>Ga0272446_1004541_pt1 | contig 16314 bp, 14 predicted proteins | sample YNPCB0061_FD_194587 | JGI IMG/M metagenome (GOLD analysis project Ga0272446, IMG submission 194587) | Hot spring microbial mat communities from Yellowstone National Park, WY, United States - YNP-CB-006-1 | ecosystem: Environmental > Aquatic > Thermal springs > Hot (42-90C) > Sediment | place... | reverse complement strand
CTCTGTTACTTTCCCGCTGAGTCGAATGCCGCACGACAGGGACAGCGGCCCAAGGTGTTTCAGTCCCTCCCTCAGTCGGGAGAAGAGCTGATTACCTACGAGCGCGTCCGCTGACGCGAACCTGGGCAGCCCTGGGCGGCGAGTTGACGGAGTTCGAGAAGTTCTTCGGGGGTGAAGAAGCGTTGAGGCATGATGTGTCCAGCTAAGGGGTTGCGACGAAAGCAGCCGGGAAAAGAGCCGCTGTCGATTTACAAACCCAGACTCTCCACGACAAAGCTGTGCTTAATCTGTCGCCTGTCGTAGCAAACAAGCATCGTGGCATTGCGAAGCTAGCGGAGAAAGATTACAATTAATTGTTTACCGCTCCGGTGGTTGCAGGCCCGGCTGCACCTCATGGAGTGGATCAGGTGAGAACCGCCAATGTTTGAAGGACTGCAACGCTCCCTGGGTGAAGCGATTAAAAAGCTGCGGGGACGCGGCAAACTGACCGAAGCCAACATCCGCGAGAGTCTGCAAGAGGTGCGTAAAGCGCTTCTGGAAGCCGACGTGAACTACAACGTCGTGGAGAACTTCATCGCGCGGGTCTCCGAAAAGGCGATTGGTCAAGCCACCCTTCGCTCGATCGACCCCAGCGAACAGATTCTCAAGGTCGTCTATGACGAACTAGTTGCCCTGATGGGGCCGGTCGATACCAAAATTCGCTTCGCCAAGGATCGCCCCACCGTTTTGATGCTGTGTGGCCTGCAGGGGCAAGGCAAAACCACCACGGCCGGCAAACTCGCTTTGACCCTCAAAGAGCAAGGGCGTCGGCCGCTGCTCGTGGCTGCGGACTTGCAACGACCCGCGGCGATCGACCAGTTGGAGAGTCTGGGTGCCCAGATTGGGGTGCCTGTCTTTGCCGAGCGAGGCGGCCAGCCCGTGGACGTGTGCCGCAAAGCTGTCGCCTACGCCCGCAACCACTTGCTCGATACGGTGATCCTCGACACGGCCGGTCGCCTCCACATTGCCGAGATGCCGATGGACGAGTTGCGGCAGATCGACAAGCAGGTGCGGCCCGACGAGATTTACCTGGTTTGTGATGCTATGACCGGGCAGGATGCGGTCAACAGTGCCAAGGCGTTTAATGATGCGTTGGAACTCAATGGGGTGATTCTCACCAAGATGGATGGCGACGCCCGCGGCGGGGCGGCGTTGTCCATCCGCGAAGTGACCAAGGTGCCCATCAAGTTTATCGGCGTGGGCGAAAAGCTCGATCGCCTAGAAGAGTTTCGCCCCGAGGGCATGGCCAGCCGGATCATCGGCCAGGGCGACTTGATGGACCTTATCAAGAAGGTGCAGCGTGCCCAAGAGAGCCTGTCCAGGGAAGAGTTGGCAGCCCAGCAGAAGAAGCTCGAAGAGGGCAACTTCACGCTCGATGACTTCCGCAAGCAGTTCGAGCAGCTCAAGAAAATGGGCCCGATGAAAGAGGTCATGAAGACCTTGCCCGGTATGGGCGACATGATCCCCGAGGGCGAAGACCCGGAAGTGGCCTTTACCCGCATCAAGGGGATGATTGACTCGATGACCAAGGCGGAGCGGAAAAACCCCGACCTCATTGACCTAAGTCGACGAAGACGCATCGCGGCAGGTAGTGGCACGCAACCGCACGAGGTCAAGCAGTTTCTCAACCAGTTCGATCAAGTGCGCACTCTGATGAAGCAGATGGCAAAGATGTCCATCTGGGAACGCATCAAGATGGTGACTGGGCTAGGACAGATGGGAGCCTTCTTGCCGGGGGGGGCGGCTCCGAATCTCAAAGTCAAAGGTAACACCGGGCACCGCAAAACCCCCAAGGAGCGGGCCAAAGAGCGAAAAAAGAAAAAGAAGCGTTAAACGTTTGTTGTGTTTCCCCGATCGACATCCCTTGTCGACACCTCGGCACGGGCCGCCGGGCGACCTCTTCTCGCTCGGACGACGCGTCTCCCGGGGTGAATGGTTCCTAGTTATAAGGATGACTCTCGTGGCCGTTCGTATCCGCATGAAACAGATGGGCCGTAAACACCGGCACTACTACCGTATCGTGGCAATCGACGCCCGTCAGCCGCGTGATGGAAAAGTAATCGAAGAACTGGGCAGCTATGACCCCAGCGTCAAGAACAAGGACGAGCGGGTTAAGCTGATTCCGTCGCGCATCAAGTATTGGCAATCGGTCGGGGCCAAACCCTCGGAGCATGTCGCGGCGTTGTTGAAGAAATACATGGCCCGCGAGGAAGAACGCGAAGCGGCACGCATGGCAGCGGCTCCAGCAGCTGCCGCAGGCACACCTGAGGCGGGTAACAGCCCGGCATGATGTCGTGCGCTTCGATGTGCTGACCCTGTTTCCCGAAATCTTCTCGGGTTATCTGTCGCAGAGCCTGCTCAAACTGGCGATCGACAAAAGTCTGGTGAGTATCTACACTTGGGATATCCGCCACTGGGCCAAGGGCAAGCATCAAAGCGTGGACGATCGACCGTTCGGCGGCGGACCGGGGATGGTGCTGATGTGCGAACCGGTCGTGGCCTGTGTCGAGGCCGTGCAGGCGCAGGCGGCACCGGGGTTGCTAGTCATGCTCACCCCCACGGGCCAACGTCTGACGCAACCGCTGGTCAAGGAACTCGCGGGGCACCCCCGCTTGCTGCTGCTGTGCGGTCGCTACGAGGGGTTCGATGAACGGATTCGCCAACTGCTCAGACCTAAAGAAATCTCCATCGGAGATTTCATCTGCAATGGTGGCGAAGTACCTGCTATGGTGGTGATTGATACGGTCATTCGTTATGTGCCCGGCGTGTTAGGCGACCCAGAAAGCTTGGTCGAGGAGTCGCACAATGACCCGGGCCGCTTGGAATATCCGCAATATACCCGGCCGCGGGTCTTTCGCGGTTTGGAAGTTCCTGAAGTGCTGCTCAGCGGCAACCACCAGGCGGTGGCCCGCTGGCGGGAAGAACAATCGCGACTCCGGTCGCGTCAACCACGAGACGAAAAGGGAGCATGAACCATGCGAAATCCGTTGATGATGGCCGTCGAGGCTAAACAGCTGCAGGCCCAACCAGCGAAATTTGAAGTGGGCGACACGGTGGATGTACATCAACGCATTTTGGAAGGCCAAAAAGAGCGTATTCAGATATTCAACGGCGTGGTCATTAGCAAGACCGGGGCCGGGCTCAAGGAAGCCTTTACGGTGCGGCGGATTGTCCAAGGCGAAGGGGTCGAACGCGTCTTCTTGCTGCACTCCCCGAAAATTGCCAAGATCGAAGTGAAACGCACTGGCGAAACTCGTCGCGCCAAACTTTACTACCTGCGCGACCGCATCGGCAAGGCGACCCGGCTACGCGAACGCAAAAGCACCACGCCTGCTGGCATCGCTGCTAAGGCCGCCGGGGCCGCTTCTCGTCGCAAGAAGAAAACCGAAGATCAGGCCTAATTATGCTTCCCTGGCGCTCGTGGTGGCGGCGCTGGTTCGGCTCGCGTTCCGAGCGAGCCGCCGCTGCCTTCTTGCGTCGCATCGGCTATCGGCTTGTCGCACGCAATGTGCGCAACCGAGCCGGAGAGTTGGACCTGATCGCGTTGGACGGCCAAACCGTTGTTTTTGTCGAAGTCCGATCCACGGAGCAGGAATCCGTTCTGGAACCGGGTGAATCCATCGATCCACGCAAACAAGAGAAACTCACTCGGGCCGCATTAGCATGGTTGAAAGAAAAGCAACTTCTGGATCATCCAGCACGTTTTGATGCCGTGTTGGTTGCCTGGCCCGCCCAGGCCTCGGAACCTCAGATCGTTCATGTGCGTCAGGCTTTCGAGGCCGTCGGTCGGGGCCAAATGTATCGCTAACTCCCAGGGCCTTCGATGCCGAATGGAGTCCGCATGAGCCTTTCCGCTGCCGAACAACTGGAAATCCTCCGCCGGGGCTGCGAGCAGATCACCCCGGAAGCCGACTTCGCCAAACGCCTGGAAGAAAGTGTGGCCTCGGGCCAACCGCTACGCGTCAAGTATGGCATCGACCCCACTGGCATCGACGTGCATCTGGGACACACCGTCCCTTTACGCAAACTGAGGCAGTTTCAGCAACTGGGCCATCAAGCCGTGCTGATCATCGGCAACTATACTGCGTTGGTGGGCGATCCGTCGGGGCGTGATCAGACGCGAGCCCGGCTCACGCCCGAGCAAGTCCAGGCCAACGCCCAAGATTATTTACGGCAGGTAGCCAAGGTCATCGACCTCGAGCGAGCCGAGGTACGGTACAACGGCGAGTGGTTTAGCCAATTTACTTTTCTGGACACGCTAACGCTCACGAGCAAGATCACGGTTCAACGCATGCTCGAGCGGGATGATTTTACCAAACGCTTTCATGCCGAACCCTCGATCCCGATTAGTTTGCATGAATGTTTATATCCTCTTATGCAAGGATATGATAGCATTGTCATCCAGGCGGATGTCGAACTCGGCGGAAGTGAGCAACTCTTTAATCTCATGATGGGTCGACGCCTGCAAGAAGATGCCGGCCAACGCCCGCAAATCTGCATGACCTTGCCGATTCTGCGCGGCCTGGATGGTGAACGCCGCATGGGCAAAAGCCTGGGCAACTACATCGGCGTGGGGATGCCGGCTCAAGAACAGTTCGATCGAACCATGAGCATTCCGGATTCTCTATTGGCCGAGTGGTATGAATTGCTGACCGACATTCGTGAGTATCCCAGCGATCCGTTCGAGGCCAAAAAGCAACTAGCCTCAGCGATTGTGGCGAGCTATTACGGGGTCGAGGCAGGGCAGCAGGCCCGAGAAGCTTGGGAGAACCGTTTCTCCAAGGGTCAAGACCCCGAGGAGATTCCCGAGGTAGTACTCAGCGAACGCAGCCTCACCTTGCCTCAACTTGTCAAGGCATTGCAGTTGGCTCCGAGTGGCAACGAGGCGCGACGGCTGGTCGAAAGTGGAGCGGTAACCATCGGCCCGGAGCGGACCAAAATCACCGATCCCAAAGCGAGCATCGAGCTAAGCGATGGGTTGATCGTGCGGGTTGGTTCACGCAAGATTGCCAAGGTCAAACGAGGATGATTCCGCTCGGTGAGGTCCATGTCTGGTATGCCGATCTGTTGACGACACCGGACATGCTAACCCTCTTGAACGAGGAAGAACGCCGCCGTGCCGACCGCTTTCTCAGCGAGGCACCGCGCCAGCAATTTATCGCTGCTCGCGCCACCCTACGGCAACTCTTGGGCCGGCTCGTTGGCCTCGCGCCGCAGCAACTCCTTTTTGCCAGCACTGCCACCGGCAAGCCGATCTTGGCTGGCTTGCCCCCTGAGCAACTGCTGCATTTCAATCTCTCGCACTCCGGCCGTGGCATGGTATTGGCGGTGTGTCGCGATCATGAAGTGGGAGTCGATTTGGAATGGCTAAGACCGCGAGAGAGTTATCGCCAACTCGCGGAGCGGTATTTCACAGCCGAGGAAGTGGCATGTGTGACGGATCTGCGTTCGTTTTATGCGATTTGGACTCGCAAAGAAGCGGTCCTCAAAGCTCTGGGCTTAGGGTTGGCCGGCGGCTTGGAGCGTTTTACCGTCAATGCCGACGAGCCAGCCCGCTTGTTGCACTGGCAGGGCGACCGAGACGCCGGCCAACACTGGACCCTGGCAGCACTCCAGCCACGCCCAGAGGCGATGGTCGCCGTCGCCGTGCCCCAGTCGAGCCTGCGCGTGATTCTGCACACCTGAGCCAGCCCCTCAGGCCGCCTGTTTGCGTCGCCAGGCATGTTCCAACAAACGCATCAACTCCCGATAGTGATCCTCAAACGTCCATTTGGCCGCGCTGCGTAAGGCTGCTTTACTCGCCGCACGTCGGGTCTCGTTGTCTACGAAGCTCTGCAGGGCGACGGCCAAAGGCACGGGGTCATGCGGGTTGGCGATGAGTCGACAATCGGCGGGTGGATCGAGCAATTCGGCTGCACCATTGCAACGGCTCGTGATGACCGGTAGGCCGACGGCCAGGGCTTCGAGGACGACCAAGGAACAAGGATCGTAAAAGGTGGGATGAACAAGAAAATCACCCGCGAAATAGATGTCACGGATGTCGGTATGATACCCCACAAAGCGTATGGATTCAGCAATGCCCAGACGACGGGCCAGCGACTGGAATGGACGAGCCTGACCGGCACCGAAGACGCCCAAGCGAAAGCGACGGCGATCGCTCATGTGAGCAACCGCATGTAGGAGCGGTTCCAACCCCTTGAGCCGGGGGTTGACCCCCAGAAAGATGGCGAAGACCTCCTCGGGAGCGATGTCCCACTGCTGCCGGGCCATTGCTCGCCGAGCCGGTCGGTCGGTAGCAAAAAGCCGAACGGGATCAATCGCCGAGCGTAACACATGAATCTGAGTCGCGGGTACACTCAGATAACGCATCAAATGCTTTCGCGTAAAATCACTGATCGCAATCACAAAGGGCATGGGCTGGCTGTGGTATTGGCGTTGTTCCAGCCATTTCATCGACCAGTGGGCTGGGGTAAGAGATCGCAATATCTGTGCCGCAGTGCGTTGCCAGGGGGCGGCGAAGCGTTGCCTGCCATGCTCCACCGCTGCCGCATACACCCCGCCCTGAGGAAACTGCACATCGACGCCAATCACTTTGTCGAAGCCGATCGACAAATCCACTGGGTGTCGCTGCAATTCTCGGGCAACAGCCGCACTGAACCGCCAGGGCCGCAACATCCGCGGATGAGAAAAATCCGGCAGAGGGTGCAAGATGACTTTCTCGGGCAAAGCCGTTTCATCCCATCGGGATGCCAACAGGTGTACTTGATGTCCATCCTTGCAGAGGCGATGCAGGAGCATGGCGATATAAGTTTCGCAGCCGCCCCGCGCCGGCTCTACCACTGGGTGGCAGATGGCCAGTTTCATGAGCACCCTCACGGCCTCGAAAGTCGGGATGTTTGAGAGTGCAGCGAGATAACGCGACATCCGTCCGATGTCAAGAGTCATTTCGTTTTTTCGATGGGCGAACTCTGTGAATCGAGCAGTTGCCCCGCCCTGCTGCTTGGTTTACTTTTCGATTTTCAGACCTCGCCGATGCGTTGCTCGACTAGGTCGATCAGGTAGGGATGCCGGCCGAGCGGTTCGGCTAGGGTGAAAACGACCTGAGGGAACTCCTGAGCGAGACGGTCGCGGGCTTCAGTCAGGTCGCGGCGCACATGCACCCCGGCCGAAAGAAAATACGGCAGCATCACCACACGTGACGCCCCTAGGGCGACACAGGCCCGGCCGCCGTCCTCGATGCCAGGCTCGGCCAATTCCAAAAACGAGGCTACTACGATGGCATGGCCACGTTCACGCAACTGGGCCGCGACATAGTGCAGGTCGTCGTTGGCCGGGGCGTGTCGGCTGCCGTGGGCGATGAGTAGAATGGCCTGAGACATAGAGTGTTTCCTCCTGTCAAATTTGTAGCCACCGGACTACACTGAGAGAAATCTTTCTCCTGTAGAAGTGGCGTGTCATGATCGGTTCTCGACTAGGTTCCTGGCAAATCGAAGCCGAACTGGGCCGTGGCGGCATGGGTACCGTCTATCGCGCTAGTCGCCTTTGCGGTTCGGGGGCAGCGGTGGCGGCCATCAAGGTGTTGGCGGCCGAGTTGGCCGTCGAAGTCGGGTTTCAGCAGCGGTTTCAACGAGAAATCACGATTTTAGAGCAGCTGGACCACCCGAACATTGTGCGTTTTTATGAGTCCGGGCAGGAACGCAATCGCTTCTGGTATGCCATGGAACTGATCGACGGCTCAACTTATGAAGCCTTGCGTGATGAACGCGGCCGGGTGCCTTGGCCCGAGGTGTTGGATTTGGCCTGGCAGATCGCGCCGGCCCTGAAGCATGCCCACGATCGCGGCGTGATCCACCGTGACCTCAAGCCCAGCAATCTCATGCGCTGTTCCACCCCGACAGATCCCTCTTTGTTGGCACCGGTCAAACTCACCGACTTCGGCATCTCCAGTCTGTTTGCCAGCCAACACCTCACCGTGACCGGTGGGGTGATCGGCACGCCGGAGTATCTCTCGCCCGAGCAAGCCGCTGGTAAACAAGTCACCAAAAAGAGTGACCTGTATTCTCTGGGCGTGGTGCTGTACACGCTGATCGTCGGCCAAACACCGTTTCAGGGCGAACCGGTCGATTTGCTGCACAAGCACCGCTACGCCCAGTTTGATCGCCCCGGACGCATCATTGCCGACTTGCCGGCGGACTTCGATGAGATCATCTGTCAACTGTTGGCCAAAGACCCCAATGAACGCATCCCCGATGCGGGGGTACTGTTTCGGCGACTTGATAGTCTGCGGCGCAAGCTGATTCGCATGGCCGAGGGCCGAACCGATGTGCCGATGGCCGATACGCCTGTGGGGGCCAACGCGGCAAGCGAGCGCGTGGGTCCGGCGACCTTTGCCAGTCAAGTGGTACGCCAGGAACTCGAAGAGCAGCGGCAGGGCGGCCCGCTGACACAGTTTCTGAACCATCCGGCGGTGCTGCTGACGCTGTTTGTGCTGTGCCTAGGAGCGCTGATCTGGACGTTTACGCCCTCCAGCCCCAGCAACCTATTCGAGCGCGGTGCGGCCCTGATGCAATCGCCCAATCCTGACGATTGGGAACTGGCCTGGGAACGCTATCTCACTCCGCTCGAAGAACGCTTCCCCGACAACCCCTATCAAGAGGCCTTGGCCGAGTTTCGCAATAAGCTCGAAGACAGCCGCGAGGAACGCAAGGCCGAACGCTATGCACGGCAGATGGGGGCCATCAGCGATCCGCAGTGGTTTTTCGAGCGTGGCATGCGGCAACGCCGCGCCGGCGACGAAGTTGCTGCCCGCCGTACCTGGCAAGCGTTGATCGCGGCCTACGAGGGTCAAGCTGCGGCACGGCCGTGGCTGCGTCGCGCTCAGGAGATGCTAGCCGTCGAGCAGCCACCCCGGCTGGGCAACCGCCTAACCGGCGTGCAGGAGGCCTTGCGTCGCGCTCGCGTCAAGCAGAACGCAGGCGACGCCGCCGGGGCACAGGCGATCTTCGACGGTCTGCGTCTGCTCTACGCCGACGACGCCGAGGCCTTGGCGTTGATCCAAGCCGAGAAGTAGTTTGCCGGCACGGCTTTGGATCTGTTGCTTCTCGCTCTTCGGGCAGAGGTGGTGGTTTTTAGCGCACGGCCGGCGTCGTCTCTTCCTCCGGTTGGGGCGTGACCTGCGGTTGGCGAAATTCGTATGGCTCCGGCAGGCGGATCGGCTCAAAGGGCATCGCTTTGCTGCGAACGGGAATCGGAGCTGCCAGGATGGCCCGCGTCGCCGCAGGCAAGGTGGGGTCGTCCAGCGGCACGCGGTCAACGGGCGGCGACGCCAGATACGGCAGAGGCGGAGCCAACCGAGCGTCCTCACCGCTATCCCGCACCCGTTCACTGGGCGTAAATCCGGGCCGCGCTGGTAGCCTTGGCACCGCGAAATCCTCGGCCAAGGCTTCCTCGAAGGCTGGTTGTGGCCGCACGGGGCGGACGGTACGAGGTAAGCGCGGCATCGGTGCCGGCACGGGGGGCAAGAGCGGCTCCAAAGCCGTTTCACGCGCCCAGGCAAACGACCGCGGTTGCCTGGCGGGGTTAGCCAAGATCCCCGGCCGGGGCGTCGGGGTCAATCGTTCCCACAGCAGTTGTCCCGTTGGTCCGTTGGGCAACACCGCAATCATTGGCCCCCCCGGAGGCGACACCGGCTGGGGTGGTTTTGCCTGTGTGGAGTCGTTTTCTCGATGGTCAGCCTTCGGGGTCGTGCTGGCTACCTTGATAGGCGTACTGCTTCCCTTGGCAGGAGCGGTGGCCACGGCACTAGTGCTGTGGCTTCTGAGGCCGGCGTTCGGGGAGTGGGCGGCAGATGGGGCCACCTGTGCGGACGTGGTCTGCGATAAAGGGCGAACTTCGCCGGTTCTTGCAACGTCTGTGTTGCTAGGCGGAACGGTTCTGGGGTTTTTCTCCGCGCAGCCCAGTGAGATCAGAAGCACGAATCCTGCGGATAGCATCAGCTGACGCATGGCCAGGCCTCACTTTCCCACACGAATGATCAGATTCACGGGCGACCCGACTTTGGGCAGTTTGTCCGACACTTCCAGTTTGACGAATTTTTCGTCGGCCAAGCTAAGGCTGGATTGAAACACCGTGGCCCCGGTCACCGGGAAAATCGCGATCAGCGTGCCCGATTCGTCCGCCCCATACACTTCGGGCTTGTCCGGCGCGACCTTTTCCATCACCGAGCCGGTAAACAGCCAACGCACTCGGGGCATCGGTTTGCCGGTCTTGCGATCGACCAGGAACTGCTCCACAGCAACGCGCGTGCCGGGCTTGCCAGGGGTTGTCTCGAGCAGCAGCTTGACCTCGGGCCCTTCTTGCTTGTCGCCTTCCTTGACCGCAGGTTTGCCCGGCTTGAGGCCCAGATCAACCAACGCCTGATGAATGGCGCTGGGTTTGACCTCGAAGGTCACCACCGTTTCATGAGCTTTTTTGCCCTTGGGATAGGGGTAGGTGGCGATCACCTCGATGGGGTAGATTTCTTTGAACTTTTCGTCTTCAATCTTCCGCGGCGCAACCTTGGCCGGGATGATGATCAGTTTCTTTTCTTTATCGACGATAAAATCTTGACCCCAGAGGCTCGCACCACTGGCAAAAATGGCAAGGATTAACAGACGCGACATAAGAACTCTCCGGTGTTATTTGGATCCAATACATGCGACAAACGTCGGTTTGCCTGCATGTTTGCCAACTACATTGCAACTAGCCACGTAGAGCCGGCCCTCGCGGAGAACGGGACCAGCGTAGAACATCCCCGGGGACTTGAGTTCGCCGGCCACATCGAGCTTCCACCGCGCCACGCCGGTTTTGAGGTTCAACGCGTGTACCCCCCCCGCCAGATCGGCCAGATAGACCGTTTCGTCGTCGAGGGCGGCCGGCGCGAAGAGCGGCGCACCGACATCGGCGGTCCAGCGGAGGGCCCCCTTGGCGAGGGTGTAGGCCCGGACCTTGCCATCACTACAGGGCACGATCGCGGTGTCCTTCGTGAGAGAGGCACAGGCCAGGGCGGCAGCGGGCAAATCCTTTTTCCAACGCGGCTTGCCCGTCGCCAGCTCGAACGCGGCCACGAACCCTTTGGCCCCTTTGAGAGCTTCGGGATCGTAGAAAATACTGCTGCCCGTCACCACCACGAGGTCGCCCTCGACGCTCGGCCCTCCCCAGGGATTGAGCGGCAACGGGTTCATCCACTTTTCCTTGCCCGTGGCTGCGTCCAGGCAATACAACGCTCGGCTGCCGACTTTTTCCTTGTCCAGAAATGCCGACGCTACCAGTACCGATTCCCCGATCACGGCCACAGGTGCATCGACATGCCAACGTTCTTTGCCAGCTTGCCAGACCAGCGCGGGGGTGGCGCGGGGCAGATCGCGTTCACTGGGCGGTAGGGCAAAGGGGTCGTTGTTGGCCTTGGCCTGCTCGTATTTTTTTTGCAACTCGGCTCGCTTAGCCTCGATGGCCTTGGCAATCGCCTCGGGGGACAGAGCCTTGCCTTGCAAGGTGAGCTTGGCCGGATCGAGGCAGACCACCCCCGCCGCGCCCCCGCCCAGAAACAGCTTGCCGCCCGCTAGCGTGGGGCCACCTTCGAGATGGACTAACTCGCCTTCGAGGCGGTACTCCCACAGCAATACGCCACGGGTCCGATGCAAGGCATAGACGGACGCCCCATTGGTTTGGTGCATGCCCTCGCCGAAATAGAGCGTCTCGCCGACAAGGGCTGGCGACGACACCGTCGGCAAGGTTAGTACAGGCACCGTCTTAGCCCAGGCGATACGGTTCTTGGCCTGGAGGGCTGTATCCAGCGCGTAGAAGCTAGGCGTATTGGCAAAGCCCAGCCCGGAGACATACACGCGCTCCGCCGTCGCCACCGGAGCGGCCAGAAAATGCTCCTTGGTGGGCAGCGACCACAGGATTTTTGGGCTGGCTGGACCCGGCTTGCCGTCGCCGCCGCTGCGCCGTGCATCGCCGCGATACGTAGGCCAGTCGGCCGCTAGCAACACGACGGGCAAGAGAAAATAGATCGGCAAGAATAGATAACGAGTCAACCACCGCATCGGTTGTCACTCCAGTTTGGTTTTGAGATGCGATTCGGCAACGGTGATCTGAGCCGTCCGTTTCTCGCCATTGGACAAACGCAACTCCACAGTGTAACGGCCAGAGGGCACGGCGAAGCGGCTCAAGCCAAACGTCTGGTCGCCTCGACCTTCCCCGCCTGTCAAGTCATGTGCGGCCAGCAGCTTGCCGCTGGGGTCGAGCAGGGCGAGTCGCGCGCCGATCAGGCCGAACTTGCTAGTGAGCGTCAAAGTGACCGGAGTGCGTTTGGCCATCGCCTCGGGATTGCCCAACAGAACCACGGAGTCTTGGCCTTCGTTGCTCAACAGCAGATCCAGCACGCCATCGCCGTTGAGGTCAGCGACCGCGATCGCCTGGGTATTGAAGAGGCGTTGCTGCAACCCGACCTTGGTCGTGACATCCTCGAAGGTGCCGTCGCCTTGGTTGCGATACAGGCGGTTGCACGCCCGCAGCCGACCTACCACCACATCGAGATGGCCGTCGTTGTCCAGATCGCCCCAGGCGGCGCAGGCTACCGGGCCGATCCCTTCCAGGCCGGCTTTCTTGGTGACATCGCGGAAGCGGAAATTGCCTTCGTTGAGCCACAAGGTCAGGCCGGTTGGTCCGGCCAGAAGCAAGTCCGGCTTGCCATCGCCATTGGCATCGCCGATCACCGGCCCGCCGCGGCCCAGCGACAGATCCAGCCCTGTCTGGGCGACCACGCGGAAACGTTTGCCGTCGTTGGCCACAACAAGGCCCTTACCGGCGCGATAGAGGAAGTCGGCCTTGCCATCGCCATCCAAATCGCAGACGGTCAGGGCATCGCCTTTGAGGTCACTGCCGATCCCATTTTCGCCCAGGCCGACGGCCTCGGAAACATCGCGAAACGTCCAGGTGCGTGGCGGCGGCAGCTTCTCCAGGGGATTAAAGTAAAACGCCCAGTCGCCGCCCCCTTGCGTGATCTTCAGCAGTAGGTCATTGCGGCCGGGCTGCAGGTCCAGCGTCAGACGGTGCTGATCCGGGGCACATGGCCGGGCCACGTCCACCGCCAGAATCTTCTTGCCATTGAGAAAGACGACCAAGCCATCATCGCTGCCCAGCGAGAGGGGCAGTTTCATCGCGTGAGCGCAGGTGATCTCGCGATGCACATAGCAAACCGCGTCGTTGTTGTCGCCGAACAACGCCAGATTGTTGACCTGGCCATCGACAAATTTGCCCTCCTTCCAGACGACTGGCCCGCCCTTGCCGGGATACTGAGCTTTGTAGTCGATTCCTTTCTCGGGCGGATATTCGGCCTTGAACCCTTTACCGCCATTGGGAAACGGGCCGATGTAACGCCACGGTCCCAGAACGAGAGGCGGCTGCTTGTCGGCCTTGCCGGCGTTGCGGTACAGCCGCAGCCCGTGCCAGCCGTTGCCTAGCAGGATGTCGGGTAGGCCGTCGCCGTCCTGATCGATCCAGGCAGCAGCAGTGACGTTGTAGCCTGGCTCGGGCGGCAGCAGATGCGAATCGTCGCGGAATTCGTTCTTGCCCAGATTCGTGAACAACTTCGGCCCCGTGGGGGCAGCCACCAACAGATCGGGTAGTCCGTCACCGTTGTAATCCGCCCAGACGCTAGCCCGGCTACCGCTGACGCCGGGCAGGCTGGTTTCGCCCAGGGCTTCGCCATCGTTTTGCAGCAACGCCAGCCGCGAGCCGCTCGAGAGTACTACGTCGGCTTTGCCATCGGCGTTGAAGTCGACGATGCTGATGGCCTGGGCATCGGGATCGACCCGAGCCAGGCTGCCCAAGTGCGTGAATCCCGGCATGCCGGCGACCCGGCGGTAGTCTTCGCCGCCCCAACCTACAAAGTCGCGTTTCAGGTTGTAGTCGAGCTTGAGGCTGGCACGCACTCGCGCGATCTTGCCCTTCATTGCTTTCAGTTCGTCGTTGCTGCCGGTCATGATCGGCACCACCACCTCTTGACCGGCCAGGATCGCCTCCACCGCTGTCACCAGCTTGTCCACCCGGCCGCTGAAAGCTCGCAACAGATACGGCTCGCCGTGGACCAGGCTCCACCAGCCGTTCACGTCGGCATGATTGCCGTAGGCCTGATGCCAGTAGTGGCCGATGCACGTCTCTGAGGCGGTGCCGTTGTGGAACATGACGGCCAGTTTACCGACTTCGGCCCAGTTCATGACGGTCTGCCATTCGCGTGGCTCGAAGCCGCGTTTGCCGATGGCGTGGCGGATCTCGGTTTGGCCGTGTTTGCCTTTGATGTCGCGGACTTTGGTGAAAATAATGTTGTTGTCTTTGCGATCCACCGAGGTAACACGCATGAGAACGATATGGCTGGACAAATTAACAATCATGCCCAGGCTATGCGGGGCCTCGACATAAGCCCGCGCCTCGGGCGGACGCGGCAGCCCTAGCATGCTAGCCACGGTCACGCCCAGAGCGACGGCCAGCCCGAGCCGACGATAGCTCCTCATGGTACAATCTCCGTAAAGCGACAAAGGAACGGGACTAGACCTCGCCCCACTCGGTGAGACGTTGCCGGGCCGCCTCGGCGGCGGGAGTGGCGGGATAATCGCGGAGCAAGCGTTTGAGCAGGGCAATGGCCTGGGGCGTCTGCTTGGCCTCGTGTAAGGCTCGAGCGGCCTCTAACAACGCCAACGCGCTCCACTCTGGGTAATCGTAGGTAAAGGGCACCACCAGCAACGCTGTCGCCGCGTCGGCCGGTCGCTTCTGGGCCAAGCGACACAGTCCGATGTTCAATTGGGCCCGAGCGGCCAACTCGCTGGTCACTGCCGAGGTGATCTGATTGTAGAGGTTGATGGCCTCGTCGAGGCGGCCGAGATTTTGCAAGGCCCAGGCTTGGCCGTATCGGGCTTCGTGAACCCAGGGGCTAGAGCCGTGCCGTTCAAGCAGGGTCTGATAGGCGGCGCGGCTCGGCTCCCATTGCTTAAGCTGGGCCAGGGCGGCCCCCAGCCGTAACAGGGCGCGATCGGTCAGGCCGGGCAGATGGTGGAATTTGCCATCGTCGCGGAAGCGGACCAGCAGCTTGATCGCCTCATCGGTTTTGCCCAGCTGCAGCAGACACTCCGCCTCGCGGTAGACCGCTTGCTGCCAGTGCTTGCTTTTTTCGTTGCTGGAGATCGCCTGGAGCTGTTCCAGAGCGGCTTCGAGCGTTTGACGGGCTTTTTGCACCTCGGCTTGGGCTTGGGTGCGGGCCTCGGGATTTGTACCGGGATGGGCCAAGATGGCCTCAGCGGCTAGTTGGGCACGGGTGGCCTGATCGAGTAGGCAACTGGCCAGGCGGAGTTTGATCTTCTCCAGCAGTTCCGGCGAGGGTTCCCGGTCACCCTCCAGAGCTTCTTGCAGGCGTTTGATCGCGGCGGGGTGTTCGTCGCGCTGGGCCAGCAATTCGGCGAGTTCCAGGCGGGCATCGAGTTGGAGGTTCAAGTCTGCAAAAGAATTGAGGATAGTTTCATACGTCTGGCGGGCCGCTTTCTCGGCAGGCTGCAGTGGTACCTCACGCAGCGGCACCGTGGGCAAGGCAACTTGGGGCGGCGGCTGTCCCGGTGCTAGCCCTTTGCTCAGGTCGTCACGGCGTTTTTGCCAACGTTCCTGTTGCAGCTTGGCCCGGGCTGTCTCGATTTCATGATCGGCCAAGGCACGCCAGCCCCAGGCGGCCTCGTAGAGCAGTTTGGAGCGGGCCAGCGCCAAGGCACGGCTCGCTTCTTGGCCCTCGGCTTTGCGTTTGCGGAGGTCGCTTTCGCGGTTGGTCCAGTAATCCACCGCCGCCCGGATCTCGTTAAGCCCCTGAGCGAGGGCTTTCTCGGCGGCAGCGCGTTGTTCGGGGTTCAAGCCGGGGTTGCTCAGTTGTTTGCGGGCCTCGGCGCGGCGTTTTTCGCCCAACTCCTTGAGCGTCTGGCCGGCACGCAGGGCGGCATCCCAGCCTTCGGGCAAGGCTTCAAACTCGCGCGACACGCCATCGAACAGGTCGCGAGCCTCGGCCAACTTCCCCGCTTCGCGAAGGGCGGCGGCCTGATGGAAACGTAACGTCGCCACAAAATTCTTGGTTGCCGGGTTGGCACTTAGGCCCGCTTCGTGGACTTTGCGGGCTTCCTCCAGGGTGGCGACGGCGTCGGCCGGCCTGTTCTGGGCACGCTGCAAGGTCGCCATAGCTAACAAAGCCACCGGTGCGGT
>Ga0272446_1004540_pt1 | contig 16322 bp, 15 predicted proteins | sample YNPCB0061_FD_194587 | JGI IMG/M metagenome (GOLD analysis project Ga0272446, IMG submission 194587) | Hot spring microbial mat communities from Yellowstone National Park, WY, United States - YNP-CB-006-1 | ecosystem: Environmental > Aquatic > Thermal springs > Hot (42-90C) > Sediment | place... | reverse complement strand
CAAAGCCGGCAGAATATGGCCCAAACGGATTGACAACGACAATTTCCCTGAGGTGAACTGATGGAACCACATTCTTTGAAAAGTGATTTAACCATTCTTGAACTCGGTCGTGAACATTTCCCCAAGTTCTCCAAGGACACCACCGAAGACGAGGTTAGAGTGATTCTAGCCGGTCTGAAAAAAGTGGTCAAAAAACAAAGAGATTTGCTGCTCGCTAAATATCAGGCCGAAGCCGGCGGCAACGCGGAAAAGATCAAGGAGATCCAGGCAGCCGCAAAGAGGATACTCGGCATGTAGTGAATCCTGCCGCAACCCTGCAGGCGGCGCCCGGTCTGCCCCGCAGATGCCTTCCGCGAGAGTCCGGCTTTGCGCTCCCAGCGTGGCGTGCATATCAGTCTCCGCCAATGGGTCTGCTCCTGTGGCCGTCGATCGGGTGAGGGTTTCGCCGGATGAGTGCCAAGGCATATGCGGCTGAATAAGCGGCGAAGACGCGCGGCAAAGCCGTGTCGGTGCGATGCCCGAGCCCACAGGCAACAGAAACATAGAGCAAGAAAACGTGGTCTTTTTTGCTGTGGTCGTTTTTGCTTGCGGTTTTTGGTGTCCCATGCTACCTCAACTTGCGACTAGCAAGCGATATTCCGGCCCCAGTTTTGGCCAATCAGAGCAACATTCTCCTCTGTGCCCCGAGCTGATTTGCTAGCGCGCATTCACTCCATCGCCCTCGACACCCGTTATCCGCTGACCACCCGCACTTGCTCCGTGTTTTTGAATGGTCCTTTCGACCAGCTGGCGCAGAGCTCTTTTTCTGGTTCGGGGCCGCTGTTCAAGCTCCAACGCAAGCCTCAGCCAAGCCCGAACGAGGGGCTTGCAGCCGTTTTGCAAGGGTTGCCGTAAGAGAAGCAAGGACAAAGCCGTAGACACAAACAGGAGGTGCAACGATGCGCATTATCGTGGTTGGACAGGCTGCTTTTGGCGCAAAGACCCTGGAAGCCTTGCTGGAAAAAGGTGAGAACGTGGTCGCCGCCTACACGCCACAGGACGGCCCCAAAGGCCGCCTCGACCCGCTAAAGGAGCTGGCGGTGGCCAAAGGCATTCCAGTCTATCAGCCAAAATCTTACAAAGATGACCCCGTTTTCCATGATTACCTCGCGCTGAAGCCGGACCTCACTATTTTGGCCTTCGTCACGGACATCATCCCGGCAAGATTTTTCGAGGCGGCATCGCGCGGCTCCATCTGCTACCATCCATCGCTACTGCCACGGCACAGGGGCGCCAGCGCCATCAATTGGGCGGTCATCATGGGCGACACCAAAACCGGCCTGACCATTTTCTGGCCCGATGGCGGCATCGACACCGGCCCCATACTCCTGCAAAAGGAAATTCCCATCGGCCCGGACGATACCACCGGCTCGCTTTACTTCAACCACCTCTTTCCCATGGGGATCGAGGCATTGCTGGAGTCCGTGGCGCTGATCAAGCAGGGCAAGGCGTCAAGAATCCCACAGGATGAGTCTAAGGCCACCTACGAAGCCCCCTGCGACGACCGGGTGGCGGGCGTGGATTTCAGCAAGCCGGGCCGGGAAATCTACAACCTGGTTCGCGGCTGCGATCCACAGCCCGGTGCTTATGGGGTCTGGAACGATGATAAACTTCGATTTTACTCCGCGAAGTTTATCGAGCAGCAGTTTCCTGACGCTCCCGGCACGGTCATAAACGTCAGCTCGGAAGGCATCACCGTGGCGGTAAAAGGCGGGGCGATCCTTGCCAGCAAGGTACGCTCTGCGAAGACACCGAAAATATCCGGCTCGGAGTTCGCCGAACAACAGGGCCTGAAGGCTGGAGATCTGTTGAAGAGCGGGGCGTGATTGGAGCCCGTATGGAGTGAGGGGCCACCCTGCCCGCTGCCCCTCACTCGTCGTCCACCAACTCCGTTCCCGCCTGGCCCGCCACCGCTCGCTCGATATCGTGGATGGAAGCAATGATGGCCCTTTTTCCACCCTTTTGCAGGAATTCCATGGCGGCCTCAACCTTTGGCCCCATGGAGCCCGCCGGAAACTGGCCTGCGCGCAAATGCCGGGCGGCATCGGCCAGTGTCAGCCGCCGCAGGAGCTCCTCTCCCGGTTGCCCATGATTTAACAGCACACCCTCCACATCAGTGGCGATCAAAAAGATATCGACCCCCACCTCGAGGGCCAGCCTGGCGCTCGCAAGATCTTTATCGATGACCGCATCGACGCCGTGAAACGTCCTTCTGTCCCGCACCACCGGAATCCCCCCGCCGCCGCAGGCGATCACGATGAAATCCAGCTCGATCAATTTTTTGATTTCACGTTTTTCGACTATGGTTATCGGCCGCGGCGATGCCACTACCCGACGATACCCTTTGGCGGTCTCGACCGTCGGATAGGGCAGCCGCGCCGCTGCTTCCGCGGAAAACACCGGGCCGATCGGTTTCGACGGGTTTTGGAAAGCCGGATCGTTTCGATCCACCACCACATAGCTCAGCAGGCTCACAAAATATCGCTTCTGGTCGAGGCCGAGCAGCATCAGCTCGTTATCCAGCGTGGTCTCGATCATGTAGCCGATTTGCCCCTGCGTCTGCGCCACCAGAATCTCCAAGGGCAGCCGTGGAACTTCATCGCAGCATTCCTGCTGCAACATCAGGTTGCCGACCTGCGGACCGTTGCCGTGGGTGATGATGATGCGGTAATGCTGCGAGAGGCGGGCGATTTGGGCAATCGGCACGGTTAAATTGGCAAACTGCTCCTCGATGGTCCCCCGCTGACCTTTGCCGATCAAGGCATTGCCGCCCAGGGCGACCAGCAGGACTTTGTTTTGACGTGGATTTTCAATGGCTTGCATGGGACCTGCACCGGAAACGCCTGACCGCTCCCAATTCTCTTTCAAATCAGCACCGACTGCAGTTTCTGCAGCAGCACCTCCTCCAGAAAAGGCGGGCTGTGGTCCTTGTATTCGTAGCGCACCCGCAGCGTCGGCTTGTTGATGGAGAGCAGGCGGGTCAAATTGATGGGGGTCGAAAACAGCACCAGATCGCAGTCCACAGCATTGATGGTGCTCTGCAGGTCGTGAATTTGCTGCTCGCTGTAGCCCATCGCCGGCAGTTGCGCGCCGATTTCGGGATAGTTCCGGTAGCTTTCCTCCAGCGTGCCCACCGCCCACCGCCGCGGATCGACGATCTCCGCGGCGCCGTGTTGTCGCGCGGCGATGGTCCCGGCCCCATAGGGCATCCCGCCATGGGTTAAGGTCGGCCCATCCTCCACCACCAGCACCCGCTTGCCGCGAATGAGCGCCGGATCACTAACCAAAACCGGCGATTCGGCCAGCACGATGGCCGCTTTGGGAGCATATTTTTCGATGTTCCGGCGGACCTGCTCGACGGCGGCGGCGTCCGCCGTGTCCAGCTTGTTGATAATGGCCACATCGGCCATCAGCATGTTGGTCTCGCCAGGATAATAAAGCCGTTCATGGCCCGCCCGATGAGGATCAAACAAAACCAGGTGCACATCGGGACGATAAAAGGGAGTGTCGTTATTGCCGCCGTCCCAGACAATGACGTCGCACTCTCGCTCCGCTTGAGCGAGAATCAGACCGTAATCGATACCGGCATAGACCACAATGCCGCTCTCGACTAAAGGCTCGTACTCTTCGCGCTCCTCGATGGTGCAGTGATGCCGATCGAAGTCTTCATAGGAAGCAAACCGCTGCAGCACTTGTCGCTTCAGATCGCCATAAGGCATCGGGTGGCGCACCGCGACGACCCGCCTGCCGGTCCGCTGTAAGATTGCACAGACTTTGCGCGTGGTCTGCGACTTGCCACAGCCAGTGCGCACCGCGCACACCGCGACCACCGGCTTGCTGGCCCGCAGCATGGTGTAGGTGGCGCCAACCAGCATGAAATCGGCGCCTTCCGCCATGACCAGCGACGCCTTGTGCATCACTTCCAGATGAGTGATATCGCTGTAGGAAAAGACCACCAGGTCCGCCCGGTTAGCGCGAATGAGGTCACGCAGCGCCGCCTCGGCATAGATGGGTATGCCGTCGGGGTAGTTTTCTCCAGCCAGTTCAGGCGGATAGAAACGCCCTTCGATGTTCGGGATCTGCGCCGCCGTGAAAGCCAGCACTCGGTAACGGCTGTTGTGGCGAAAGTAGACGTTGAAGTTGTGAAAGTCCCGACCTGCCGCTCCCATGATCAGCACTTTTTCCACCATAAATGTTCTCCATATCAGCAAAAGCAGGCTTTACCAGCGTGCAACCGCTGTCCCGCTCCACGGTCTCCCTCCGTTGCTCAAGAACACCAAACCAATCCTCGCATCTCCTTCAACCGCGGCGGCAATAAATTGACCTTGCCGGAGCAACCGACCGCCGACTATACTGAATCAACAGCCAAAACATAAGGCGTTGAAACCACACGGCGGCATTTTATTGGAATCGGTGTTGTTGTGAACCACTCTCTCCAACCTTTTCAGTGAAATGAAGTTCGGCGGCAGACGGCGTGAAAGAGGAAGATTCTGCCTGTTGACCTCCGTTGCTGATCGACAAAATCCTGAGGATTCTAAGGCCATGGACTTGCTTCAAGCGTGCTGCAGTTCGCCGGAGTTGTGGCAGGAAATCCTGCTTGGAATCCAGCCGGCCATAATCGTCACAGACCTCGCGGGGACGATCATTTTTTGCAGCCCAGCCGTCAGCAGGGTCCTGGGCTTCGATCCGGAGCAGCTGCTCGAGCACAAACTGGACCGGCTTTTCACCCCCGAGGACCAAAGCTGTCTTTATCCCAATATTCTGTGTCTTTGCAAAAACAGAAAAGTCCATGAGGGCAATGTCATGCTGCTGAGGGCGGACGGCAGCCGCTTCATCGCCCTCATCTCGGCCCGCCCCTATTTCAACGCCAGCAATCATGATGCGGTCATCATTTTCTGCATTCAGGACGTCAACCGGCAAAAAGAGCTTGAAGCCATCAACCGGCAGACCCCCTATACCGACTTGATAAAACTTGCCAACGGCATTGCCCACGAGATCAGAAACCCGTTGGTGGGCATCGGCGGCTTTCTCAACAGGCTGTTCAAAACCCTGGAAGTCAGCCCGGAGTGCCGCAACTATTATGAACACATCATGCACAATCTGGGCAAAATTGAAAACCTGGTCAAAAAAGTCGAATATTTTGCCCGTCTTCCCAAACCCTCCTTCAACCCCACGTCCGTTACTGAAATCATCGGCGACGCCCTCAGGCCTTTTTCAGATGAAATCAAGCGCATGGGGATCGGGGTGGCCATCAATCATGAAGAATTTGCAGTCATGCTGGATAGGGAACTGGCGGTGAGGGCACTCTCCATTCTGATCGAGAACGCCCTGGATGCTCTTTGTGAATACGGCAGCCTGGAGATAAGCGCCGGCAGGCTGAACGACGAAGTGCAAATCCATATTTCGGACAATGGCGTGGGCATTGCGGCGGATGATCTCCAGTACATCTTCAATCCCTTCTTCAGCACCAAACCCGATGGGGCCGGGATAGATCTGGCGATCGTCAAACGCATCATGGAAATGCATGGTGGAAGCGTAAAGGTCTTCTCCAGACGGGACGAGGGGACCACTTTTTCACTACATTTTCCATTGGAGCGAAGACACCCGCTGCGCGTATCTCTTTTGCAGGACCACTGCTGAGTTGTCTCTTGCGGACCGTGAAAGCGCGCATCCAGCGCCATGTGGCGAAGGCCCGAAAGCGTCCCCCACTGAATGCGCCAAACGCGCCTTTCAGCTCTCCAACCCTTCTGATTTCTTCAGATTTTTATTTCGATACATCATCTGGTCGGCCCGTGACAACAACTCATCAATCGAGCAGGGATCATCCGGCGAAAAAACGGCCGCCCCGATACTCAAAGATATCCGGTAGGGACGCTCTTGCCGATCGTTGAACTCTCGAACGCCGGTCTCAAGGCGACTGATCAGTGCTTCCGGGACAGCACCCGATGGCTCCAGAATCAGCACCACAAACTCGTCGCCGCCGAGGCGAGCGAATCGCGCCACAATGTCCGATGAGCGAAAAGTCCGCCTCAATATCTCGGCGGTTTCCCTCAACACCAGATCTCCCTGCTGGTGACCGAGGGTGTCGTTGATGCTTTTGAAGTCGTCCAAGTCGGCGTAGAGCAGGACCATCTGCTGCTTTTGCCGTCGGGCGATTGCCAGTTGTTGTTCCGCCAGATAGAAGAACCCCCGCCGGTTGTTCAACTCCGTCAGCGGGTCGACAATGGACAACTCTTGCAGTTCACGCGTCAATCGCTCGAGTTTTTCATTCGCCTCGAGCAATGACTTGTTGGCCTCTTCCAGCTGCCGTTGATGCATGACAGCCGTTTCGTAAGACGAAAACAGCAGGTCCACGATTTGGGTCGGCTCGATGGTCAACGTGTAGGACTCCCCCGCAAAGAAAACCTGGACCCCCTTGTCATCTCGAGATTCCCTGCGCATGGCCATGTTTTGCAGGATGTACTGGAGGCGCGACATGAGCAGCTGAGCGTCGAACGGCTTGGTGACAAAGTTGGTGGCGCCGCTCGCCAGCGCCTTGATGATTTCCTTGGGGTCCGACAGGGCGGTCATCAGCATGATGGGTATGTCGGTCAGCTCTGGGTCTTCCCTGACCAGACGGCACAGTTCGTAGCCGTCCATGCCGGGCATCACGATGTCGCTGATGATCAATGTGGGCTTGTGCTCTTGCAGATGCCGGAGGGCGTCCTCGCCGCTGTGGCAGACAGAAACTTCATAGCCGCGCTTCTGCAGAAGAAATCGAAGATTCAGGGCCTGGGTGACGCTGTCTTCCACAACCAGGATTTGCACCGGACCGGCAGGTACCATTCCGGCTTTCGGCTGTTCCAGTTGACCAACGGCCGATGCCTCCCGCCCGATTAGCTTTGGCAAAGGGTCACCTCCCCATTCACGGCAGCGCTCTCAATCGAAAGACGGCAACCCGCTGGAAATGCCTCCCAGTGTTTTTCGTTGAGAACCACGATCTCCAGGAAAAGCTGTATAGCTGGCCTCGGCATGACATGGAGAAGTTTTCGGGCGCATCAACCTGGGGTGACCAGCAATCGGCGGACCTGAACGGACCCAGGGAAAAACCGTCCGGAGCAGCACCCCCAATCGATCCGTGTTAGTGCGGCGACAGGATGTTCATCTCCTCTGGGAATATCAGGATCGTCCTGGCTGGACTCAAGGCGGCCCTGTTCAAGTAGCGTAGAAAGTGTTCACGAGGAATTTCCCGAGCCCCAAGACTTTTTAGATGATTTGTGGACACCTGGCAATCGATTATTTCGAAAGCATTGCGCTGCAGTACCCTGACCAGATGCACCAGGGCAACCTTGGAGGCATCGGTTTTGCGGGTAAACATGGATTCCCCGAAAAACACCCGGCCAATGGCCACACCGTAAAGACCGCCCACCAATTCCCCCTGATGCCAGCTCTCAACCGAGTGCGCAAAACCGAGCCGGTGTAGCAGGCAGTAGGCGTCGATCATTTCCCGAGTGATCCAGGTCCCCTCCCCTTCCTTTCTGCGCACTTCCCCGCAGGAGCGGATGACCTCCCTAAAGGCGCGATTGAAGGTCACCTGGAAGAGATTTTTTCTAACCACCCGCTGCAGGCTTTGGGAAATCTTCAGCTCGGCGGGGAACAGCACCAGCCGGGGATTGGGCGACCACCAGAGGATGGGCGTATCGTCTGAATACCAGGGGAAGATTCCCTGGCGATAAGCCAGTAGCAAGCGCTCCGGCGTCAAGTCGCCGCCGACGGCCAGCAGCCCGTTAGGTTCGGCCAGGTGGGAAGGGGGAAAGCGGAGGGTCTTGGTGAGTTGAAAAACTGGCATGGTCTGCGTCTTGCGCCGGCTATGAGAGGATCTACCAAAGGGCCCGCGCTCCCATTCCGATGATTTCGCGGTGCGGTGCGCTACTCGTTGGCTCCGCCGCCGCCTTTCTCCGCAGCGTCGCGGCGGACGGCAATCAGCCTGTCTTGGCTAACGCCCCCGCACCAAACCTTGTAGCTGACGTCAGCGGAGCTCAGAAAAACGGAAACATAGGTTTTCGGTCGATCGGCAGTTCTCGCCGCCGTCCTCTGAGTCCTGCGGGCGGCTGATCATCACTTTGCCGCCGCGCTGCAGATGACCGAACAAAATCTCATCGGCGAGCACGTCTTTGATTTCCGTTTGAATGAGCCTGGCCAGGGGGCGCGCCCCGAAGGCGGAGTCGTAACCATTTTCGGCCAGCCACAGTCGCGCCGCGGGGCTCAACTGGAAAACGACCTTCTTTTCCGACAGTTGCGTTTCCAGTTCCCGGATAAATTTGTCGACAATCATTTCCATGATGTCGATGTTAAGACCATTGAAAGGAATGATCCCATCCAGCCGATTCCTGAACTCGGGACTGAACAAATTCTCGACCGCCTTGATCCCCTTGGCCACCCGGTTGTCGCTTTGGCTGCCGCCGCCAAAGCCGATGGAGGCGCTGCTCATCTCGCGCGCGCCGGCATTGGATGTCATCAGCAGCACCACATTGCGAAAATCGGCTTTCTTGCCGTTGTTGTCCGTCAGCGTGGCGTGGTCCATCACCTGTAAAAGAATGCTGAAAAGATCTGGGTGCGCCTTTTCGATTTCATCGAGCAATAGAACGCTATGGGGATGCTTGCGGATGGCATCGGTTAGCAGACCGCCTTGGTCGAAGCCGATATAGCCCGGCGGGGCGCCGATCAAACGCGCCACCGTATGCTTTTCCATATATTCGCTCATGTCGAAGCGCAGGAAATTCACCCCCAGGATATCCGCCAACTGCAGCGCCACTTCGGTTTTGCCGACTCCCGTCGGTCCGATGAGGAGAAACGAGCCGATCGGTTTGGTGGGGATGCGCAGTCCCGCTCGCGCGCGCTTGATGGCCTTGCTGAGCATGTCGATGGCAATTTCTTGACCGAACACCCGGTCCTTGATTTCCGCATCGAGCCGCTGCAGCCGCACTTGGTCGCTGGATGAAACGCTGCGCGGCGGGATCTTGGCCATGCGCGCGACAACCTGCTCGATATCGTGCGGATTGACCACCTTTCGCACCCGCCGATCCTTTTTCAAGCAGAGGCTGGCAGCGGTCTCGTCGATGACGTCGATCGCTTTATCGGGAAGATAACGATCGTTGATGTGCCGGGCGGACAATTCAACCGCGGTCCTCAAAGCCGTGTCGGTGTAACGGATGCCATGATGGTTCTCGTAATAGGACTTGAGTCCCTGCAGAATTTGATAAGTCTCTTCCACCGACGGCTCCCGAATTTCCACCTTCTGGAACCTTCGGCTGAGGGCCCGGTCTTTTTCGAAATGGTTCTTGTACTCTTCGTAGGTCGTGGACCCGATGCAGCGGATGCCGCCATTGACCAGGGCGGGCTTGAGAATGTTCGAGGCGTCCATCGAGCTGCCGCTGGTGGCGCCGGCCCCCACCACCGTGTGGATTTCATCGATGAAAAGGACGGCGCCGGGCTTCTTGGTCAGCTCCTGGATGACTCCCTTGAGGCGCGCTTCGAAGTCGCCTCGAAACTTGGTGCCGGCCAGCAGCGCGCCCATATCCAGAGCAAAGATCTCGGTGTTTTCAAAGGTCGGCGGGACCTCCTTGAAATGAATCTTGCGCGCCAGCCCTTCCGCGATGGCCGTTTTGCCCACCCCGGGATCTCCCACAAAGATGGGATTGTTCTTGGTGCGCCGCCCGAGTATCTGCAGGGTCCTGAGGATTTCGTCCTCGCGTCCGATGAGCGGATCGATCAGCCCTTGGGCCGCACGGTCCACCAGGTTGATGGTGAAGCTTTCGAGTGCGCTCGCTTTGCGCGTTTCCTTGCGGGTACCGGGATCTGTGGTCGGCGCCGACTTGGGCGCGCCCAGTTCGTCATTTTCAGCCACTTTTGAAATCCCGTGTGAGATGTAGCTGAGTACATCCAGACGCGTGACTCCCTGGGCCTTGAGGAAATAAACGGCGTAGGAATGCTCTTCGTAAAACATGGCGGCGAGGATGTCCCCGGCGTCCACTTCCTTCTTTTCGGCCCCTTGTACGTGCATGATGGCCCTTTGCAGGACCCTTTGCACACCCATGGTCTGGATGGGCTCCTGATCATTTCCTTCCGGTAGGACCTCGACCCGCTCTTTGAAGAACTTCTCCAGTCGAACCTTGAGGTTCTCCAGGTCCGCGCCACAGTGGTAGAGGATGCGCCGCCCGGTGATGTCGTACAACATGGCGTACAGGATGTGCTCGAGGGTGAAAAACTCGTGTCGCCTGGCCTTAGCCTCTTTAATCGCCGCCGCAAATGTAACTTCCAGTTCTCGATTGATCATTTATACTTCTTCCATTGTGCATTGCAGAGGGAAGCCATTCTTTCGAGCCAGGTGATGCACCAGCTCGACTTTGGTTTCAGCCAGTTCCGCCGTGTAGATGCCGCAGACGCCAATGCCGTTTCGATGCACCATCAGCATGATGTGGGTTGCTTCCCCGGGCGATTTATTGAAAACCCTTTGCAGTATTTCCACCACGAATTCCATGGTGGTATAATCGTCGTTGTGCAGCAGCACTTTATACATGGGAGGCTCTTCCAGCTCCTCTTCGATCCCACTCGCCAACTCCTCTCCGAAATCAGGATGTTGGTTAGCCATTCCTACTCCTCCTGGTGCTGCCGGTAAAACTGTGTTTGATCCCGTCGACCGATTGTGCTAGGAGCCTGCTTGAGGGACAAAACCGCGCTTAACTTCAATCAGAGCGGCGTCGCGTCACACAAGGGTCGGCTGGCCGCCGGGTTTTGCCGAAATGGCGAAAACCATTGATATTTCGTTCTCAAAGAGGCCCCGGGAGGCTGCCTCGTCATGACGGAAGGCATTTCCGTCGGGTGGAAACCCATCCCATTTGTGCGCAAACCAGTGACAGCCCCGTAAATTGCAGTTTTGCAATGATAGTTTAACATAACTTTTTCCATCCAAGAGTCAACCCGCCGAGGGGGCGCTAATTGCCCTCTCCGGCTTGCGAGGACATCGAGCATGGCAGGCAATACGACGGGACGTTTGTTTCGCGTCACCACCTGGGGAGAATCTCATGGCCCCGCACTCGGCGCCGTGATTGATGGTTGCCCGCCCGGCATCGCGCTGAGCGAGGAAGACATCCAGGTGGACCTCGACCGACGGCGACCCGGCGGCCGTCTGTCCTCTCCCCGCCAGGAAGCCGATCAGGTGGAGGTCCTCTCAGGTGTGTTTCAGGGCCGCACCACCGGCACTCCCATCAGCCTGATGATTCGCAACCGGGACATGCGCAGCAAGGACTATGACCTGCTGGCAAAGGTCTATCGCCCCGGCCACGCCGACCGCACTTATGTGCAAAAGTATGGGCTGCGGGACTGGCGCGGCGGCGGTCGCAGTTCGGGCCGCGAGACCGCCGCTCGCGTTGCCGCCGGAGCGGTGGCGCGGAAGTTTTTGCAGCAACACGGCATTGGGGTGAAGGCTTACACCATTGCCCTGGGGGGAATTTCAGCCAAGACCTTCGAGTGGGCCGAAATTGACCAAAATCCCTTGTATTGCCCAGACCGCGAGGCCGCCCTGATGATGGAAACGCGCTTGCAGGAAGTGAAACAGGCGGGGGACTCGCTGGGCGGAATAGTGGAGATCACGGCGACGGGCTGCCCGCCGGGACTCGGCGAGCCGGTCTTTGACAAACTGGACGCCCGCCTGGCGGGGGCTTTGATGTCCATCGGAGCGGTCAAGGGGGTTGAGATCGGCGCAGGATTTGCCGCCGCCGCTATGCTCGGCAGTGAAAACAATGACCTCCCGACCCCGGACGGCTACGCCGGTAATCATGCCGGAGGGGTGCTCGGCGGCATATCCACCGGCATGGATATCGTGTTGAGAGCAGCCGTCAAACCCATCCCCTCGATTTCGCTGCCACAACAAACCATCACCACGGAGGGAGCGCCCACCACCATTGAGATCAAGGGGCGTCACGACATTTCGGCCATTCCCCGCATCGTTCCCGTGTGCGAAGCCATGGTGTTGCTGGTTATCGCCGACTTCATGCTGCATCCCTTTCCCCACCGGCGTTGACGGCGCGGCGAAGCCCCATATCCCGTCGCGACTCAACCGTACCGCTCGCAATCGGCAACCCGCATCAGATGCGAATGTTGTATTTTGTCAGGATGCCGTCGGCAAAATCGATGATGTGCTCCCGCTGTTCGCGCGTGGCATAGCCCACGCACTGGCAGCGAAGCGTCTGATGGCTGCGGATCAGCAGTTCGAAGGCAACCTTGTTTAGACTCAGATTGATGGAAAAATAGTAAGGCTGACAGTCGCCATGGGCAGCCTGAACGCTGTTGTAGAGTTCCTTTGGCAAAGCGATGTTATAGATCTCGCCAAAAACCGTCTTCTCACCCTGTTCATCCAAAAAAGACCGAATGCGTTCATAGTCACTCGGCCGCAATTGATCGATCACGTATTGTTTCATGAAGTTTGCATTCCCTTTAGCAGAGGTAGGATTGATCTCGTCCGCGATCCAGCATTTAGCAGAGCGTCCGCGCTCAGTCAACGTCGATGCACCGATGCGCTGGCAGCAAGGAGGTGCCGAGGGGAGCGGCGCGGTGGTGAGGGATGTGAAAACATTCCAGCTTCTGGACCGCTTTTCCGTCGATTGAGGGTGGGCTTGATTCGTGTTATGTATGAACGGCAACCCGAATTGGCTGATCGACTAAGGGCTTTGGTGGAAAACGGGGGCGGCCGTGCGGCCGGAGCGGATACCCGCATGGCTCGATAGGAGTTGGGAAAAATGTTGATTTTGGGAATTGAGACCTCCTGTGACGAAACCGCGGCGGCTGTGGTTCAAGACGGCAGGACCGTGCTGGCCGAAGTGGTATCCAGCCAAATCGCGCTGCACAGCCCTTACGGCGGGGTCGTGCCGGAGCTCGCTTCGCGCAGGCACGTGGAAATGGTCCTGCCGGTCATTGACGAAACCCTGAGCAAGGCCGGTCTTGCCGCAGCGGATCTGGATGCCATTGCGGTCACGCTCGGGCCCGGTCTGGTGGGGGCCCTGCTGGTGGGCATCAGCACCGCCAAAGCGATGGCCTATGCCCTCAACAAACCCCTGATTGCAGTGAACCATCTCGAGGGTCACATGCATGCCGCCTTTCTCGGCGGCGAACCAGCGGGCAAGCCCTTCGTCTGCCTGGTAGTTTCCGGCGGTCACACCGCTCTCTACTTGGTCGGCGTCGACCAGGACATACGCTTCCTTGGGGCGACCCGCGACGACGCCGCCGGCGAAGCCTTCGACAAGGTGGCGAAAATCCTCGGACTCGGTTATCCGGGCGGAGTGGCCATTGATAAACTGGCGAGTGCTGGCAATCCGCGGGCATTCCCGTTTCCCAAAGCTTATCTGGAAAAGGATTCGCTCGATTTCAGCTTCAGCGGCATCAAAACGGCGGTGGCCAACTTCGTCAAACGCTTCGGCGGCCCGACCGATTCAGAGGCCGTGACGCCGTATCGATTGGCAGACCTGGTCGCCAGCTTTCAGGAGGCCGTCGTCGAGGTGCTGTTGGATAAGACGGTGATGGCGGCAAAATTCACCGGGGTGCAGGACATCGCCGTGGTGGGTGGAGTTTCGGCCAACAGCCGCCTGCGCCAGCGCTTTCGTGAGGAATGCGATTGTCGGCAATGGCGCCTGCACCTGCCGGAGCTTCGTTATTGCACGGACAACGCGGTGATGATCGCCGCAGCCGCCTATTCAGTGTGGAGGCGGGAAGGGTTTTGCACGGATTTCATCGGACTGGACGCCGTGTCGCGGTGGTTCCACTGATCCCATGGGGCGGGCAGCATTTTTCAGCGAGCAGTAGAAGACGATATGGACATTTTTCTCAACCCCCGCGAGTATTTTCACCTGCACGGGCTGAAACCACGCAAGCGCTTCGGCCAACATTTCCTGATTCAGCCGTCAACCGCCGCGCGCATTGTCGCTCACGCCGAGCTGCAGCAATCGGACCTGGTCGTGGAGATTGGCCCCGGTCTCGGCTCCCTGACCCAATTCATTGCACCCAGGGTGGACCGGCTGCATCTGGTGGAGTTGGACTGGGACCTGGCTTCCTACTTGACCAAAGCCACCCGCTCCATCTCCGACAGGGTCCTGGTTCATCAACTGGACGTCCTGCAGTTCGACTTCCAGGGGCTTGCCCAGTCCGAGGGAAAGCGCCTGGTGGTCCTCGGCAACCTGCCTTACAACATCTCCTCGCCGCTCATCTTCCACCTCCTGGAAGCGGTGCAGTCGATCAAGCGGGCGGTCTTCATGGTGCAGCGGGAAGTGGGCGAGAGGCTGGCCGCCGGGGCCGGTTCCAAAAGCTACGGGGTGCTGTCGGTGCTGCTGGGGGTCTGCGCACAGGTGAACAAGCTGTTCCTGGTCGGCCCGGAACAATTCATGCCCAAACCCAAAGTGGACTCCCTTGTCATCCGCATGGATTTTCCTGAAAGGAAAATGGCAGTGAATCCATCGTTTCGTTTTTTCCGATCAGTGGTCAACCTGGCTTTTCAGCATCGGCGCAAGACCCTCCGCAACAGCCTGCGATCTCTAATGGGGAACAATCCGCTGGCGCTGGAACACGCTCTTGCGCCCATTAGCGTCGATCTCGCGCAAAGACCGGAAACCCTCTCGCCCCAGCAGTTTTTCCAGCTTGCCGGTATCCTGGAAGACCTTCAGGTCAGCTTGCCGAAAATGTAGCACAAGCCCCCCTTTGCGCGATCGTCCTACACCATCCAGGTCGTGAGACGAAGCCCAATCATTGAGCGGCCTTGATCATCCTTTCGGCCACGAGTAGGTTGGGTTGAGCGCAGCGAAACCCAACGATGCCTGATATAATGTTGGGTTTCGCGATGCTCAACCCAACCTACAGGGCTTCACTTGGCCGAAACTATGATCGTCGCCCATTCAGCTTTATTGAGAGCTTCCAGCAGAACCTTTCAATTCATAATCGGGTACTGCCAAAACTGGGTGTTTACGCCGCCGGTTGATCCTCCACCGCCGTAGCTCGCCTGGCCGGTGTAGGTAAACGCCATCAGGGCAGTATCAGGGGGAACTGCAATTTCTCGTACGAATTGCACCTGCCTGTCGAGCAGCGTCAAATTGATCCAGTTGGCGCTGGTCAGCGGCGCGCTGGTCAAAATCCTGCCACTGGCATCCGCAAACAAGGCGCTGAGACTAAAATAATCGATGTAATTGAAATTCATGTCCATGCTGTCGGCAAACCTGACGGAACCCTGAAGCTTGATGGCATCACCGCGCCTGACGTAATGGTAGTTCAGCGTCAAGTCATCCGTTTGCAATGTGCCGCTGCCTTCCCCCGTTTGTATGGGCACCTGATAACCGGGTTGGATTTGTTTTCCCGCGTAATTTGGAGTCAGCATGGCACCGCCGCAGCCAATCAGAAGCAACGCGGAAAGGCAGGAAAGGACACCGGCCTTAAGAACTCGTTTTGCAAAAATCCAGTTCCATCCGTACATGACCATCACCTCTATTTCCAAGGGTGCAAGCTTTTTCAGATTGCCGTTCGGCAACATTCCACCTCGTTCGGACAGGACGCGAACGGCGTCAGCGAGGGAGCGCTCAAGGACTCATGCCCCGTATTTGGAGCAGAATTCCTCCTTGCTGTAGTCATGAAAATCGATCTTTTCCTGCTTGGCCGCATCGATTAACGCGGCCTCGCTGGTCACCAGATAACGGATCGACTGCCGCTCATTTGCCTCCGGCGAACCTTCTTTAATGGCGGCTATGAGTGAGGCGCCCGCTTCATCCAGCGAATACCGTTTCATGATCTCCTGCACGCCGTCGGATTCTCCTCCTGATTTGACCAGTTCAACCTTATCAAAATAGGTTTTGAAGTGAGCTTCGGCTTTTTTCTCAACGATGTGATGTTGGGCGTAAAGACGATAGGCTTCCTCATAACATTGCCGCGTCGTCAACACCTGCGCCTGCTGATCAAAAAAAAGCCTCAGGGGCACGCATGCAGGGTCTTCTGTCGCCACCTTCAACAGTGCATCCACCGAAAAGTAGTAAAGTTCTTTCTTAGCCATCGTTCATTCCTCCATTTGCTGCCGTGAATACCGGCTCGGGACCTTACAAATCCTTCGGCAATACCATCTTCACGAAACTTCAACCCAGGGTACTCATTTGGTACCTAAATTTGGCGATTCATGCTGTTCAGTCCACTAACCGTCATTCCGACGCAAGTCGGAATCCAGAAAAAAGCGACAACCCACTGGATGCCGGCTTTCGCCGGCATGACGGGAACTTATA
>Ga0272446_1004539_pt1 | contig 16323 bp, 12 predicted proteins | sample YNPCB0061_FD_194587 | JGI IMG/M metagenome (GOLD analysis project Ga0272446, IMG submission 194587) | Hot spring microbial mat communities from Yellowstone National Park, WY, United States - YNP-CB-006-1 | ecosystem: Environmental > Aquatic > Thermal springs > Hot (42-90C) > Sediment | place... | reverse complement strand
AGTCGCCCCTCCTCCGCCCCCACGATCTCGTAGACGCCGGCCGGGCAGTAGCGCGTCTCCGGGCTTCGGTATTTCTCCCAGTTGACCGTGATCGCGCGGGCCGGGTCGGCGAGGTGGAGATGCACCCGCTGGTCCTCGGCGTGGTTGGTGTTCGAGAGGAACACCGAGGAGAGCCGGTCGAAGGTCAGCACCCCGTCGGGCTTGGGGTAGGCGATGGGCGCCGCTTCGGCGGCGGGTGTCAGGCTCGCGTGGTCGGGGCGGTGGCGGAAGGTCCAGGGCGCGCGGCCGCGCAGGAGGTAGGTGTCGAGCCCGGCATAGGCGAGCCCGCCCCAGAGCCCGAAGCGCGCGAAGGCGGGGCGGATGTTGCGCGCCGCGCGAAGCTCCCGCCACACCCACGAGGCCTCGAGCGCGCGCGGATAGGCCTCGAGCACGGGCGGCGGGTCATCGGCGCCGAGCGCTTGGACCACCGCCTCGGCCGCGAGCATGCCCGACTTCATCGCTGTGTGCGTGCCCTTGATCTTCGGCACGTTCAGGAACCCGGCACAGCAGCCGATCAGCGCCCCGCCGGGGAAGACGAGGCGGGGGATAGCCTGCAGCCCCCCTTCGTTCAGCGCCCGAGCGCCGTAGCCGATGCGCCGCGCTCCCGCGAAGAAGGGCGCGATGTCGGGGTGGGTCTTGAACCGCTGCATCTCCTCGAAGGGCGAGAGATAGGGATTCGGATAGTCGAGCCCGACCACGAACCCGTAGCTCATCAGGTTCTCGCCCCAGTGGTAGAGGAACGAGCCGCCATAGGTGTCGGGCCTGAGCGGCCAGCCGATCGAGTGCAGAACGAGCCCCGGACGGTGCGACGCCGCCGGCACTTCCCAGAGCTCCTTGATCCCGATCGCGTAGGTCTGCGGGCACGCCTCGTCGCGCAAGCCGAACCGGGCCTCGAGCGTCTTCGTCAGCGAGCCCCGGCAGCCCTCGGCGAACAGCGTGTAGGGGGCGCGCAGCTCCATGCCCGGCTGCCAGTCGGCCCGCCGCGTGCCGTCGCGCGCGACGCCCATCTCGCCGGTCGCCACGCCGACGACGCGCCCCTCCTCGATCAGCACCTCGGCGGCGGCGAAGCCCGGATAGATCTCGACGCCGAGCGCCTCGGCCTGCCCGGCGAGCCAGCGGCAGAAGGCCCCGAGCGAGATGATCCAGTTGCCGCGGTTGTGCATCTGCGGCGGGGTGGGCAGGCGGAACGAGCGGCGTTCGGTCATGAACAGGAACCGCTCCTCGCCCGCCTGGGTGGCGAGCGGGGCGCCGAGCGCCGCCCAGTCGGGCAGGAGCTCATCGAGAGCGCGCGGCTCAAGCACCGCACCCGAGAGGATATGGGCGCCGACCTCCGCCCCCTTCTCGAGCACGCAGACGGAGAGTTCGCGCCCCTCTGCGGCGGCTGCCTGCTTGGCGCGGATCGCTGCGGCAAGCCCCGCAGGCCCGGCGCCGACGATCACCAGGTCATACGCCATCGCCTCGCGGTCCATCACGCTCTCCGGTCCTGCACGGTTGCACGCGTGACATAGGGCGATGGCTGGACTTGCGCGAGGGCGCATCTTCGCCTCCTTTCGCGGAGGCATGGACGAAGCCACGCGCCAGGCCCTGATCGCCGCACTCCGCCTCCAGCTTGATTGGGGGGCTGACGAGGCGCTCGACGACACACCTACCGACCGGCGCACGCCCGCCACGGCGGCGACACGCTCTTCCCGGGCCGCTCCGGTCGAGACAGGGGCGCTGCCCGCTGCCTTGCCTCGCCCGGCAGCCGGTTCAGCCGTTCTGGCGCGCGGTGCCGGGGAAGCGGCTGGGCCCGGCGCGGGCCCTGCGGTGCTCGCCGAAGCCGAGGCGCTCGCCGCCTCGGCCGCGACGCTCGCGGCGCTGCGGGAGGCGATCGCGGGCTTCGGCGGCATCGCGCTGCGCGAGACGGCGACCAGCCTCGTCTTCGCCGACGGCCCGCCCGACGCGCCGGTGATGCTGATCGGCGAGGCCCCCGGCGCCGAGGAGGACCGCGAAGGCAAGCCCTTCGTCGGCGCCTCGGGCAGGCTGCTTGACCGGATGCTCGGCTCGATCGGGCTTTCGCGCCATGGTTCCGGATGGGGTTCGTTCTATACCAGCAACATCCTCGCCTGGCGTCCGCCCGGCAACCGCAACCCGACCGATGCCGAGGTTGCGCTGTCGCTGCCCTTCATCCGCCGCCATGTCGCGCTCGTGCGGCCGCGCCTGCTCGTGCTGCTCGGAGCGGTCGCGGTGCGCTCGCTCACCGGCACGCGGGAGGGGATCACGCGCGTGCGCGGGCGCTGGCTCGACGTGACGGTGGCGGGGCTCGGCGCGGTGCCGGCTCTGGCCACCCTTCACCCCGCCTATCTGCTCCGCAACCCTGGCGCGAAAAAGGATGCGTGGGCGGACCTTCTCGCGCTGCGGGAGCGACTTGAGAAGATAAGGCAGCAATAAGGCACGCCAGGAACCCTGCGTAACATGCTGAAACGCAGCGTGTAGTCCAAAAAACTTGGAACCTTCTCACAGAAGGCCGTTGCGCAACCCGCTAACCCTCGGTTAACGCCGCAGCACCATGCGAACGAAACCGGGGGCATGGGCCCGCACGACCTCAAGCGCGGGCCTGATTTGGGTCGCAGCCTGTCTTCCCTCATCGGCCCCAGCGGCCGGGCCGGAAGCCGCGCCGGGGGCGGTGGCAGGACAGCAGGAGCTCGCTCTGGCCGTGCCGCGCCAGCCGCCGCCGGGCGGCGTGTCCGGCATCGCCCCGGTCCTTTTGCCCTCCGACGCAGCGCTCTATCGCCGGATCTTCCAGCTCCAGGATCGCGGTCGGATCGCCGAGGCGGCGCGCGAGACCGAGGCGCTGACCGACCCGCTTCTGCTCGGCCATGTGCTTGCCGACCGCCTGCTCGGACCGCACACCCGCGCCACAGCAGCCGAGCTCGCCGACTGGCTCGCGCGCTTCGGCGACCAGCCAGACGCGCCGCGGATCCATGCTCTTCTGCGCGCGCGGCTGCCCCGCGGCGCTGCCCGCCCGCCGGCGCCGGTCGTGACCACGCTTCCCCCCGCCGAGCTCGGGGACGAGGAGGAGCGTTTCGTCCTCCTGCCCCAAGCGGCGCGCAGCCCAGGCCTTGCCCGGATCGTCGCAGACAGGATACGCGCCGAGGCCTTCGCCGCGGCCGAAGCCGCGATCGCCGCCGCCCGCGGCGTCGATCCGGCCCAGGCAGGGCTGCTGCGGGCGCAGATCGCCCGTGGCCTGTTCCTGCGCAACCGCGATGCCGAGGCGCTGGCGGCGGCGACCGCGGCGATCCGCCGCGGCGGCGCCGAGATCGGCGATCTCCAGTGGTATGCCGGGCTCGCGGCCTGGCGCTTGGGCCGGTTCGAGGTCGCGCGGCGGCATTTCGAGGCGACCGCGCGGGCCGATGTCGCGACCCCCGCGCGTCGCGCCGCCGGCGCCTTCTGGGCAGCGCGGGCCGCGCTGCGCCTGCGCGACCACCGCGCCTATGTGCCCTGGCTCAGCGAGGCGGCGGTGGAGCAGCGAAGCTTCTATGGCCTGCTCGCCCGGCGCACGCTCGGCCTTCCCGGCGGCTTCGCCTGGGAGCGCGACGAGCTCGGCGAGGCGGAAGCGGCGCTTCTGCTCGCCCAGCCAGGCAGCAGGCGGGCGCTCGCTCTCCTGCAGGTGGGCGAGCGCGCGCGCGCCGAAAGCGAGTTCTTCGCGATGGGCGAGGCGGCGGCTGCCGACCCCTCGCTCGCCCGCGCCATGCTCGTGGTCGCAAGCCGGGCCGGCATGGCGGAGACGGCGATCCGGCTTGCCGCGCTCGCCGAGAGCGGCGACGGCAGGCCACGCGACTATGCCCGTTTCCCAGTGCCGCGCTGGTCACCCTCGGGGGGCTGGCGCACCGACCCGCCCCTCCTCATGGCGCTCGCCCGCCTCGAGAGCAATTTCGAGCCGCGTGCGATCAGCCCCGCCGGCGCCCGCGGCATCATGCAGATCATGCCGATGACAGCGAGCTACGTGACGGGGCAGGCCTCGCTCGCCGGGCGTGACCGGCACCGCCTGCACGAGCCGGAGTTCAACCTCGAGGTCGGGCAGCGCTATGTCGCGTATCTCGCCCGCCACCCGAGCGTCGAGGGTGACCTGATCTCGCTGCTCGCCGCCTACAACAGCGGGCCGGGCAGCTTCGCGCGCTGGGCGCCGAACGTCGTGCACAACGGCGACCCCCTGCTCTTCCTCGAAGCGATCCCGATCCACGAGACGCGCCGGCACGTGCAGACGGCACTGACCTTCTCCTGGATCTATGCAAGCCGACTCGGCCGGCCGGCGCCGTCGCTCGATGCGCTCGCCGCCGCGCAGTGGCCACGCTATTCTGAGCCCGGCGGCGCTCTCGCGGGCGCTGAGCCGGCGGCCAGGGTGCGGTAGGCCTCGCCCTGGCGCGTGAGTGGGTCGCGAGCGACGGAACCGTATCCGCCATGGGGCGAATCGATGAGAGCCTGCGTTTCCTGCCCGTGAGCATCGCCGTGCTCACCGTCTCCGACACCCGCACCCCCGGCACCGACCGCTCGGGCGACACGCTGGCCGAGCGGATCGCCGAAGCGGGCCACACTCTCGTCGCCCGCGCTCTCGTGCGCGACGAGGCGGACGCGATCGAGGCGCAGCTGCGCGACTGGGTGGCCAATCCGTCGGTCGACGTGGTCATCACCACCGGCGGCACGGGGATCACCGGCCGCGACGTCACACCCGAGGCATTCCGGCGTGTGCTCGAGAAGGAGATCACCGGCTTCGGCGAACTCTTCCGGATGCTGAGCTACCAGAAGATCGGCACCTCGACGATCCAGTCGCGCGCGATCGGCGGCGTTGCGGGCGGCACCTATCTCTTCGCCCTCCCCGGCAGCCCCGGCGCCTGCCGCGATGCCTGGGACGACATCCTGAAGTGGCAGCTCGACAGCCGCCACCGCCCCTGCAACCTCGTCGAACTGATGCCGAGGCTCAAGGAACACATCAGGACGCAAGCGGCCTGAGCCGCCACCCCAGCGGGATCGGTTCTCGGGCGTCAGTAGAGCCGCGCGAGCAGCCGCGGCGGCACGCCGAGGAACCAGAGGCCGAGAAGTGCCAGGTTGCGCGCGCTGCGTCGCAGGTAGCCGTCGCGGCGGAAGGCCTCGGCCGAGGTGACGGCATCGGCCTCGATCGGGCGCAGCCGCGCCCGCCCGAGACGGCGGACCAGCGTCACATCCTCCATCAGCGGCAGCTCCGGCACGCCGCCGATGCGCGCGAGCAGGCGGCGGTGGATCAGGAGCCCCTGGTCGCCATAGGGGAGTGCGAGGCGGCGGCAGCGCCAGGCGACGGCGCGCTCGAGCCGACGCGCCGCAGGGCTGTCGTCGTCGAGCCGGAAGCGGAAATACCCCGCAAGCCCCTCCGCCCCAGGAGCGGCGAGGAAGCGGGCGACGGCCGCCTCCCAGCCCGGCCCGAGCCGCGTGTCGGCGTGCAGGAAGAGAAGCCACGCACCCTCCGCAGCAGCCGCCCCCGCGGCGAGCTGGACCCCCCGCCCCTCGGGTGCGGGCACGATCCGCGCGCCATGCTCCGCTGCGACGATCGCCGTGCCGTCGGCAGAGCCGCAATCGGCGACGATCACCTCGGCGGGAGCACCGCCGAGCGCGGCCAGCGTCGCCGGCAGAACATGCGCTGCGTTGCGCGCTGGGATGACAACCGAGAGGTCGGGGAGGCTCTGCGCCATCGCGGAAAGGCGAGCATGGCCGAGCGCCCGCGCCAAGCCGGGCCGCGGCCCTGAAGCTTCTTGTTCCTGATTTGTTCTTGACGCGAGCGGCCGCCTCGCACAAGCTTCTGGCAGCGGTGCATCAGGCATCGGGAGGCAGGCGGCGATGGACGAGCACGATTTCGGCTTCGATCGGAGCCATCCTTCGGGGGATGATGGCTGGGCCTTCCCTGCCCCGGCCTCGCCCCCGCCGCGGCGCGGCCGCGGCGCCGTCACCTCGCCGCCCTGCCGGTACGACCGGCTTGCGGCGGCGGCGGAGGATGATGGCTGGGGCACGCTCGAGGCAGAGCTCGCCGCTCCGCCGAGGCTCGAGACGACGCTCACGCGCGATGCCACGCGCAGCATCATCGCCCGCAACGACAGCCCCGACATCGGCTTCGACCGCTCGGTCAACCCCTATCGCGGCTGCGAGCACGGCTGCATCTACTGCTACGCTCGCCCCTCGCACGCCTATCTCGGCCTCTCACCCGGGCTCGATTTCGAGACGAAGCTGCTCTTCAAGCCCGAGGCGGCGACGCTGCTCGCCCGCGAGCTGTCGCGGCCGGGCTACCGCCCGGCGCCGATCGCGCTCGGCTCCAACACCGACCCCTACCAGCCCGTCGAGCGCCAGCTCAGGCTCACCCGCGCCGTCCTCGAAGTCCTGTCGGACTTCAACCACCCCTGCACGATCGTGACGAAGTCGGCGCTCGTGCTGCGCGACCTCGACCTCCTCGCGCCGATGGCAGAGCGCCGGCTCGTTCGCGTTTGCCTCTCGGTCACGACGCTCGATCGGCGGCTCGCGGGCGTGATGGAGCCGCGGGCGGCCACGCCGGCGCGGCGGCTGCAGGCGATCGAGGCGCTCGCCCGCGCCGGCATCCCGGCAGGCGTGCTCGCAGCGCCGATGATCCCTGGCCTCAACGACGCCGAGCTCGAGCGTATCCTCGAAGCCGCCGCCCGCTCCGGGGCGACGGCAGCGGGCTGGGTCCTGCTGCGGCTGCCGCACGAGCTCCGCGAGATGTTCACCGCCTGGCTCGGCGCCCACTACCCGGAGCGGGCGGCGAAGGTGCTCGCGCTGATCCGCCAGACGCGCTCGGGCGCCTTGAACGATGCCCGCTTCGGCACGCGGTTTTCGGGAACAGGCGCCTATGCCGCGCTGCTCGCAGCGCGCTTCGCCGCGGCAGCGCGGCGGCTTGGCCTTGCGAGCCCATCGGGCGGCCTTGACGTCTCGGGCTTCCGCGTGCCGAAGCGCCTCGCCGAGGCAGAGACCAGCCAGCTTGCCCTGCTGTGATCGCAGAGGCGCTTGAACGCGCGGCCCCGGCGGGCGATGTCCTTGCGCATGATCGACGCGAAATCGCTGCTCGACCGTTTCCTCGGCGCCGGCACGGGTGATCGTGCCGCCGCCACCCTCAAGGGCGCTGACCAGAAGCTCAGCGCCATGAGCATCCCCGGCGGGCTTGCGGGCGGCGCCGCTGCAGCTGGGATCATCGGTCTCCTGCTGGGCGGCAAGAAGGCGCGCCGGCTCGCGGGCGGAGCAGTCGGCTATGGCGGGGCGGCCGTGCTCGGCGCTCTTGCCTACCGCGCCTGGCAGAACTGGCAGGGCGGCAGCGCCACCGGCGCACCGGGAACCCCGACCCCGGCCCAGGTCCCACAGGCCGAGATCGAGGCGATCGATTCGCGCTTCCTCCCCACCCAGCCTGCCGCCGACGGCCGGCCCTTCGGCGTCGCCCTCGTTCGTGCGATGGTCGCCGCCGCCAAGGCTGACGGGCACATGGACGGCACCGAGCAGCAGGCGATCTTCGCCGCCGTCGACCGCGCCGGCCTCGATGCCGAGGCCAAGGCTGCGCTGTTCGACGCCATGAACGCCCCCGCCGACCCTGCCGCGATCGCCGCTCTCGCCGCGAACGCTGAGCAGGCGGCAGAGCTCTGGCTCTCGGCGCGGCTTGCCATCGAGCCCGACCAGCCGGCCGAGCGCGCCTTCCTCGAGGCGCTCGGCCAACGGCTCGGGCTTGACCCAACGCTGAGGGCGAGCCTCGAGCGCGAGGCGGCGGCCGCCCTGGCCGCTGCGTGAGCCTCTGCCCAACCCTGATGCTCGAACGTGCCTCCGGCGAGGGGCTGGTCGCCGGCATCGACGAGGCGGGCTGCGGCCCGCTCGCAGGCCCGGTCGTTGCCGCCGCTGTCGTGTTCCGCGCGGCGCCCTCGGCCGCCCTTGCCGCCCTGGTCGATGACAGCAAGCGGCTCACGGCGACGCAGCGCGAGGCGGCGTTCGCCGCCCTTGCGGAGGCGGCGCGCGCGGGCGCTGTCTCCCTCGCCGCTGCGGCTGCGAGCGCTGCCGAGATCGGCCGGCTGAACATCCGCCGCGCCAGCCAGCTCGCGATGCGCCGCGCGCTCGACCGGCTGCCGGTCGTGCCCGACCTCGCTCTGGTCGACGGCAACCGCCTGCCCGACCTGCCGGTGCCAGCGCGCGCCATCGTCGGCGGCGACCGGGTCTCGCTCTCGATCGCCGCCGCCTCGATCGTCGCCAAGGTGCTGCGCGACCGTGCGATGCGCCGCCTCGCCGCGCGCTACCCGGGCTATGGCTGGCAGGGCAACATGGGCTACCCAACGCCCGGGCACCGCGCCGCCCTCCTCGAGCTTGGGCCGACGCCGCACCACCGCTTGGGCTTCGCCCCCGTCGATCGCGCTCACGCCCGCCCGGGCGGTTGACGGCTCAGTCGCGCGCCCGCCAGACTCGTGGCTTCGCACGCGCGACCGCGCGGCGTCGCGGGGGCGCATGGGGCGGGAACTCGATCTGCCGCTGGATACCGTTGTGGTGGGCGACTGCATCGCGGCGATGGCCGCTCTGCCGCCGGCCTCGGTGCATGCCGTCTTCGCCGACCCGCCCTACAACCTCCAGCTCGGCGGGGCGCTGCACCGGCCCGACAACTCCGAGGTCGACGGGGTCGATGCGGAGTGGGATCGTTTCCCAGACGCAGCGGCCTACGACGCCTTCACCCGCGCCTGGCTCGCGGAGGCGCGCCGCGTGCTCCGGCAGGACGGCACGCTCTGGGTGATCGGCACCTACCACAACATCTTCCGCGTCGGCGCTGTGCTGCAGGACTTGGGCTTCTGGATCCTCAACGACATCGTCTGGCGCAAGTCGAACCCGATGCCGAACTTCCGCGGCCGGCGCTTCACCAATGCACACGAGACGCTGATCTGGGCCGCGCGCGGGCGTGGATCCCGCTACCGCTTCAACTACGAGGCCATGAAGTCGCTCAACGACGACCTGCAGATGCGGTCTGACTGGACCTTCCCGCTCTGCACCGGGCCGGAGCGGCTGCGCGACGCGGCCGGCCGAAAGCTGCACCCGACGCAGAAGCCGGAGGCGCTGCTGCATCGCGTCATCCTCGCCTGCACCTCTCCAGGCGAGATCGTGCTCGACCCGTTCTTCGGCACCGGCACGACCGGTGCGGTCGCGAAACGGCTCGGCCGCCGCTTCATCGGCATCGAGCGCGAGCCGGCCTATGCCGCGGCCGCCGAGGCCAGGATCGCCGCGGTCGTTCCGGTCGCGGACGAACGACTCGCGGCAACGCCCTCGCGGCGCGAGGCGCCGCGCGTCGCCTTCGGCGCCCTCGTCGAGGCGGGGCTGATCGCCCCCGGCACGGTGGTGTGGGACCGCAACCGCCGTCACCGAGCGACGGTGGCCGCCGACGGGTCGCTCCGCTCAGGCCCCGAACGCGGCTCGATCCACCGCCTCGGCGCTCTGGTCGCCAACGCGCCCTCGTGCAACGGCTGGACGTTCTGGCACTACGAGGAGCGCGGCCGCCTCCTGCCGCTCGACGTTCTGCGCGCGAGGCTGAGACCTCTCGCGTGACCGAGCGCGAGCCGCGCTGCCTTCGCCATCACAGACGGAAGCCCGGCCTCGAGCACCAGGGAGCGCGGCACGCCCTCGCCGGGCAGAACGCCCACGCTGCCCACGCGCACGGCGAGATCGAGCGCGAAATGCGTGAACACATGCCGCACCAGCCCTGCCTCGGCCCAGTCCGTCGCCGCCGGCGCATGCGCCTCCGCCTCGGCCCGGCCCCAGGCGCGGTCACGCCAGGGCGTCGAGGGAAGCCCGAGCATGCCCCCAAGCAGCCCTTCGGCCGGGCGGCGGCGAAGCAGGACGCGCCCGGCCGCGTCCTCGAGCCAGAAGGCGGTGCCGTGGCGGAGGGGCTTCGCCGTCCTGGCGGCCCGCGCCGGCAGCGCCTCCGCGATGCCTTGGGCCGCGGCGCGGCAGAGCGGCCTGAGCGGGCAGAGCGCGCAGGCAGGCCGCCGCGGCGTGCAGACCATCGCACCGAGATCGAACAGCGCCTGCGCGAAATCCCCAGGCCGCGACCGCGCTGCCGCCGCGCTGGCGAGGCGCCGCGCCCGTTCCGCAAGCAGCGTCTTCGCCCCGGGCAGAGCCTCGGTCACGGCGAAGAGCCGCGCCATCACCCGCTCGACATTGCCGTCGACCGGCACGGCAGGGCGGCCGAAGGCGATCGCAGCGACCGCCGCCGCCGTATAGGCGCCGATCCCGGGCAGCGACCGCAGCGCCCTCTCGTCCTCGGGGAACCCGCCGCGCTCGGCCACCGCCTTCGCCGCCGCATGCAGGTTGCGCGCCCGCGCGTAGTAGCCCAAGCCCGCCCAGGCCTTCGCCACCTCCTCCCACGGCGCTGCGGCGAGCGCAGCGACATCGGGGAAGCGGTCGAGGAAGGCAGCGAAACGCGGCGCGACGGCCGCGACCGTCGTCTGCTGCAGCATGATCTCGGAGAGCCAGACACGATACGGCTCCGCCGCCTCACCGGGGCGGGCGCGCCAGGGCAGGTCGCGCCGGTGCTGGTCGTACCAGGCGAGCAGAGCCTCCGCTGTCCCATCCATCCTAGGGTCCGTCCATGCTAGGCTCTGCTGCCATGCGCGCAGGGTGGTGATGGAAGAGGAAGCGAGCAAGCCGGGGGATGAGCGACGCGCGGTCGGGCCGCTTCCGATCGGGGGCCTCGTCAGCGCCGTCACACGGCCGCTGATGCGCGGGCGCGGCGCTGCGGTCGCGAGGCTCGCGCTTGACTGGCCGGAGGTGGTCGGTCCGGCGCTCGCGGCCGTCACGGCGCCGGAACGGCTCGCGGGCGCTGCCGGCGGGGGCACGCTGACGATCCGCGCGAGCGGGCCGATGGCGCTCGAACTCGCCCATCTCGCCCCGGAGCTGATCGCGCGGATCAACGCCCATCTCGGGCGGCAGGCGGTCGCTCGGCTCCGCTTCACGGCCGAGCGCCGCAAGGAGGGCGCCCCGGCCATCGCCGCGCCGGCGCGTCTGCCGCCGCCGCCGCGCGAGGCCGTCGCGCGCGCCGAGCGCGCCGTCGCCGACCTTCCGGAAGGCGACCTACGCGCGGCGCTGGCACGGCTCGGCGCGCGGGTGCTGGCGCGGCGTTGAGCTGTCGCAGTGGTGATGCGCGCCGCACCGCGACGCCTGCGAGGCTCCCTGCGAGGCTGAGGGCGCTGCCGAGCGCCCTCGACTCGCTGCCCGGGCAGGGACTATCTTCACCACATCTTGGGGACAACGCCGTGATGGACCGACGCAACCTACTAGCCCTTGTGGGTGCCGCCGCCATCGCCGGGGCGCGGGGAGCGGCCGCACAGGCGGCCTTGCCGCCGCTCGAGGCGATGCTCGCCGAACGCGCGATTGGCAGCGCCGAGGCGGCGGTGACGGTGCAGGAGTTCTTCTCCTTCACCTGCGTCCACTGCGCCACCTTCCACCTCGAGACCTTCCCTCGCGTGAAGGCGGAGCTGATCGAGACGGGCCGCGTCCGCGTCATTCTGCGCGACTTCCCGCTCGACCAAGCCGCGCTCGCCGCAGCGGCCGTGGCGCGCGCGATGTCGCCCGAGCGCTACGAGCCCTTCCTCTCGACGCTGTTCCGCACCCAGGCGCAGTGGGCGCGGCGCAGCTTCGTCGATGACCTCGCGCGGATCGCGGCGCTCGCGGGCATGCCGCGGGCGACCTACGACGCCGCGCTCGCAAGCGTCGAGCTGCAGCGCGGCATCCTCGAGCAGCGCCTGGCGGCGGAGCAGCGCTTCCGGATCGAGGCCACGCCCTCCTTCGTGTTCAACGACCGCACCCCCGCCGTCTCCGGCGCGATCGGCTTCGACCGCTTCGCGCGCGAGGCCGGCTTGGCCTGAGGCGCGATCGAGGATCCCCTCCCCCGATGGCGCTCACCTTCACCCGGCTCCGCCTCTCTGGCTTCAAGAGCTTCGTCGAGCCGACGCATGTCGAGATCCGCCCAGGGCTGACCGGGATCGTCGGCCCGAACGGCTGCGGCAAGTCGAACATCGTCGAGGCGGTGCGCTGGGCGATGGGCGAGACCTCGGCGAAGTCGCTGCGCGGCGGGGAGATGGAGGACGTGATCTTCGCCGGCACGGCGACGCGGGCGCAGCGCAGCCACGCCGAGGTCACGCTCCTGCTCGAGGCGCCGCCGGGCGCAGCCCCCGCGGCGCTGCACGCGGCCGCCAATGACGGGCGCGACGGCCCGCCCGGCCCCGTCGAGATCGAGGTGAGCCGGAGGATCGAGCGCGGCCAGGGCAGCACCTGGCGCGTCAACGGCCGCGAGTGGCGCGCGCGCGACGTCCAGCTCCTCTTCGCCGACAGCGCCACGGGCGCGCGCTCGACCGCGATGGTGAGCCAGGGCAAGGTTGGGGCGATCGTCAACGCACGGCCCGAGGACCGGCGCGCCCTGCTCGAGGAGGCGGCAGGAATCACCGGCCTCTACGCGCGCCGCCACGAAGCCGAGCTCAAGCTGCGCGCCGCCGAGGCCAATCTCGCCCGGGCGGACGACATCCTCGGCACGCTCGAGGCCCAGGCGGCGACGCTCCGCAAACAGGCGCGGCAGGCGACGCGCTACCGCACCATCGCGGCCCAGCTCCGCGAGGCCGAGGAGGCGCTCTACGCCGCCCGGCTCGGCCGCGCCGCCGCTGCCCTGGCGGACGCCGAGGCCGGGCTGCGCGCGGCCGACCGAGCCGTCGCCGAGGCCACCGAGGCTGCCGCAGCAAGAGCCGCAGCCGCTGCCGAGGCGGAGGCAGTGCTGCCTGACCTCCGCGAGGCCGATGCCGAGGCGCGCGCCGCGCTCGAGCGCGCCCGCGCCGAGGCTGCCCGCCTCGAGGCGGAGGAGCGTGCCGCGACGGCGGCGCTCGCCGCCGCCGAGGCACGGCTGGCCGAGCTCGCGCGCGACCTCGCCCATGCCGCAAAGCTCGCCGCCGACGCGGCCGAAGCCGAGGCGCGGCTCGCCGCTGAGGACGCCGCCCTTGCCGAGGCCGAGGCCTTGCTGCCCGAGCGGATCGCCGCCGCCGCCGACGCTTCGGCCGAAGCCGAGCGCCGCGTTGCCCGCTGCGAGGCCGAGGCTGAGGCCGCCACCGAGCAGGCGGCGGAGGCGCAGGCCCGCGCCGCAGCGCTGCGGCGGTCGATCGCAGCCTCGGCCGAGGCAGCGCAGCGCCTCGCCGACCAGGCGGCGAGGCTCGCACGCGAGCGCGCCGCGCTCGAGGCGGAGCTCGTCGCGGCAGCGGCGCTCGACGAGGCGGGCGCCCGGCTCGCCGACGCCACAGCGCGGCTCGCCGAGGCGCGGGCCGAGGTCGAGCGCGCCGAAGCCGCCCGCGCCGAGGCCCAGACGGAAGCTGCCGAAGCCGGGCGGCGGGCAGCCGAGGCCGATGCCGAGCGTGCCCGCCTCGCCGCCGAGGTCGCCGCCCTGCGCGAGGTGCTCGGCGGGCGCGAGGACGAGCTCTGGCCGAGGCTCGTCGATGCCGTCACCGTGCCTGAGGGGCTCGAAACGGCGCTCGGCGCGGCGCTCGGCGAGGCGCTCGACGCCCCGGCAGACGAAGCGGCGCCGCGGCACTGGCGCGCCCTGCCCCCGATCGTGCCCGCCCAGGCACTGCCCGAGGGCGCTGTGCCGCTCGCCGCCCTCGTCACCGCCCCGCCGGTTCTCGCCCGCGCGCTCTCGCAGATCGGCCTCGTCGAGACGGCGGCTTCGGGTGCTGCACTCTGGCCGGCGCTTCGCCCCGGCCAGGCGCTCGTCTCGCGCGAGGGCGCGATCTGGCGCTGGGACGGTTATGCCGTGCGCGCCGGCACGGCGACGGCGGCGGCCACACGGCTTGCCCAGCGCAACCGCCTCGCCGCGCTACGCGGCCGTCTCGCCGAAGCCGAGTTTGCCGCCGCCAGGGCGAAGGCAGCGCACGAGGCGGCAGCGGCGGCAGAGGCGCGCGCTCTCGCCGCCGACCAAGCCGCGCGCAAGGCTCGCCGGGCCGCGGAGCAGAGCCTCGAGGAGCAGCGCGCCGAGCATGCGAGCCTGACGGCGCGCGCCACTGCCGCCTCCTCTCGCCTCGCCGCGCTCGTGCCGCAGGAGCAGAGGCTCGCCGCCGAACGGGAGGCCGAGGCAGCGCGACGCGCCGAACTTGCCGAAGCCGAGTCGGCGCTGCCGCCGCTGGCGGCGCTGCAGGCGGCGCTTGCAGAGGCGCGCGCTGCCCTCGCGGAGTCGCGCCGTGCCGAGGCGGAGGCGCGCGCAGGGCTCGCGCTGATCCGCCGCGAGGCCGAGCAAGTGGCGGCGCGGCGCAGGGCGATCGCTGCCGACCGGAGCGCCTGGGCTGAGCGTGCCAAGGGCGCCGGCACGCGCGGCGCGGAGCTTGCCGCACGCCGCGCCGAGGCGGAGGCCGAGGCAGCCCTGCTCGCCGAGGCTCCTGGGCGGCTCGCCCTCGCTCGCGCCGCGGCGGCCGAGGTTCTGGCCGCCGCCGAAGCCGTCCGCAACGACACGGCCGCCCGGCTCAACGCCGCCGAACAGGAGGCATCCGCAACGGCGCGGGGCCTGCGCGGCGCCGAGGCAGAGCTTGCGATCGCCCGCGAGGCGCGGGTGCGCGCAGAAGGCATGCTCGTGCAGGCCGAGGCGGCGTCCTCCGACCTCGCGCTCCAGGTGGCAGAGCGGCTCGGCCTCGCGGCTGAGGCCCTGCTCCGCTCCCAACCCCTCACCGCCCCTCTCGCCGAGGCGGAGGCGGCGGCGGCGAAGCGGCTCGATCGCCTCGCCCGCGAGCGCGACCAGATGGGCCCCGTGAACCTCGCCGCCGAGCGCGAGGCCGAGGAGGTCGAGCGGAGGATCGCAGCGCTCAAGGCCGAGCGGGAGGATCTCACCGCCGCCATCGCCAAGCTGCGCGGTGCGATCGGGGCGCTCAACCGCGAGGGGCGCGAGCGGCTCGCGTCCTGCTTCGCCGAGGTCGACCGCCACTTCCAGGCCCTGTTCGCGCGGCTCTTCGGCGGCGGGACGGCGCATCTGAGGATGGTCGACAGCGACGACCCGCTCGAGGCGGGGCTCGAGATCATGGCCTCGCCGCCGGGCAAGAAGCTCACCACGCTGTCGCTGCTCTCGGGCGGCGAACAGGCGCTTACGGCGCTCTCCCTCATCTTCGCGGTGTTCCTGACCAACCCGGCGCCGATCTGCGTTCTCGACGAGGTGGACGCGCCGCTCGACGACGCCAACGTCGCCCGGTTCTGCTCGATGATCGAGGAGATCGCGGCCTCGACGGGGACGCGGTTCCTCGTCGTCACCCACCACCGGCTGACCATGGCGCGGATGGACCGGCTCTACGGCGTGACGATGCCCGAGCGCGGGGTGTCGCGGATCGTCTCGGTCGACCTCGCCGCTGCGGAAGCGCATGCCGCGCCGCCGATGGCGGCCGAGTAGCTCACGCCGCCCCCCGCCCGACGCGGCGGAGGGCGAGGGTGCCCGCGGCCATCGTCAGGGCGGCGAGCGAGAAGGCGACCACCGGCGAGGCCGCCGTCCAGACGAAGCCCGTCGCCGCGCTCGAAAGGAACCTGGCCGCCCCGTTCACCGTGCCGAGCGCGCCGTAGCTCGTCGCGAGCGTGTCGCCCAAGACCATGCCGGCGGTGACGGTCGATTCGATGGCCTCCTGCACCGCGGCACAGAGGCCGGCCGTGGTGAAGATCACCACCAGCGGCGCGACCGTGCGCGCCTCCGTGGCGAACGCGACTGCCGTCAGCACCGCCGTCACCACCCCGAGCACGTAGCCTGCGACCAGCACGCGCTGGTGGCCGACGCGGTCGGCAAGCGCGCCGATCGGGAACGAGGCCAAGACCTGGACGGTGTTGCGCCAGACATAGAGAAGCCCCGCGACCTGCGCCGCGCGCACGACGCCGAGCCCTGGCGTGAGGAGCCCGGTCGCGGCGAGGATCAGCAGGCTGTGGGAGAAGTCGCCCGCCCCGAACAGGCCGACGGCGGCGAGGTAGCGCCTGAACCGCGGCGGCAGGCCCCCGAGCGTCGAGAACAGCCGGAGCGCGGGGTTCGGCGAGTGCTCGGGGTCCCGGACCAGCGTCAGGAAGGCCAGCACGGCGAGGGCGCCCGGGATCAGCGTCAGCCAGAACACGAGGCGGAACGGGCCCGCCCCGTCCTGCCACGGCAGCGTCTGCGCCCAGCCGAGCAGCGCGACGCCCAGGGTGGGCCCGGCGATCGCGCCGATCGTGTCCATGGCCCTGTGGAAGCCGAAGGCGCGGCCGCGTGTCGCGGGGCTGATCGACTGCACC
>Ga0272446_1004538_pt1 | contig 16323 bp, 7 predicted proteins | sample YNPCB0061_FD_194587 | JGI IMG/M metagenome (GOLD analysis project Ga0272446, IMG submission 194587) | Hot spring microbial mat communities from Yellowstone National Park, WY, United States - YNP-CB-006-1 | ecosystem: Environmental > Aquatic > Thermal springs > Hot (42-90C) > Sediment | place... | reverse complement strand
GTACTGCTGTAGTGCAGATAACCATTAAAAAACCCGGACAAGCCGGGAAGAACGAGGTAAATCACCATTCAACCAAAAACTCAACCGCCCCAAGTCACTGTGAAGTCGTTTAAGAGGATGGAAGAATTATAAATCTGCAGAATAATTAGCAAAAAGACCAAAAACAGGCCCATGAAGACTGCCATCAAGGGCGTTGTTCCCCAACCAGGAACGACCTTACCATATTCAGAATTGAGGGGGCGAAGGATATCTCCCAACCGAGTCCGCTGTGCCATGAAGTCTCCTACTCCAATCTCGACAGAAATGTTGATGCTTTGTAACATTATAGGGGTAACGTACTCATAATTTTTATCGCACCTATGGAACCTGCAATAGCTCTTAATATTTCTATCTGTGCCGTGCTGGTGGGCATTACTGGCTATGCCATCTACACCGCTTTTGGTCCCCCGGCGAAAAATCTGAACGATCCCTTTGAAGATCACGAGGACTAGTGTGGCAGGGGTGAGAGTTGGAAGCTAGCGATCTGCCAGGGGCGAATGGAAATCCCTTCTTCCTTTGAGTTGCCAGAACGGGTTGAACGTTCCAGCAGGTCAAGGGAGTCTTGTAGCTTGAGATGGAGTGGATTTCTGGCTAGCGCTAGCCTTGTCGGTTCCCCTTTGCACTCGTAGCAGCGCAGAAGCCACGCTTCAGTGTCTTCCATTTGCTTGAGTGCCATGAGTACCAGGCTATCACTCCCTAAATCTAGCAATGAGTGTTCCGGTGGCAAAGACGTTTCCCTCGATGGGTTTTCTGGGGGAGCAGTGATAACCTCTAGGGGCAGGTTAAGTTCGTACCCTCGTTGCGTTGTTTGAGCGGTTTTCCAATCTCCCCTATGGGGGTAAATCGCGTAGGTGAAGCAGTGAATGCCTTGATCGGCCTCCGGATCGGGCCAGCTTGCTCCTCTCAGAAGCGTTAGCCGTAACTGATTAGGAGTTGCATCATAGCCATACTTACAATCATTCAGCAAGCTGACTCCATGCTTACCGTCACTGATGTCGGCCCAGTGCTGGGCTGGTACTTCCCATTTGGCTTTTTCGACCTCGGTTTGGGGATTGGTTGGGCGTTGAATTGCCCCACAGGCAATCTCGTAGGTCACGAAGTTGGCTTCTAGGTTCAAGGGAAAAGCGGCCTTGACCAGGATGTGCTGCTCTTGCCAGGTGACCTGGGTGTCGATTTTGAGTAGGGGGGATTGGGCTTCTAGCACGTAGTCTTGGACAAACGTGGATTGATTTAGTTGGCGGATCACCCGTAGCCGCGATCGCAGCGGATTCTGTTCGACCCAGGCAATCGCTTTGAGCTTTAGGGGAGGGAGGGGAAAGGCTGCATAGTTGGGGTCAATATTCCAGGCATCCCAATATTGGCCTTGATCGACAAAGGCCTGGAGTTGGTTGCCTGCGCCTTTGAGAACTTCCCATTGTTGTTGTTTGTCAAACAAGCGGCTTAAATTGCCAGTCTCAGCATCTATTTCTACCCGGAGGAACGCATTTTCCACCACGTAGGGAGGCGCTGTTGAAACGGAGGGCAAATTAGGGAGGGTTGGTTGCCCCTCTAGCCAGAAGACCCGATACCCGATTGAGGGGATGGCGGCTGCCAGAAATAGCAGCTCATCGGGTTGGGTTTGAGCAAAGGTAATCGGTTTCCCAAAAGCGTCGTAAACCTGTTGCACAGTCATTGCCGTAGGTAGCCGATAGCAAATCACCTCTGAACGGGGCCAGTTAAGGGCATTGAAAACAATCAGGGCGATCGCGTGTGGAGAAGGAGCCGCTGGTCGCTGAATAGTGCGGGCGATGTGTTCCAGGGCGTTCTCTAAAACCTGGGTTGTGGAGGTTATCACCATTTCCCAAGCGGCATTGGCTTCGACAAAAACGCTGGCAATGGAGGAACCTGGCAAAATGTCGTGGAACTGGTTGAGTAGGGTGTGCTTCCAGGCTTGTTCCAGGGTGTGTTTGGGGTAGGGTGCCCCGGTGGCAATCGCCGCGATCGCCGACCATAGCTCGGCTTGGTAAAGCAGGGCTTCAGCCCGACGGTTGGCCTGCTTTTGATCGGCATGGGTGGTATAGCAACCGCGATGAAATTCCAGGTAGAGTTCCGAATTCCAGACGGGCAGAGGTTTGGGAATGGGGGATGCTGTAGTAATCGCCTGCAGGTAGGCGGCGGCGGTGGTAAATCGCAACTCAGGAAAGAAGGGCGATCGCTGCCAGCGCTGGGCGATCTGGAGCATATCGCGGGTGGGGCCACCGCCATGATCACCTACACCGGGCAGCCATAGAGAGAGCGGCAGACCAGTTTGTTGCTCCCATTTCCAGGCATAGGATGCCATTTTGAGGGGATCGATCCCCTCGCCGATGGGAGCCGACATCAGGCTCAGGATTTGAGTGCCATCGGCAGCCTGCCACTGAAACAACTCGTAGGGGAATTGCGTGGTGTCGTTCCAGCGCAGTTTTTGGGTGACAAAGTAGTCGATGCCTCCCTGTCGGAGGAGTTGGGGCAATTGCCAGGTGAAGCCAAAGGTGTCAGGTAACCAGGCAAAGCGGCTAATCGCACCGAACTTTGCTTGAAAGTAACGTTGCCCATAGAGTATGTGTCGGGCGATCGCCTCGCCACTGATGAGATTTAACTCCGGCTCAATCCATAACCCGCCAAGGGCTTCCCATTTTCCCTGGCTCACCTGGGTTTGAATGGCGGCAAATAGCTCTGGGCGATGCTGCTCAATCCATTCATAGAGAGCGGGAGTAGAGTGGCAAAAGGTCAGGTCAGGAAATTCTTGCTGCAGGGCGAGCACGGAGGAAAAGGTGCGTTCTGCTGCTTTCCAGGTTTCATCTAGCGTCCAGAGCCAGGCCATGTCTAAGTGGGCATGACCTAAGAGGTAAATGCACCGTTGCTTGATGGGGGTTGCCAGAGGGCGGAGGGTCTGGCGCAGGTCAGCCAGGGATTGGTGAAACGCTGTAGGGGACTGCGCCTCGGTAAGGGTTGACCAGTCTATGTGAGCGATCGCTGCTTCTAGCACGGCCAGCTTTTCCGATTCAAATTGAGCTAAGTAGCTCTGCAGTACGGCCAGTTCATCTGCAACAAAGCTGGGCTCCAGGAAATGCGCTGGAGTTGGCGCTTCGTAGTGGCAGAGCGATTTCATCAAGGCACCGTCATCATGACCGGGACTGACCAGCCGCAGGGCGATCGCAAAGGTTTCTCCTGGCTGAACCTGTTGGCTCAAAAGAATGCGAGGCTGGCAATCAAAGAGATCCCCCTCCTGCACAAGCTGACCATTCACATAGATCTGGGCTTCCTTGGCCCACCAGAGCAGTGCCAGTCGCAGGCTTAACCCCGCTAGGGGGTAACCTCCTAGCTCAGCAGGCACCGTTAGTCCTTGAGCAAACCAGCGCACTACTTCACCCTTGGCCCAGGAGTGATGATCGCGGGCGTTAACTTGGTCCAAGGGCCAACTGACCCAGTGAGATGGGTTAATGGCTTCAGTAACAGCCAGGTCGCCGTCATAGTAGCGCCAGCCCGCCTGTATGCTCAGTTGACTCAGGCTGCGTAAACGGGCGATCGCGGCAGATGTTGATGGATAGGAAGGCGACACAAGACATTCCTAGATTGCGGTTTTCATTCTTCATCATAGATGTAAGTCCCAAGTGGTTATTATTTGGGGAAACGGAGGACTGAAGGGTTCGGTGAAACGGTGTGGGCTGGCAGATTTTTGCAACAGGGTACCGGATGGCCCCTCACTCGCATGGTTGGGCTTCAGGCTGGCGGCTAGGGAGTAGTTTGCGAAACCGTTAAAGTCAATGGCGACCACACCACAGATTGGTTGGCAATAGCTTGCTGAAACGGTTGGTTGTCTCAAGGTCTGCGATCGCAAACTCGTACCTCTATCGATCAGCTTCTGTGTTCGCACTGGGTCGATTTTCAGGATATTCAACCGTTGCTAAAGTCTGTTCTATCGCACTCCTGCCCGATTTTGCGTCAGGTGGCAATGGAGCAAGGTCTGGCAAGTTATGGCAACCCTGTCGTCTCACCGAATGGCTGCTCTGCTCGCAAGTGCTCCAGTTGGGACAGGGGGCAAATCCTAAAAGCGGAGTTCCCCTTTTGGGGCAAGGCTGACAGATTTTCTGACTTTAAGGGAATGCGGTACACCTGCTGCTGGCTCAAGACTTCAGCGGCGATTTCGGTCAACGCTGGGATCAATTGAATTTCTATCCCACTGCTACTAATATCTGTTCCTTCCGACAAAAATAAATTCAACACAATACTGGAAAATACCTCCTCCAGGCTGACTTCTGCGTCCTCAGGAAAGTTGCTCTGGTTGACTAACAGCATGATGGCAGCTCGATCTGGGTGCTGGGCGATCGCCCGCAAAACAGCGGCTATTTCTTCATAGAGAGTCTCTTCTGGTTGCTGCCAATTGGGAAATATGATCAAGTTCAGGGCACGAAGATGAAAGACAGGCACATCAACCGATTTAGCTATTTTTTGCGGTAAGGGCTTAATCACCTGCAAAACGGCCCGAATTTGGATAACCTGATCGGGTGCCTCTGGTTCGTGTTCTAGGGAAACTAGGCTAAACGCGCCCTGAAAGCCGTAGCTATGGCATAGTTCCAGATAGGCGGGAAACTCGACGCAGTAGTACTGAAACGAATTCAGATTCCAAAAACTGACATGGGTCGGGTCTTGAAACGCCCCGCGCCCATCTGTAGAAGGTACTCGAATGTGAACCTCTGCTCCTGGCTTGCCAATCCGCCAGATTTCATTCATGGTGTGGATGCGATCGCGCAAATGCTCAATAGCATCAAAGGCCCGGATCATATCCACACTGCTATCTGGAAAGGGAAAGGTTTGATTTAAATCGGCCACTACATCAACGTGAGGCCCTGGAACCACATCCACGCCGACAAACCCCTGGGGCTTATGGGTACCGCAGCCTAAATCGACATAGACGACCTCTGATGGGTTACGGGTTGTCATTGCCGCTAATTTCGAAAGGATATATGCCACAGCCTGATCATAGGTACGTTTTTGGCAAACATCCCGATGCAATTGTTGGGCGATCGCCTGCCGCTCAACTGGATGTCGCAGGTAATAGATAATCTTCTGATTTAATTCCTCAATCGTTCGGTAGGAAATTTCTTGATGGACTGAAGTCAGGTTTTTCAAATCATCGCGCCAATCGGTCAAAATAAACCCGCCAGTGGCCCCCACATCCACCACCCGGTTATTCAGCGCGTCATCAAAATGAATGCCTGTAATGTTGAGATTAATGGCCGCCTGAGCATACACCCGGCGACTGGCTTCTGGAGTGGCCGTGGGGGCAAAGTAGGTGATATTTGCTTGCGCAATCACTTGATTGCCAGGCTTGCCAGAGAGGTAACTGGGGTCGCCCCCAAAAATGGCGATCGCAACCTCAGGAGTAATCAACTTTAGCAGCTCACCCCGAAAACTGGTCGCCAAGATACTCAAGGCATATTGGTAAGTGCTTCTGACGGAGACATAATCAGCTCCATGCATAGGCTCTCCAGTTTGAGCGGCATAAGCCTCAGCAAAGGGGGCTAGCTTAATTGATAGGTCGGTCAACCGAGTCCAGAAATTAGCCGCGATGTGATGACGGTAGGGAAGCTGCTGCAAATAGTGAAAGCCCACTTCAAACCCAGGCAAGACGTGCCCAACAAATGCAAGATCATAGGCAGGATTTTGCACTGCGCGATCGGGTGCAAATTGCGACGCATGGAAAAAAGGAAACACATGAGTCAGCCCCAGTTTCCGTAAATCAAGATAATTCGAATACTCAATACAAAAATGCAGACTTTTAGAATTAACCCGGTGCCAGGCATCTAGATAACTAGGTCGTCGCTTTTTTTGAGCACAGGCACAACTACTCCAAATATTGTCATGATGAATAAAAATAAGGGATGCTGTTGACTGCTCAAATATATACCCATCAACTTTTTCTAAGCAACTAAACAGAAATTCCGAGTTATCAAAAACCAAAATATAATCGACAACATCAAGTTGTTCTCGAAGATAGTGAAACGCAGTAGAAGCATTAGGAAATTGATTGGGCGCAAAATAGATGACTGGATAGTCATTTTTTATCAGCGCATCCCGATAGCCCGCCGTAATTCGCTGATAAATTGGAGTAGGCGAACTTTCAATCAGAAAGGATGGTTTTGACTGGCTGAAGTGATTCATTGAAGCTGTTTGATCCATTCATTGAGCATGAAGGAGCGTAAATTAAATATAGCTTTGGTCGGATAGATTTAGATCAGTCTACCTGCCAGAATAAAGGCTGAGTTGCTGTGCCCACAACCAATCCGATTGGCAATGCAATAGATCGACTGTCCTCAAGCCCTCGCAGATTACAGAAAATCGCTGACTCTATTCCTGCTATCTTGCCTGATCGGAATACATTGAGCGAATATCCGTTTTATCTGAGAGAGTAACAAACCCCAAGCCGCAAGAGGATCTCAAGCAGTCGCACTGACCAATCAAGACGGTTTTTTTGATAAAAACTCTAAGAACCAAACTAGTATGCTACAGCGGCAATCAGCCTGCGGTTTAGGAAGCCTGAAACATAGACGCTCTGAGAATTTTTCACTTTTCACTTTGCCTTTTGAATTCCGCTGGGTGGTCGATTAATTGCTTGGAGTCGTCTTGACTGGGTTAACTTCTGCGGCTGCCTTGCGAAGTTCAAGATAGCAATGAAGGTACTCGGTGGTGATGCCATGTAGCAACAGGTTGCGAGCTGCCGCAAAGGGACTCTCGGGTGCCAGGGGATGCCGATTGCTAATCACGTGGTTCCAGTCATAGTCACCGGTAATCTGACTAAAGTAGCAGCCAAAATTTTCATCAAATTCTAGAGAAAGCACAGCCCGCTCAAACTCGTCGCTGGTCAGACAGAGGGAATAGAAAACCTTAAACAGCTCGATCGCCGACTCTAAATCTAAAACCTGGAGCCAATGCCGTCGCCGACAATCAATATCGATCTCAACGGGCTGAATACTATCAAAGTTTAGGGTTTGCTTTGGAATCTGCTGAAACCAGGTTGGATTAGAGCGCTGAGCTGCAGCATAATCCAGCACAAAGTTGTACAGAATCAGATCATGTTCAAGAAAGGCGTTATCCGCCAGATCTGCGACTGTGCGTGGATACAGTTTCGATTTCTCAATGGTGGGGTCTGGCCCGTTATCAACCAAAAAGTTGACGATGTTGGAGCCAAGGCAGATGTGGCGCACAATCAAGTAACAGGCTTCTGGCGAGACAAAGGTTTGCAGAAACCAGGCGGCTGTATGGTGCATCAACCAGTAGTGACTGAATTGAAAGGGTAATAACCGCTTAACGGTCATAATCAGGGCGAGCAGTAGGTTCGCAATCAGCTTAATAGGAATCAGCAGATAGGCCCGCGTCCAGCTTTGCAGATCGCGCACCATGTAAGCTTTGGCAATGGGGTTAACAGGAATGGCCTGGTCAAAGTAGAGGGCTTCCCAATGATTGGGGTTACGCCGATCGCGGGGTGGGGTTGTCATGGATCTTGGAGCAGGAAGGCGAGGGGTCATAAAACTCGAGTCAACTTTAGAACAAGGCTTTAGAACAAAAATGAGGGTGCTGTGCCCGACAGTAGGCAAGCTCGGCAGGGGAGCGATCGCTGATTTCGCATCCGCTCAGGCACTCCCCATTTGCAAACGACGAGCCTACCAGGGCAGCTTTGAGAGGGCTAAAATCCTCAAACCATCGGCAGAATCGGTTTTGTCGATGGGAGGGAGCTTTCCCCTCAAGCCCCTCAAGCCCGTTGAACGACTACTGCACTTCCTCTAACTGGAGCAGATAAAGACGGGCCGTGACCCGTGCTGTTTTGAGAATGCGTTGGGCGATCGCTTCAGTCATCCACTCGGCATTCACCAATGCTTCTAACTTACCCAGATGAGATTCATCATTGACTGCGTGGTAACCCAAAAACGAGACTTGCTCATCCTGTAAGCCAAGCTGAGCTTTAATCTGCGCAGCCCACTTGCCCGCCAGCTGATTACCCAAACCCTCAATAATGAACATACTGCCAATCAAATCCACCGGGTTTTCCCGCGAGGCCTGATGAAAAATAAATGCTGATAAAGCCTCACTCCCCACATTCTTCTCCGCCTGAGTAATCTCTTCGAGCTGGCCGCCCACTGCTACATAGTTCCGCTCTAGCATTTGAAAGTCGCGGTGTTCATCTTTGGCATGGCCAATGAATGTTGAGCGTAACTGAAAATCGGTCATATTTGATGCGGCGCGGGCAATCCAGCGTGCTCCGTCTACCACCTGGGGACGCAGATTGCGGAGCAACGCTTTGTAGTCTTCTAAAGTAAACTCTCCGCGATTGAGCTTGCGAATCAAGGGTACTGACTGTAACTTACGCTCAAACTCCAGCCAGACGAGCGCCAGATTGCGTAGCAAATAGGCTGAGGATGGTTCCGTTGTGCAGGTTTTGGCCAACGGTGCGGGTTGGAGCAGTGACTCGATTGAGTTGGGTGTTTGATTTGCCACGTTTGTGGAGGCTGCAAATCCACTCCCCACGACGGTCAACAGCATGTAGGCAGTGGTAAAGCGGCCACTTTCGGGAACAAAGCAAAAGATTTTTTGTCCTGGCTGCAACTTGCCCGAGTGAAACAACTCCTCTAGCATCAGATAGATTGAGGCGCAACCAGTGTTGCCACGGGTGTAGAGATTGGTAAACCACTTCTCTTCTGGAATGAGACAACCGGCCTTATCCAATAGCTCAACAATTCGGCCCTTAAAGAAGTGGGAAGAATAGTGACACAACAACCAGTCAATGTCATCGGGGATGACTCGTCCGGCCTCGATCAAGCGTAACCAGCCCTCTACCCCTAACTTGACAACGTTATCCAGCAGGCGAATGTTCTGCCGTAGATTGATTGCCCCAGCTTCTGCGGCCTCCTTGTAGGAAGGATAATGCATCCAGCTTTTTTTAGCGGTTTCATCCTGAGTGCCCGCATACATGCAAACCGGATAAGCATTGGCGTGAGAAATTAGCTCAATCCACTCAACTTTGAGGCTGATTCCCATTGAGTTGGGATGATTTTGAATCAGGCAAGCCCCAGCCCCATCCGATAGCATCCAGCGCAAAAATTCGGTATCGAAGCTTAGACTTTCACCCTGTTGAATTCGAGTTTCTGCTTCAAAGTGAGTGTGTTTAAACAAGCGGGAGGGTTGTTCAGAGGCGACGGCGATCGCTCGCTGCTTTTCCCCCAACCTGATCTGAGAAACCGCATATTTTAATGCGCCAACACCCGCACAACAAACCCCCATACTGGTCATCACTTCTAGAGGAGAAAGTTCAGGCAATTCGCCGTGAACCATATTGGCAAACCCGGGAACTAAAAGATCCGCCCAGGTGGTTCCCGCTGTTAGCAAGTCAATAGATCCGGGGTCGAGATTGGCCTGAGTCAGGGTATCTCGAACAGCAGCAGCGGCCATTTCGCTATTCAAATAAGTCGATTGCTGGGATTTATCTAAGGCGTAGTAACGTTGTTGAATTCCATTGCTTTTAAGAATTCGATTTTTGACTTTAGATGGTCGATGATTTACTTTTCCCAAGTAATCTTCCATCGCATCATTGGTAATAGGATCGCCCGGTAAAAATTTGCCAATCTGAGTAATAAATGCATTGTGCATGGGAACGCCTTGATGTGAAAAGTGACGATTTCAAGAACCCCAAAAAGAGCGAGTCATTCCAATGACTCTACCTGAGGTGTTGAAAAACAAGCCAGATCGCCTAACCCCGCTCTGACTGGAGCCTGTCAGATTTTGCAGACACCTCATAAATGGGGTTGGGTCAGGTTCTAATCTTTGATTCAATCCGTGCTTCTGGCCTCTGGGTGCAAGAAGAGGACAAGATGCCCTCTCATTTCCAATAAACTTTCTGGGCGTCTGAATCGACAAAGGCGATAACGTTGGATCATCACCTGTATCCCAGCATCGCCATTGTGAAGGTCATTGATGGAGAATCAAAAATTTTGACAGCCCTGGAAGGCTCAATGGTTCTATTTCAGTAATCACCTGGCAGGCTAAAAATTACTTTTCTCCCATGCCACTTTTACAAGTGCAACGCTGAAATTTCAGATTGCCCTAAACTACGACACCCTGATTGGCTGATAAAACGACTAAAATCTCTGATACTCCGCCCTTTCAGCAGGCGACTAAAGTTGCGCCTAGACAACCGAAGTCCTGCGGGGGCAGACTTGGCATATCACGGTTTTCCATTGCCTGCAAAGGTGGTTTTGGGTCGCCTCGCTGCGGTTAAAACCAACCAGGAGAAAAAATGCCAGTCAACCAGCTACGACACCACAGTGAAAATCAGCCGACTGTTCAGGGAGCGTGAAACACAGATGCACTGGGTATTTTCCCCTTTTTAGGGCTTTGTCCCCGAGCCTCAGCGAAATGTGTCTCGCCGATAGGGTGATCTCCTAAGAAGGATACTCCCCTGAATGCAACCGTGTCGAAACAGGTGACGGTTGGGCAAGTATCGTGCGGATATTCCGGGTGTAATAACCGCGATGGGTAGAGTGACAATGCGATGCTTTGCCCATCAGCGAAACCACCGTAGGAATTCAAAGTCTAGAATTTCTCATTTTCAGGGGCGATAGTTCCACCCGATCCAGGCTGGTTTAAGAAGAGATTTTTGGCAGCATCATTTTGGTAGATACAGTCAATCTGGGCTTTATCATCTAATGCGCCAGTAAAACCAAAGGTATTGAGGCGGTTACGACAATCTCGCACTTTGGTGCTGTTCAGCAGACCCCGCTGTTCCAGAATCGACCAGTTGCTGCTGCGCAACACACAGCCGGGCTGTGTGGTCGGCTGGGAGACATACACATTCAAAGGTTTCAGCGTCACAAATACCCGCGTATCCATCACGATCGCTGCTGCTCCAAACTGTACACAGGTTTGGGGGTCGGCTAGTTTGCTTTCCAGTTGAATGCTGTTATCAATTTGGTTGCCTGCGGTGGAGTTGCTAGCAACGGAGTAAAAGCCAATGCCGACGCCAATACCCAGAATAAAAATGCCCGCCAGAATTGCCAGAGATGTGGCTCCAAAGGAGAACAGCCCATTCGCCTTCTTCTTGAGTTCTGGTTCGGGGGCGACAAAATCATCATAATCCCGTTCCCGTTCGTAAGAGCGATTGTAGGAGTAGTCTGAATTTCTGGGTTTGCGTTTCATAGTCGCGAGTTACCTTTGTTGCAGATCTGCCAGTTGCAGGTTCGCCTGCTTTCAGTATGCCGTCAAATTCTAGCGAATGACAGATCCTTTTCCCAAGTGTGCTGTCAGGGCAAGTTGCGAGGTAAGGGGAATGCAATCTAGGAGCGGATTGCCTGACAAAATGACTGAAACTCCTGATACTTCGTGTTCACAGCTAGCGACTAAAGTCGCGCCTACATCACTGAAGTCTGTCGCCGCAGACTCGGTCTATCAGGGATTTCGTCACCCGCGAAGGCGGGTTTTGGTGGCCTAGTTGGGGTTTAACTACCTACAAGAAAAGATTTGTCAGTCAACTAGGGAGCTAGCTTTTACCAATGTCTCAACTGATTCAGCTTACGAAGTTTCAGCTTTTGCTGAAACACTTTGAGCTTGTCTTGAACTTTTGCGATCGCCGCCCGGGGGCCTTCGTTGCTTGTAGGGCCTTCAGAAGTTTGGCTTGATCTTTCATCCTTTTGATGCAAGCCACTAACCACTGACCAAACTGCTTAACGCAAAAGCGTCGGCTCTTTAGGAGAAAGGTCGAACCCCCAACTCTGGTGAATTTAGTAACGATTGAACTTCTTGGGTATGGAGATAAGCGGATTCGAACCGCTGACCCCTTCAATGCCATTGAAGTGCTCTACCAACTGAGCTATATCCCCAAGTGCGTATTCCATCATGCCTCAGCTTAAGGGATTCGTCAAGGAATGGCCAAGAGTTTTCTGAGATGGCAGGGCGAGATTGTGCTGGATTTCCGCTATCAAGGTACCGCTTTCACTGTCTCAAACAGGTAAACTGTTTAGGTTGGCGGCTAGGCAAGTCAGGATCTATGGCAACGTTTTTACTAGAAGTCGGTACCGAAGAGTTACCCGCTGATTTTGTTGATGCGGGGTTGGCGCAGTGGCGATCGCGCATCCCTGCCGCCCTAGCTGCTGCCTATCTTACCCCAGCTAGCATTGAATATTATGGAACACCTCGACGTTTGGCGGTGTTAATTAAGGGTTTGCCAGAACGCCAACCCGACCAAGTCGAAGAAGTCAAAGGCCCGCCGGTGCAGGCCGCTTTTAAGGAAGGAAAACCGACCCCAGCGGCGATAGGATTTGCCCAAAAACAAGGGGTCGAGGTCAGTGCTTTAGAAGTGCGATCGACGGAGAAAGGAGAGTTTGTCTTTGCCCACAAAACAGTAGTGGGGCAATCTCTCATAGCCGTTTTGCCTGATTTGGTCACTGCCTGGGTGACCGAGCTAGAAGGGCGACGATTTATGCGTTGGGCTGATGGGGAGTTGCGGTTTCCTCGCCCAATTCGTTGGCTGGTGGCGTTGGTGGATCAGGAAATTTTGCCGCTGGAGTTAGCGAATGCATCTCAATCAGTGCGGAGCGATCGCACCTCCTTTGGGCATCGAGTACTGCATCCTGGGAAGGTAGAAATTACCGAGGCAGAAGCCTATGTCAAAACCCTCCAGGCGGCTTTTGTTGAGGTTGACCCAGACCAACGTCAGGCAAAAATTGAAGCCCAGGCCCAGGCAGCCGCCCAGAAGGTGGGAGGGGTCGTTGTCATTAATCCTGACCTGTTGCGAGAAGTGACCAACTTGGTGGAGTGGCCCACGGCAGTTGTGGGACAGTTTGACCCTGAGTTTTTAGAATTACCGCCGGAGGTGATTATCACCGAGATGGAGAGTCACCAGCGCTACTTTCCGTTGCGCCGTCGAGCCGAATCGCTGGAATTGCTTCCCTACTTTATTACTATCTCAAACGGCGATCCGGCCAAATCCGAAATGATTGCCGAGGGCAATGGCCGGGTGATTCGAGCGCGTCTTTCAGACGGTAAGTTTTTCTACGAGGCCGATCGCGCTCAACCCCTGGAACATTACCTGCATAAGCTGGAGACGGTTACCTTTCAAGCCGATCTCGGCTCAGTGCGGGCCAAGGTTGATCGAATTCAGCAGATCGCGGCTGAGATCGCGGCCCAGATTCCCCAGGCGGATGCCGTGATGATTCAACGGGCAGCGCTATTATGCAAAGCCGATTTGGTGACCCAAATGGTGGGTGAGTTTCCTGAATTACAAGGAATTATGGGCGAAAACTACGCCCGCAGTAGCGGAGAACCGGAGGCCGTAGCCGTTGCGATCGCCGAACACTATTTGCCCCGGGGGGCGGGCGATCGCCTGCCTGCGACTTTGCCCGGCCAGGTGGTCGGGATTGCTGATCGGCTCGATACCCTTGTTTCCATCTTTGGTTTGGGGCTGCTTCCCAGTGGTTCTTCTGACCCTTTTGCCCTGCGGCGAGCCGCTAATGCCATTGTCAGCATTACCTGGGCCGCCCAGTTGCCCTTAAATCTGGCTGCTTTGTTGGAGCGAGTCACCACCACCTTTACCCAAACCTTTGCGGAGGTGAGCAAACTCTCTTTGGTTGAATTGCGGCGGCAATTGCAGGAGTTTTTCTTGCAGCGCCTGCGGACCCTCTTAATCGAAGAACACCGGATTGATTATGACCTGGTGAATGCGGTGCTGGGGGAGAATGACCCAGAATACGCCGAGCGGGCACTGGTGGATCTGGTGGATCTCCGCGATCGCGCCTTTTATCTGCAAACCCTCCGTCAGGAAGGAACCCTGGCCCAGATTTATGAAACCGTCAATCGAGCTTCGCGGTTGGCAACAAAGGGCAACCTCGACCCGCAGCAGCGAGATCCCAAACCAGTGATTCAACCCGCGCTCTTTCAAAAAGAGTCTGAACGCGCCTTTTATGATGCTTTACAAAAGCTCCACCAGCAAATGCAGGGTAGCCAGGATTACCGCCAGTTAGTGGCAGCTCTGGAGGAAATTACCCCCACAGTAAGCCGCTTCTTTGACGGCCCCGACAGCGTCATGGTAATGGATGACAACCCAGAGGTTCAACAAAATCGCCTCAATCTGCTGGGTCTTTTAAAGAACCATACCCGTCTTTTGGCAGATTTTAGCGCGATTGTTAAGGGGTAGCATAAAGCATAGAGAAATGCGGTAAAGCAGCAGCTCAATGTTTTCATTCACCTAGGGATCTTGTTGCTCGGATTGACCTGCCCTGTCGCGTCGATGTTTTATGAGGCGCTCTTGTATCAGGCTCGCTGTGGAGTGAGTACAGTACTACCGCAAAGGGTTAGGGGTAGTCGTTAGTGTTAAAGGGCTGACATGTTGATTACAGGTCGTATTCTTACCCAGAATGGGCGTACAGCAGACCACTAGACAGCAGACCACTAGGAAGATTTCAAGCAAATAGGTTACCTGCTGGCTGGCTTTCTTCCTGCGGAAATCCTTACACGAACGGCGACGAGAATGCCTGTGTTGAGCAGCCGATCTAGAGGAAGGGACTCCCAAAAAAAAGACAGCTAGCGCTCAAACATCATCGGCAACCGTTGCTAGCCATACGTCTGCTAACACCTGAGCCAACTCGTCAAACTCTGCTGTCTTTATCGTTCATTCACCTGTAGCCACAATTTAGCAACCCGATATGTCACGACTATGTTTTAGTCGTGAACTTACCATGACAATTTTTCTAATCGATCGCTTTGGGCAGAAAGCTGAGAACAAAACCAGGTGCTCCACCACCAAGGCTGGGTGGGCTTTTTAACTCACGGTCGCCGTGAGACAAATGGCGATCGCCAGAGCGATGGCTGCTTTGACCCGCACCTTATTTAAGCTGGGCCAGTTGCTCTTCGGCGATCGCGTACCAGATCTGCCCAAAGGTATTAGGGGCCAGTTTTTTACCCTGCATTTCTGGAAACAGTTGATAAAAGCGGGCATCGGCGATCGGGTCAAGCCGCTGGCTAGTAGAAGTGGTTTCCCCCAGTTGACGCAGCCAGTTGGCATAGTCTTCACGGCGGTAGCGTCCCAGCTTAGCGCGGGTGGCCGGGGTGAGTTGCTCCAGACGATCCATTAGGGAATTGGCAATTTGGTTCCACTCGGCTTGGAACTGAGCCTGTTGTGCGTCTTCGGTTGAAGATTGGGCGCGCAGTTGGGGATATTTTTCGTAGAACTGCTCACTCACGAGTTGGGTAAAGAAGGTGTAATCAACCCCCAATTGACCCATGCGATCGCTTAAGTTGTTGGATTTGGTTGCTGCTGAAGGGCTGGCTTGTTGATTGGGGGCTGGCTGCACAGATGAAGTCGGAGCGGGTGAACCTCCACCTAGGGAAAGGGGTTGGGGAAAAATGCCCTGCCAGGTAGTTGCAACGCGCCAGCCAATCACACTGAGCAGCAAGATAATTCCTATGCCCATGAGCAGGGAGGCGATGGTATCTCCACCGGGCGATCGCGCAAGGGCTGACTTATTAGTTCGCGCGGGTTTATGACGAGGCGGCCTAGGAGTCACCGTAGCAGGGGTACCGGAGAGCGAAGGGTTAGGTAAAACGGGAGGCATCGTCGCAGGCGTATAGGTCACTGCCTGGGCTGCAGCCTGGAGTAAAGGCTGCAACCACCGGGAGATTTCCAGAGCAGAGGTGGGGCGTCGTTGCACCTCCGGAGCCACCATGTGTCGTAGTAGCTGGCGTAAACCAGGACTGATATGGACGGCGGATTCCCAGATAATCGTCTGTGTTTCTGGGTTATAGAGTTCTTCTAGGTGGCAACCCGCCAATAGGGCGATCGCGGTCATGCCCAGGGCATACAAATCGCTCACCGGGCAGGGGGCGCCCCGGAGTTGTTCGGGTGGAGTATAGCCCCACTCCCCAAGGGCTGCAACTGCATCAACCGGGTGCAACTCCAATTGGGCAACTAATTCATAAACCAGCCCAAAATTTACCAGTACGGGCAGATCGTCTTCCTCTCGTTGGATCAAGCTTTTAGGGTTGACATTGCGGTGTACCACCCCATGGCTGTGAAGGTAATGTAACACCGGCAGAGTCTGGGCGATTAGGCTCAAGACCTCTAACTCAGAAAACGCCTGCCCATTCTGCTGGCGTTCTTGCAAGAGAACCTCATAGCTTTTTCCCTCCACATATTCCCGCACCCAAAATAGTCGATTATCCTGGGCGATCAGCGCCTGATAGCTGGGCAACTGAGGATGACTCAGGCGATAAAGAATCGCC
>Ga0272446_1004537_pt1 | contig 16323 bp, 9 predicted proteins | sample YNPCB0061_FD_194587 | JGI IMG/M metagenome (GOLD analysis project Ga0272446, IMG submission 194587) | Hot spring microbial mat communities from Yellowstone National Park, WY, United States - YNP-CB-006-1 | ecosystem: Environmental > Aquatic > Thermal springs > Hot (42-90C) > Sediment | place... | reverse complement strand
GGACAACCGTCCCCTTTGCGGCCTCTGGCTTCGTCGCCGTCCAGCCGTTGGAAGGGGAGGCGCGGGTACAGCTGACGCCCGGCACACTCAGCACGCCATCGAATGAGGCAGGGGTCGTCGGAACGCGCTTTGTGGGCACGATCACCAACACAACGGGCATGATCCTCCGTGATGTTACCGTCCTCGCGGCAGGCGGATCGCAGCAGTTAGGGACGCTACAAATCGGCGAAACCCGCGCCTTCCGCATCGATGTCACCGCCCGCCAATCCCCGCCCATTTCGCTGGGGAGCGGAAATTGGGTAGCCCTGTATGCTGGGCGGGGCACTTCCCGCACCTTTGGGGGCCGCATGGTCGAATTCACTACCATTCGGGACATTATGGGCACAGAGTTCAGCTTTGGGCAGATTGGGAATCGTGGCTTTGATAACACCCCGCGCCGTCAGGAACTCCGCCGCCGCCAGACCTTCCTAGAGGCGATGCTTCAAGATGCCGACCCCAGTGGCGGGCGCGGCACAGATGTCTATGTGGTTGGGTGGGCCGATGAATCGCCCATCAAGGTGACGCTGCAGGGTTCCGCCTTTGAGACGGAAGATACCACCGCGTACTTGTACAAACTTCCGGTAAGGGTCGAATCGCTCGCGCAGGATGGCATTGTGGAGTTACCGAGCGCCTTCCTAACGTGGACTCCAACCGATCAATCCACCCGCCGCGACGCCGCGCCCTACGATCTGTTCCTGCAGACAGGGGATCGGGCGGTGTTCCGCTACATTCCGTTGCCGCTGCTGCGCCTGCGCGAACTGACCGAAATCCGTTTGCTGATCCGAGCGGGGAATGTGAGCAGTCGGGGCCGCGCCGACGTGTATCTGTACGACTGGCAGGCGCGGGAGTGGCAGAAGTTTGACTCAAACAACTTCCTCACCCGTATCACAGACCGCCCCGCCCGCTTCTTAGGGCCGGAGAATGCCATTGAACTTCGTGTGGAGCCGAACCAGAGCAGCACCACCATTCAGCTTGATGCGATTGACATCACCTTGTATGGGCGTCTTCAGAACGCCGGACAATAGGGCAACAGGACAAGACAATATATAGCCAGCCACAAGGAGTCCTTTTCCTGCCATGACAGAGCAAAGTGCACCGAATATCCCAGACGGCGGTTCTGCTGAGGCCATCAGCCACACGCCGATTGTGCCGCCCGTCGTCCCTGCCGACGCCGAGATGATCGTGGAGACACGCGGCCTGACGAAGCGCTACGGCAAACTAACGGCCATTAACAATCTCTCCCTGCAAGTGCCGAAGGGCGCTATTTACGGCTTCGTCGGGCCGAATGGGGCCGGGAAGACCAGCACCATGCGCATCCTGACCACGCTCATGCTGCCCAGTTCGGGGCAGGCGTATGTAGCGGGGTACGAAGTCACCAAAGACCCGCGTGCCGTCCGCAAGGTGATCGGCTACATGCCGGACTTCTTTGGGGTCTACGATGACATGAAGGTCTGGGAGTATCTGGATTTCTTCGCGGCTTGCTACGATATTCCCGAAAAGCAACGCCCAGAGATGATCAGCGACTTGTTGGAACTCGTCGATCTGGGGCATCGGCGCGATGACATGGTCGATAAGCTCTCACGCGGGATGAAGCAGCGCCTGTGTTTGGCCCGCACCCTCGTCCATGATCCGCAAGTATTGATCTTGGACGAACCCGCCTCCGGCCTTGATCCCCGCGCCCGCGTCGAAATCCGCGAGCTGATGGTCGAATTGGCCAACATGGGCAAGACGATCTTCTTCTCGTCGCACATCTTGGCGGATGTGGCCGAAATTTGCACGCACATCGGCATCATTGAGGGCGGCCAAATCGTGATGCAGGGCAGCATGGACGAGATCAAGCGCCGCCTGATGCCCCATCGTGAGGTGATCGTGACGTTGCTGGACAAGGCCGACGAAGCAAAATCGGTGTTGGGCGGGGTGGCGGGCGTCGTGGAGGTGACCATGCTCCCCGACGAAGCCGGACGCAAGCGGGTGCGGGTCAGTTTTGAAGGGGATGATACGGTCATGTCCAACATGGTGCAGGCCCTCGCCAGTCGGGGCATCCCGATGATGAACCTGACCGAACAATCGCACGATCTGGAGACGGTGTTCATGAAGGTCACGAAGGGGATCGTCACATGACGGCGGGACTCAGCCGAGCGGAACGGCGCTTGCGGCGGCAAAACCCCGTCGCGGTGAAAGAACTCCGGGGCCGGATGCGCGGGGCGCGGGCGTTCATCGTCCTGACGGTGTACCTGTTTCTCATGTCGGGGTTCATGCTGCTGCTGTACATGCTCTCCACCGCCTCGCAAGATATTTATGGCTTCACCTCCGGCGGGCAGGTGGGCCGTACCCTGTTCGCGGGGATCGTGGCGGTGGAGTTATTCCTCGTCACTTTCATCGCACCGGCCTTCACAGCGGGGGCGATCAGCGGGGAGCGCGAACGCCAAACCTACGACTTGCTCCGAACGACATTGCTTCCGGCCCGTAAACTGGTGGTCGGGAAGTTGGTTTCGGCGCTGGCCTATGTGTTTTTGCTCCTGCTGGCGGCGATCCCGTTGCAGAGCATCGCGTTTCTGTTCGGTGGCGTCACCGAAGCCGAATTGATCCTCGCTTTCGTGATCTTGGGCGTAACTGCGATTGTACTGGGGGCGGTAGGGGTGTTCTTTTCGGCCCGGTTGCCGCGCACGCTCGCTGCTAACGTGACCACCTACGCCGTCACGCTCGGCATCACGATTGTGCTGCCATTGGTCGTGTTCATCGTTTTTGCCATCGTGAATAGCACCATCGGCCTACGCGGAATCCCGGCTGATGTGCAGGCAGCTTTGCTGTATGGGCTGCTCATCTTGGTGGCCACCAACCCACTGGCGACGGCCTTCGCAACCCAATATTGGCTCCTCAATAAGCAGAGCGCCTTCTTGTTCACCGAGACAGTTACGGGCAGCGATGGGGTGATCATGCAAGTCACGCTGATTTCACCTTGGGTGCTGTTTACCGTTTTTTACCTGATTGTGGCGGCGGTGCTGGTCTTCCAGACGGTGCGCCGCGTCCGAAAGATTGAGGGGTAGAGGCTGGGCAATCTCCAACGAAATGCTGAGGCACGCTCCGGCCCCTCAGCGCTAGAATGGCGGGGATAGCAACGGCCCGCCAGACCCAAATGTTGTGTTCGAGTGCCCACCACGGGCGAGAGGGTAGATTGTAACGATGACCACAAATCTAGACGGCAACCGCCAAACGTTGATGCGCTACCTCTCTCGGTGGGATCGGCGCTTACGCCTTGCCCTCACCCCGCTATGGTTGCCGCGTGGCCTGATGGTCGGGTTGGCGTTGGGGTTAGTCTTGGCAGTCTTTTCGCGGGTGCGGCCCTTTTTGCTCCCGAATCAGGTGGCGGCAGTGGCGGCGTTCGCAGTGCTACTCGGCGGCGTGATCGCGGTAGTGCTGGTCTGGTTGTGGCCGCGCCAACCGCTGCGGGCCGCCCAGTTCTTTGACCGCACCTTCGGCCTGCGTGAACGCACCACCACCGCCCTAGAGATCGCGGCGGGCAAAGTGCAAGCCCCCGGCGAATTTGCCGCCCTCCAATCCGACGATGCGGTACAAGCCGCTTCGAGTGTCGTGGCACGTAAGGGGTTGCCGCTTCAATTCCGACGCTGGGAACTGGTCGGCACCATCGCCCTGACTCTGGCCCTCGCCATGCTGATCGGCCTGCCCAACCCGCAGGTTGAGGCGTTAGCCGCCAAACAAGCCGTTGATCGCGTGATTGAGGAGCAGATTCAGCGCCTAGAGGAAGTCAAACGGCAGATCGAGACCAACCCCTCGTTGAGCGACGCTGAGAAGGCTAAACTCGCCGAGATTGTCCAGAACGCCATCGACAAGTTGGAGAACCCCGAAATCACGCAGCCGGAGGCCGTTGCTGCCCTGACGCAAGCTGCCCGCGAACTCAACGATGCCCGTTCGCAACTGACGGATGCCCAACGCGCCGATCTCGCCCAAGCGGGCCGCGCCCTGAACCAGAGCCAAGCCACACAAAACGCCGGACAAGCCTTGCAACAGGGCAATTTGGGCGAAGCGGCCAATCAACTGCAAAGTTTGGCGCAACGGGCGCAGGATGGGCAACTCACCCCTGAGCAACAACAAGCCACTGCCGATGCCCTCGAACGTGCCGCCGACACCCTACAGAGCGTGAATCCGGCGGCAGCGGAAGCCCTCCGGCGGGCGGCGGAAGCCCTCCGGCGCGGCGATCAGCAGGCCGCAGCGGAGGCGCTCCAGCAGGCTGCCCAAGCCCTACAAAACCAGCAAAACCAACTGAACAACAGTGAAAACTCACAGGCGGCGCAACAGGCCGCCGGGCAATTGGCCCAGAGCGGGAACCAGATCGCCCAACTCAATCCGCAACAAAGCCAGAGCGGGCAGCAAAATCAGCGGGGAGACGCCCAACAAAGTGGCCAACCCGGCGCCCAACCGCCGAACCTGAATCAGTCTGGGCAAGGGGCGAACCCGCCTCAGAATGGCCAACAGAGCGGTAATCCGCAACAGCAGCCCGGCAACAACAACCAGCCGGGTCAGCAGGGGCAGCCCGGCCAACAAGGGGGGCAACAAAGCGGCCAACCCGGACAGCAGCCCGGCCAACCGGGTAGCCCGTCACAGGGCGGCGGCCCCGCGATTGACGGCAGTGAGGGGGAAATTCCCGGCTTAGGGAGACCCGGCGGCAGTCAGAGCGGGCAAGAGGGAAATCAGGGGGCGCCGGGAGCCGGTGAAGGCGACGGCGGGGCCGGTAACGATACCACACGCGGCGTTCCGGGCGGCACAGGCCAGAACGATACCAGCAACAAGCAAGGGGACGGCACGCTAGACGATGACGAAATCTTCGCGCCGACCTTTGTGGGCGGCGAGGGCGGCCAAGCCGTCAATCCGCGAAGTGGGCGCACAGGCGAACCCGGCGAACCCGTTCAAGACGGCCAATTTACCGAGAACCCCAGCGGGCGGTCTACGGTTAAGGTGGGCGAGGTAGCGGGCCGCGCCGCCAAAGATGCCGACCTCGCTATGGAAAATGACCGCGTACCGGGTGCGCTACGCGGCGTGATCCGGCAGTATTTCAGCGATTTGCAGCGCTAGGGGCCAAGTGGCGTGATTCGGGCATTACGGATCGCGGTGTTGGGGGTGATGATGGGAATGGCGGCCTGTAGCACGGCCCCCGCCACCCCTACCCTGACCCCTTCGTTTGCCCTTGCGGAGGTTGCTACCCCGACGGACCCTCCGCCGACTCCTTCGGCCCTACCGCTCCCACCTGCCCAATCTGAAACGGTCTGGTTGGAGAGTCCGTTCGGGGCAGAGGGGAGGGTTGCTGTCCTGCATTACACCGCCGATGGGACGCCAGACGGCGTACCGTGCGTCCGGTTCTTGGTGGAGACGACGGGGGCAGAGCCGCGCAGCCGTTGCGCCGGATCGGGGGCGGGGATCGTCGTGGTTTTCAGTGTGGAGCGCGACCCGACCAACGCCCGCTATCTGATCGTAGCGGGGCGGGCGCTCAATCCGGCTATTCGCACCGTCGTGATCGTAATGCGGGACGGCGAAAGTTTCCCCGTCAGCGTCGACGAGGGCGGCTTTATCCTGATTTTGCCGGGCGAGCGTGTGCCCGCCCAAGCCGTCCCGATTGATGAGTTTGGGAACACGGTTGGGGCCATTTATTCGTTCTGAAGCCCTCATCCCCCTTCCCCTTCTCCCTCAGGGAGAAGGGGAGATCGGATCATAATCCGGTGCTCCCCTTTCCTTTGGGAGAAGGGGGATCGGATCACGATCTGGTACGCCCCTCTCCTTTGGGAGAGGGGGTGGGGGTGAGGGCCATAACCCTACTTTGAGAAGGAACCTTTACCACAATGACTGATCAAGCTGTATTCACCGTCTCTGTCGAAGATTTTCAACGTACCGCGAAGGCCATCACTGAAGAGGTCAACAAAGTCATCGTCGGCCAAGATGACGTGGTGCGCTACGTCTTGATGTGCGTTATCACGGGCAGCCACGCCCTCTTGGAAGGCGTCCCCGGTCTGGGCAAAACGACCCTCGTTCGGGCGATGGCGACGGCTCTCAGCCTGAATTTTGCCCGCATTCAATTCACCCCCGACCTGATGCCCGCCGACGTGACCGGCACAAACATCATGGAAGAAAACGAGGAAGGCCGCCGCGTCTTCCGCTTCCAGCCCGGCCCGATCTTTACCAACTTGCTGCTGGCCGACGAGATCAACCGCGCCACGCCCAAGACGCAATCTGCGCTGTTGGAGGCCATGCAAGAAAAGACGGTCACGGTTGCAAACCGCACCTACAAGCTAGAGCCGCCCTTCTTTGTGTTGGCCACCCAAAATCCGCTGGAAATGGAAGGCACATACCCACTGCCGGAAGCTCAGCTAGACCGCTTCATGTTCAAGATCGATGTCAAGTTCCCCTCGTCGAGCGAACTCGTGAACATCCTTAACCGCACGACGGGAACCGATCACATCCAGATGACGCCCGCCGCCGACGGCCCCAAGATCATCGAGATGGGCAAGGTGGCCCGCAATGTGCCCGTTGCCTCCCACGTGATGGAGTATGTGGCCCGCGTGGTGGTCAATTCCCATCCGGAGGCCCCCAACGCGCCAGAATCGGTCAAAAAATATGTGCGCTACGGGTCTAGCCCACGTGGGGCGCAATCCCTGATCCTTGGGGCCAAGCTGAACGCCTTGTTCAATGGCCGCTACAACGTCGCCTTCGAGGATGTGCGGGCCGTCGCCGTCGCTGCGCTGCGCCATCGTATGTTACTCAACTTTGAGGGGCAGGCCGAAGGCCAAACGACAGACAGCATCATCAAGGATTTGCTCGATAAGACGCCCGAACAGGTGCGCTAATGGCCGGAAGCGAACGTCTCTTTGATGAGAAGATGCTCCGGCGGCTCGACCAGCTGACGCTGGTGGCCAGCAAAGTGCGGGCGGGCGTCTTGAAGGGCGAGCGGCGCTCCACCAAGCGTGGCACTAGCCTAGAGTTTGCCGATTACCGCAACTACGCACGCGGCGACGACCTCCGACGGGTAGACTGGAACGTGTTCGCCCGCCTTGAGCGGCCTTTCATCAAGTTGTTCGAGGAAGAGGAAGATTTAAGCGTTCACCTGCTGATCGACGCCTCCGCCAGCATGGATTGGCCCCGCCCCGGCGAAGGGCCGAGCGAAACGCACAAGTTCCGGTTTGCCCAGCGGGTGATGGCCGGGTTGGGCTACGTGGCCCTCGCCAGCGGCGATAACCTCGCGGTGACGGCCCTGTACGGCCCACATCTAAACGTGACGTGGGGGCCACGTCGGGGGCGTGGTCATGCCATACCGCTGTTGGACTACATGGGCGCCCTACAAGCGGCGGGGCGGCTGGATTTGAGCGGGGCGCTGCGCGATTATGCCCTGCGCAGTACTCGGCCCGGCCTTGCCTTCCTGATCAGCGACCTGCTTTCGCCGGGCTGGCAAGATGGGGTAGCGGCCTTGCAAGGGGCCGGGCACGAAGTCGCCATTATTCACATCCTCTCCCCCGATGAGATCGAACCCCCGTTGGTGGGCGATCTGCAATTGGTCGATGTGGAGACAGGCGCCACCTCCGATGTGACCGTTGACGCCGGAATGCGCGAGTTGTATATCCGGCGGTTGTTGGCATGGCGCGACGAAGCAGCCGCCTATTGCCGCCGTCGGGGGATTCACTACGCCACGATGGACACTGGGCAATCGTGGGAAACGCTAATTTTGTTTGAACTCCGCCGGATGGGAGTCGTGAAGTGAGTTTGGCTGGCTCACGGGGCGCGGCGGGATTCCGTCCGTACATCTGGCTGTGCGCGGCGATCCTGTTCGGGGCCTTCGCGCTCCGGCTGTGGAACTTGGGCACACAAAGCCTCTGGCATGACGAGGGCTGGTCGGTCTTTGCGGCCTTCGCCCCTTTCGCCCCGATGGGCATCCGCAGCGCCGATGTGAACGCGCCCGCCGTCTTCTACGCCTCAATTGGTCTGTGGGCCAACCTGACCAACGATAGCGTGTGGTCGATGCGCTATTGGTCGTTGATCGTAGGCGTAGTCGGTGTGGCGGCGGCCATGTGGGCTGGGCGGCGCTTGGCCCCCCCAAAAAACGCGGACGTTTTTGGGGAGCCCCGGTTTGGACGCGATGTGGCGTTGTTGGCGGGCGTCTTTACGGCCTTCTCCCCGATTTTGTGGGTATTTTCCCAAGAAATCCGGGCGTATATTCCGATTCCGCTGGCCGCGACGTTACTCTTGGTGTTGGCGGGGGAGTGGCTGTTTGCGCCGGACGGCAAGCCCTCACGCCGAGTGTGGCTGTGGTTGCCCGTCGTCGAAATCCTGATGCTGTACATGCAAAACTTAGCCGTGCCCGTCGTGGCGTGGCTGAACGTAACGATCATCGGGGCGTTGGTGATCCGGCGTGAATGGCGGCGGATTCCGGGCTGGCTGGCCGTCCAGATCGTGCTGTTGGTGGCCTACCTGCCGTGGCTGATCACCCAACGCCAGACCGGAACGCCCCTCAACACCCCGCCCGCCCTCTCCCTCTCGCTGATCGCGGATATTTGGGCCAGCTACTTCACTGGAATCAAGCCACTGCTTGGCGCAGACAGCCTGCTCAACAGCCTGATCGCGGCTTTCGGCGGGGTGGGGCTAATCGCGGCGGCGGCAGCCCTGCTCTGGCGGCGTTCGGGGCGGCTAGGGTTGGTGATCTCGCAAGTCGTGTTGCTGCCGGTCTTTCAACTGGCCATCATCCGCGCCGCCAACATCGACTTTCACCCGCGCTATTTCATCCCGAGCGCGCCCGCCACCCTGATCCTGATCGCGGTGGGCACTGCGGCGCTGGCCGAACAGATCGGACGCATTCGGCTATCCGTTCCGATAAGGACGATTATCGGGAACGGGGTAAAAATCGCAGCGGCGACTCTCGCCATCGGGGTGATGGGCCGCATGGGGACACTTGTGGCGGGCAGCCCGCTGTACCAGCATGATGACTTCCGCGCTATCGCCGAATATTACGCTCAACTCGGCGAGGATACGGCCCTGATTTTCCCCTACCAGTGGGAACCCAGCATTGATTATTACCGCGCCAAATTGCCGATCCGCGCCCCGTTTGTGGAAATCCCGCTGCACAGCCGCCCAGATCGCGTGGTGGCGATGCTGCAACAGGCCTTAGCGGGCAAGCGGTACGCCGAAGTCCTGACGTGGTATCAGCTCCCCGCCGATGTGCGCGGCTTGTACCCGTGTTTGCTCTCTACCGTTGGCCGCCACGTGGGTGAATACACCGTTAGCGGCATTAAAACAGACCGCTACGAACTCGACCCCGAAGCGCTAGCCCGCTTTAGCGCCCTCCAGTGGCCGATGGATGATCAGGCTTTGGCGAATTTCGGCCCGGTGCGCCTGATCGGGGCGGCGGTCTTTCCGCCGTTGGCGGGCGGTCAGGGCTGTGTGGCGCTCCGCTGGGCCGTCGATGCCCCAACGGAGCAGGTTTGGCGTGCGACGGTGCGGCTTTCCGGCGTGATGGGGGAGATCGCGCTTGGCGATTCCGACATCATGGCCGATAACCAGACTCCTACCAACCGGTGGCGGACGGGCGGCACGGGCTGGACATTCACCCGCCTTGACCTCCCTCCAACCTTGCCCAACAGCACACACCAAATTCGGGTCGGGGTGTACCGCATGGGCGGCGAGCGCTTGCGTACCATTGGCGCGCCTGCGCTGAGCGATGTCCCCATTGGGGAGGTGCGGCTGGCGCCGCACCCCCTCACGGCCACGCCCGCCCCCGAAGATCGTGCGCTAGCGCCCGGCCTGTATCTGCATAGCGTCGAACTACCCGCCGAGACGGATAGCCCCCTGCCCGGCCTCCCGATCATGGCGCAGTTGGAATTGTGGGTAACAGGTGCAGGGTCGTATCGAATCGGGGTGATGGCGGAGGGCGAGGGCTGGCAAACCGCCCATGCGGAGCAATTCACGGCGGCGGGGCCGAGCATTTACCGCCTCGCCTGCCGGTTGCGGTTGCCGCCCGGAGCAAGCGGGTTTTACCGCCTCTATGCCGATATTCCGGGCCAACCGCGCACCTTGATCGGGACGGGCAAGGTACAACCCCTCTCCCGCGTTTTTGAGCCGCCCACATTAGACGGCGCGGTCCCGGTTGGGGCACGCTTTGGCACGCTGGCGGAGTTGGTCAGTGCGGCGGTTCCAGCCCAGATCGCGGCGCAGGGGGGCGAAGTACGGTTGGTGTGGCGGGCTGCCCAAACGGGCGAAAACAACCTGATCGTGTTCGTCCACCTCGTCGCACCGGATGGCCGCATCATCGCGCAGAGTGACCGCCCGCCAGCCAACGGTGAACGCCCCACCCCGACATGGCTCACCGGAGAATACCTGATCGACGTTCACCCTTTGCGGGCCAATATCCCCGACTATCGCGGCCCGGCGGTGGTGCGGGTCGGGTTGTATGATCCGGTGACGGGGCAGCGGGTACTGCTCCCTTCCGGCGCAGAATTTGCCGATGTTGCTAGTAACGTACAGGTTATCGAGTAAGGCTTGAGGAAGTCACGGATATGTCTTTTATTGCCCCCCTCGCGCTGATCCTGAGCGCATTGGCCGTCCCGATCATCTTGCTGTATATGCTGCGCCTGCGGCGGCGGGAAGTACAGGTATCCAGCACGTTGCTTTGGCAGCAATTGCTACAGGATCGGGAGGCGAACGCCCCTTGGCAGAAACTCCGCCGGAACTTGCTGCTCTTGCTCCAGCTGCTGATTTTAGCGGCGTTAGTGATCGCGCTGGCGCGGCCTTACATCGAAGTCCCGACGGTGACGACGGGCCGGATCGCGCTGCTGATCGATGCCTCTGCCAGTATGAACGCCACCGACGTGAGTCCATCCCGCTTTGAGGCCGCTAAAGCCCGCGCTGCCGACGTGATCAACAGCCTAAATCCGGATGACAGCGTAGCCGTGATCCGCGTGGCGGAGGGGCCAGCTATGCTGGAGAGCTACACGAATGACCGCGCCCGCCTGCTAGAGGCGGTCAATACCATGACGGTGAGCAAAGGTAACCCAGATTGGAACGCCGCCCTTACCCTTGCGGCGGCGGGCGCACAGGGCGCGGAGAAGTTCACGATCCTGATCGTCGGGGATGGTGGGATTCCGGCCAACCTGAGCCTGCCTCAGTACGGGGAAGTCCGGTTTGTGCCCGTCGGGGCGGCGGCGGAAAACGTGGCGATCTCGGCGTTAGCCCCCGCGAGCGATTCGGCCAAAGGGCCGCAAATTTACGCTCGGATCAGCAACTATGGCCCGGCCCCCGCAGATGTGATTTTCAGCCTGACGCTCGATGGGAAGTTGTTCAGTGCTGCGCCGTATACCGTTGCTGCCAACGGCTACACCGACGTGACTGTGACGGGCCTCCCGCCGGAGTTCCGGCAGGTCAAAGCCGAAATTACGCGGCCAACAGGCAACACCCAACCCGACTACCTCCCCCTAGACGATACGGCGTGGGCCGTGTACAACCCGGCCAGCGCGGGGCGGGCGCTGCTGATGGCCCGCAATAACCGCTTCTTGGAAAACGGCCTCGCCAGCCTCCCTGATTGGCAAGTATTCAAGGGCGATCCGGCGCGGGGCCTGCCCACAGACCGCTACGATCTGTACGTGTTCGATGGCTGGTTGCCTGCCACTTTGCCCGACGCTAACATTTTGCTCATCAACCCGCCGACGGAACTCCCGCCGGGCGTGAACCTGTACGTACCGGGCGGCCTCAGCCCCCAGACCAAGATCACCCGCGTGCTCCCCGATGACGTGCGGACGCGCTACCTCAAGTTTAACGATGTCAACATTCGGGAATTTCGGCTACTCAGCGGCGTTGAATGGGCGACTCCGTTGGTTGTGGCCGAAGGTGGCCCGATTATTTATGCGGGGGAGTTTAACGGCAGGCGCGTCGCTATCTTGAGCTTCCAACTTAACGCCTCCGATCTGCCCCTCAAAATCGCGTGGCCGATCTTGTTGGCAAACTTGACCGAATGGTACAAGGCCCCGCGTGCTGTACAAATCGAAGGGAGCCTACAGCCGGGCCAGACGTTATCAATTACGCCGCTGCCCGGTGCAGATACGGTGCGCGTTAGCCGTCCAGATGGAGCCATCACCACGTTTCAGGTCGATCAACCGGTGCTGATCTATGCCGACACGCCGCTCACGGGCATTTACACAGTAGACTTGTACAGCGGCGAGACGCTGATCCGGCAAGAGGCCTTCGCCGTGAACCTGTTCACGCCCGCTGAGAGCCAGATCGCGCCGCGTAATCCGCAAGGTGGCGGGGCGGCAGCAGGGGTGGGCGGCCCCCAAGAGATCGGCCAGCGCGAATTTTGGCCACTTTTTCTGATCGCCGCGTTGGGGGTGCTGGCCGTAGAATGGTATGTACACCATCGGCGGTTGGCGTTGCCGCGTTTGCGCGGGGGCCAGACGGCGTTTAGTCGTCGGGGGATGGGGCGGCCAACGCGCCGCGCCTAGCCAACGGGAAGGACGGGGAACCATGCAACCGATCCGGGTGGCGAAGAACATGTATCGGGGCATTAACGCCCATCTGCACAGCGAATGGCAGGCTGGGGGGACATGGATCAACTTCCACAATGCCCACATTACCGATCTTTCGCGGGCGATTGCGGCAAAGGTCGTGCCGCTGGGCTACCGTGTAGAGATAGAAGCCTCCGTTCAGGTGCGCTTTTTAGATGATGACGTGACCCATTACCGGGCCGATCTCACAGTACAGCCCGAACCTTTAGATGTACTCCCTTCGCGCCGGCCGCGTCCCCGCCAACAGGTTGATGAGGAGGTTCTGACCACCAGCGAAAGCATCGCCCTCACCCGCCTGATCGACTTTCGGGATACAGAACACCCTTATCCGGCAATTAGCATTCGGCCCAGTACAGGCGCGGGCAAGGATGCACCGCCTGTGGCGTGGTTTGAACTGCTTTCGCCTTCTAACAAGCAACGCCCGCGTGAACGGCAAGAATATGCCGATAAACGGGCCGCCTTGCTAGAGGCCGGAGTCGTCTTTGTTGAGATGGACTACCTGCACCTCACGCCGCCGACCTTTGCACGGCTGCCCCGCTACAACCCGGCCTTACCGCCCGGCCAGCCTAACGGAACGCCCTATCGCATTGTCGTATGCGATCCGCGCCCGTACCTTCGGCGTGGGCAGGCTTGGCTTGAGCCATTCGGCGTCGATGACCCTCTCCCCATGATTTACCTGCCCCTGTCTGGGAAGGAAAAGGTCAAACTCCATTTTGGCCCAGCCTACCACCAGACGTTAAACGCTTCATATCTGGCCGAGCAAGTCGATTATGCCCAATTCCCCGTCGGGTGGGAGTATTACACCCCCGCCGACCAAGCCCGGATCGCCGCCCGGATGTTGGCCGTGATCGAAGCCGTTGGGCGCGGGGAACTGCCCGACAGCCCGCCGCCCACCGAAAACCTGACCCTTGACGACGCCCTCGCCCGCCTCGCCGCGCACGGCCTGACTGTGCCGGAAAGTACCTGAGGATAAGTACCGGAAATGCGTTTTGCTACACCGCTCGCCTTACTGTTACTGTCGATCTTGCCCTTCTTCGTCTATTTGGGGTGGCCGCGCCTGCCCTACCGTCGCCGCCGAGATACGGCGAGCCTGATCGTGCGCACCTTGATCATTCTGGCGCTGATCTTCGGCCTTGCCGGGCTGCAAACCGTTCAATCGGCGGATAAGTTGGCCGTCGTGTTCTTGGTGGATGCCTCCGACAGCATCGACCAGCCCGCCCGTGACCGCGCCGAAGACTACATCCGGGCCGCGCTGCAATCGATGACTCCCGATGACCGTGCTGGGATCGTCGTGTTCGGCAAAAACGCCCTCGTAGAGCGCCCGATGAGCGCCGCCAAAGAGTTCGCCGGAATCACCTCCACCCCCGTGCGGCTGGATACTAACATTGCAGAGGCGGTGCGGTTGGGCCTCGCTATGTTCCCCGCCGACTACGCCCGCCGGATCGTGATCCTCAGCGATGGGGTAGAGACGCTTGGAAATGCGGTGGAGGCGGCTCGGCTGGCGGCGGTCACTGGCGTGCAAATCGATTACGTCCCATTGAGGCGGCAGCCCGGCCCCGAAGTGCTGGTGAGCGAAGTCCGCTTGCCGACGACGGTCAACACCGGCGAAATCTTCGATCTGGGCGTGACGGTGCAGAGCCAAATCGACGTGCAAGCGAACCTGACGATCCTCTCTGGCGGGAATATCATTCAAACCCGCGTGGTCGATCTGAAGGTGGGGGACAATAACTTTGTGCTGAGCCTGAGAGCGCCCGCGCAGGGCTTCTCCGACTTCCGCGTACGGGTTGACCCGCTCTCTGGTGGGCAGGCGGATACCTACTACCAAAATAACGAGTTGGCAGGCTTCAGCGAAGTCACTGGGCCGCCCCGCGTCCTGATCGTGACCACCAATCAGGACGAAGTGGCGGCCTTGCTGCCCGTCTTGCAGGAATCCGGCCTGACGGTCGATGTGCGCGCCCCCGCCGATCTGCCTATCGGTCTCGCCCCGTTGGCCGCTTACAAATCTGTGATTTTGGCGAACGTCTCCGCCACTGACCTGACCGAACAACGCATGAAAGTCTTGCAATCGTATGTTCGGGATTTGGGCGGCGGCCTCGTCGTCATCGGGGGGCCGAATAGCTATGGCGTAGGCGGCTACTACCAGACGGCGCTAGAAGAGACGCTGCCCGTCGAAATGCAAATCAAAGACCAGCAACGCATCCCGCGCCTGACGATTGTGTACGTCATTGACCGCTCCGGCAGCATGGAAGTCAGCGGGCCAAGTGGCGTGACCAACCTCGAGTTGGCGAAAGAGGCTGCTCGCCGCTCAATCAATTTCTTGTTTGAGCGTGATCGGGCCGGTGTGCTCAGCTTTGATAGCAACCCGCAATGGCTTGTCCCGATCCAGTATGTGGCCAACCGCAACGCGATGATTCGGCAGATTGGCGGCCTGCGGCCCGGCGGCGGCACGGACATTGCAGCAGCGGTGAAAGAGATCGCCCGTACTTTGCCGCAAGACCCCTCCACGCTCAAACACGTGATTTTGCTCACTGACGGCGGGGCCGACCCGACTGGAATCGTGGAGACGGTGCGCGACATGAACGCCCAACACGGAATCACCGTCACTTCAATCGGGATCGGAGCAGGGGTTCCGCCCTTCATGCAGCAGATCGCTGCCGTTGGGAAGGGATCGTACTACCAACTGATCGACCTCCAGACGATTCCGCAAATCTTTGCGGCGGAGACGGTCTTAGCGACCCGTTCGTACATTGTAGAGGAACCCTTCACCCCGCAAATCGCCGGAAACAGCCCGATTTTACGCGGGTTAGAGGCGGGCGTTCCGCCGTTGCTCGGTTACGTGGCGACGACGGCCAAGCCAACCGCCTCCGTCATCCTTACCTCCCCTGTTGGGAACTATAACGACCCGTTGCTGACGACATGGCAATACGGTTTGGGCCGCGTCGTCGCGTGGACATCGGACGCCACCACGCGTTGGAGCCGGAATTGGGCGGGGTGGCCGGGGTTTGGTCGTTTCTGGAGCCAAGTAATCCGGTCGACGATCCTTGAGGGGTTAAATAGCGCCCTCGAAGCCCGTGTCGAGCAGCGCAACGGGCGGTCTGTGCTGGTCGTCGAAGCGCGAGATGGCGAGGGCAGCTTCCTGAATAGCCTCGCCCTGAGCGCCTCCGTCGTCGATCCGCGCTTGGGCGGGCAGACGATCACGCTGCAGCAGGTTGCGCCGGGCCGCTACGAAGCCGAATTTAATGCCAACCAAGAGGGCGCGTACTTCATTCGGGTAGCGGGGGCCGGAACCGAGGGGATCGGGGTGGCGCAAACAACCGGATGGGTGTTAAGCTATTCCCCTGAATACCGTCTGCGCGAGACGGACACGGGCCTGCTCGAAAAACTTGCCGACCTGACGGGGGGCCGTAATGTGAGCGAATCACCGACCCTCGCCCTGCGCCGGGACATTCGTGAACTACGGGCGTCGGCTAATTTATGGCCGTACCTGCTGTTGCTTGCCATCTTGCTGTTCCCGGTGGATATTGCCCTACGTCGTATCATCATCACCCCGACGGATGTGCAAAAACTGCGGGAATGGCTGCGGGAACGCTTCGGCATTGGGCGAGATGTGCAAGCCGAAAAGGTGCAATCAGCACGGTTGGCGGCCCTGAAAGGGGCCAAAGAACGGGCGACGGCGGCCATGCCGATCATGACGGTAGGGCCTGCCGATCCCGCTCCGCCCGTTGCTGAACGTCTG
>Ga0272446_1004536_pt1 | contig 16324 bp, 18 predicted proteins | sample YNPCB0061_FD_194587 | JGI IMG/M metagenome (GOLD analysis project Ga0272446, IMG submission 194587) | Hot spring microbial mat communities from Yellowstone National Park, WY, United States - YNP-CB-006-1 | ecosystem: Environmental > Aquatic > Thermal springs > Hot (42-90C) > Sediment | place... | reverse complement strand
CTAAAGGCCGGCGAGCGCCGCGCACACCCGCGCCACCTGCTCCTCGGTCAGTTCCGGGAACATCGGCAGGCTGAAGATTTCCCGCGCCGCCGCTTCCGTCTCGGCGCAGCCGGCGGGGCCGAGCGCGACGCGGCCCTTGTAGGCGGGCTGCAGATGCACCGGCACGGGGTAGTGGATCGCCGTCGCGATGCCCTGTTCCTTCAGCCGCGCCTGCACATCGCCACGCCGGTCGCTCCGCACCACATATTGGTGGAAAACGTGGCGCGCGTTGGTGCGGCGTGTGGGCGGCGCGATCGGGCCATGTGCCAGCGCAGAGTCATAGGCCGCGGCGATCGCACGACGCCTCTCGTTCGCGGCATCCAGCAGCGGCAGCCGCACGCGCAGGATCGCCGCCTGCACCTCGTCCAGCCGCGAGTTCACGCCCGCCATGTCGGAGACATAGCGCTGCTTCCAGCCGTATTGACGAATGGCGCCGATGCGCTCGGCCAGCGCCGCGTCGGGCGTGGACAGCACGCCCGCGTCGCCCAGCGCGCCGAGGTTCTTCGTCGGATACAGGCTGTAGGCCGCGACATCGCCGAGCGTGCCGAGCTTGGCGCCGTTCAGCATCGCGCCATGCGCCTGCGACACGTCCTCGATCACCGCGACGCCCGCATCCCGGCACGCGGCCAGCATCGGCACGAGGTCGGCGGCCTGGCCGTAGAGATGCACGGGGATCACCGCGCGGATCGGCGGCAACCCAGGCGGCGGTTCCTCCAGCACCGACAGCAGCTCGTCCGGGTCGAGCGTGTAGGTCTCCGGGTCGATGTCGAGCAGCAGCGGCGTCGCGCCGACCATCTCGATCGCGGCGACCGTCGCGACGGCGGTGTGGGAGACGGTGGCGACCGTCGCGCCCGGGCCGATGCCGAGACCCCTGAGCGCGAGCATCAGCGCATCGGTGCCGTTGGCGCAGCCGACGGCGTGTTGCCCCGGGCCGAGCCAGGCGGCGAACTCGGCCTCGAAGGCGCGGCCTTCCTCGCCGAGGATGTACCAGCCGGAGGCGAGCACGCGCGCCACGGCGGCGTCGATCGCCTCCTTCTGCGCGCGGTAGGCGGCGCCGGGATCGGCCTGCGGGACCATGCTGGTGACGGCGTTCATCATGCGGCGTCCTGGATCGAATGCGCGAGGCGCGGGCGGAAGAAGTCGAGGCTGCGGGCGAGGCCGTCGGCGAGCGACACGCGCGGCGCCCAGCCGGTCTCGGCGCGGAAGGCGGCGTCGTCAATCGTGAAGGATCCGACGTCGATCGCGGCACGATCCGCGGGGAACTCGCGCACGACATAGCGGCCGGAGCCATGCGCGGCGACCAGCAGCTCGGCTAACGCCCGCAGCGACACCGGCGCGTCGCCGCCGATGTTGAAGGCCCGGCCAGCGCAGCCCGGCGTCTCGGCAGCCAGCAGGAAGGCGGCGACGACGTCATCCAGATACGCGAGGTCGCGCATCTGTTCGCCGCCCCACACCTCGAACGGCTCGCCTTCCAATACGCGGCGTATCCAGATGCCGAGGAAGGTCTGCCGCGCGTCGGCGATGCGGAGCCGAGGGCCGTAGCAGTTGGTCAGCCGCAGCGACACGACCGGGCGGCCATGCACGCGGTGCTCCAGCAGCCAGTACTGCTCGCCCGCGAACTTCGACACGCCGTTGGCGTCGGGCGGCACGATCGGGTGGCTCTCGTCCACCGGCTGCCGCCGCGGGCGGCCGTAGAACTGCCGCGTCGAGGCATGCACCACCACGGCCGTCGGCGCCGCCGCGCGCAGCGCCGCGATCAGCCGCAGTTGCGCGGTGGCGTTGATCGCAAGGTCGGTGAACGGATCGGCCATCGAGCCGGCGTGGGATGTCTGCGCCGCCAGGTTGAACAAGACGTCCACGCCGTCGCAGAGCGGCGCGAGATCGGCATCGCGCAGGTCGGCCACCACCAGCGCCGCGCCCGAGCCGTCGAGGTTCGCGCGCCGCCCGCCCATGCCGGGCAGCAGCGCATCCAGCGCCGTGACGCGGGCACCCATCGCGCCGAGCGCATGGCACAGCCCGGAGCCGAGGAACCCCGCGCCGCCCGTGACGAGCACGCGCTTCCCCGCCCAGAAGGCGGCATCCGGCGCCCGGCTATCCGCCATCGGCCACCTGCATCAAATAGCGGCCGTAGTCCGTCTTGCCCAGGCGCTCCGCTTCGTGCCGCAGCGCATCGGCGCCGATGAAGCCCATGCGGAAGGCGATCTCCTCCGGGCAGCCGATCTGCAGGCCCTGGCGTTCCTGCACCGTCTGCACGAAGGTTGCCGCCTGCAGCAGCGAAGCGGGCGTGCCGGCATCCAGCCACGCATAGCCGCGGCCGAGCCGCTCCACATGCAGCGTGCCGTCGGCGAGGTAGCCGCGGTTGAGGTCGGTGATCTCCGTCTCGCCGCGCGGCGAGGGCTTGAGGCGCTTCGCCCGCTCCACCACCGTGTCGTCGTACACGTAGAGGCCGATGACGGCCCAGTTCGACTTCGGCTTCGCCGGCTTTTCCTCAAGGCTAAGCGCGCGCCCTGTCGCGTCGAACTCGGCGACGCCGTAGCGCTCGGGATCGCGCACCTGGTAGGCGAACACCGACGCGCCGCGTTCCCGCGCCGCCGCCGATTGCAGCATCGCGCCGAGCCCGTCGCCATGGACGATGTTGTCGCCGAGCGCGAGCGCGCAGGCCCCCCCGGCCAGCCAGGACTCGCCGATCAGGAACGCCTGCGGGATGCCGTCCGGCGAGGGCTGCGCGGCGTAGTGCAACGAGATGCCGAGCCGCGACCCGTCGCCGAGCAGCCGCTGGAACTGCGGCAGATCCTGCGGCGTCGAGATGACCAGGATGTCGCGGATGCCGGCCAGCATGAGCGTGCCGAGCGGGTAGTACACCATCGGCTTGTCATAGACCGGCAGCAGCTGCTTCGACGCGGCGAGGGTCATGGGATGGAGCCGCGTGCCCGAGCCGCCGGCGAGCAGGATGCCCTTCATCGCGCTACTCCGCGGCGCGGCCGAGCCGCTCGCCCGCGTAGGTGCGGGCGCGGATCGGGCCCCACCAGGATTCGTGGTCAAGGTACCAGCGGAGCGTCTGCTCGAGCCCCTCCTCGAAACCGAGGCGCGCCCGCCAGCCGAGCGCCGCCTCGCTCCGCCCAGGGTCCATGGCGTAGCGGAAGTCGTGCCCCGGGCGGTCGGCGACGAAGGTGATCAGCCGCTCGCGCGGGCCGGCCGGATCGGGGCTGAGCCGGTCCAGCACGCGGCAGATCGTCCTCACCACGTCGAGGTTCGTGCGCTCCTGCCGCGCCCCAAAGCAGTAGGTCTCGCCCGGAACCCCGCGGAACAGCGCCGTCACCAGCGCCTCGGCGTGGTCCTCGACATGGATCCAGTCGCGGATGTTCTCGCCCTTGCCGTAGACGGGCAGCGGCTTGCCCTCCAGAGCGTTCAGCGCCACGAGCGGGATGAGCTTCTCCGGGAACTGCCACGGCCCGTAATTGTTGGTGGTGTTGGAGACGAAGGTCGGCAACCCATAGGTGTGCTGCCAGGCGCGCACCAGATGATCGGAGGCGGCCTTGGACGCCGCGTAGGGGCTGCGCGGGTCGTAGCGCGTGCCGGCGTGGAAGGGTGGGTCGCCCGCGTCCAGCGCGCCGAACACCTCGTCGGTGGAGACGTGGTGGAAGCGAAAGGCGGCCTTCTCCTCGGCCGGCAGCGCCTGCCAATGCGCCCGCGCCGCCTCCAGCATCACCTGCGTGCCGACGACGTTCGTGCGGATGAAGGCGGCCGGCCCGTCGATCGAGCGGTCCACATGGGATTCGGCCGCCAGATGCATCACCGCCCGCGGGCGGAACCGCGCGAAGGCGGCACCCACCGCCTCCGCATCCGCCACGTCGGCTTTCACATGCACATGCCGCGCATCGCCGTAGCGGCCGCCAAGCGTTTCGCGCGAGGCGGCATAGGTCTCGGCGTCCAGGTTCACCACCACCTCGTCGGTGACGGCGAGAAGCCGGCGCAGCACGGCCGATCCGATGAAGCCGAGGCCGCCGGTGATCAGGATGGTCATTGCTGCCTTGCGCGTGTCTGGCGAAGCCCGGAACCTGCCGCCGGATTGCGGCAACAGAACGACGTCCCCGACATCTGACGGCCATCCGGCGCCGTCGCCAAGGGGGCCGGCCTCAGCCTCGCGGCCCGTTCCGCCCGCGCAGCAGTTCGGCCACGCCGAACAGCAGCAGGAGCAGCCCGGCCATGACCTGCAGGCTCGCAAGCACCCGGATGCCGTCGTCCGCCGGCTGGATGTCCCCGTAGCCGACAGTGGAGAGCGTGACGATCGAGAAATGCATCGCGTCCGCGAAGGACAGCCGGATCGGCCCGTCGGGGCTGGCGAACAGCGGCCCGACCGACAGCGCGTCGGCGATGCGGTAGGCCGATCCGAAGGCGATCACCAGCAGCGCGTAGAGCAGGACGAACACCGAGGCCGGCGCGACCATGTGCGCCCCGCGCGCGGCGACCTCCTCCATCAGCAGCGCGACGTCCACCACCAGCCCGACCACCTCGCGGAACGCCCAGGCGACGATGGCGGCAATGCCCGCCATCGCGCCGACCAGCGCCAGGGACTGCACCCAGGGTTCGGCCCGGTTCAGCGGCAGCAAGAAGCACAAGAAGCCGACCAGCCCCGCGCCGGCGAGCCAGCGCAAGCGCGCGCCAAGGGCGGCCAGCTCCGCCGCCTCGCTGCGCGCCTCGGCGATCCGCGCCACCTCGGCGCGCCGCCACCACACCATGCCGAGGAAGGCGACAAGCGGCAGCAGGAACGCGACCACCCGCGAAGCCTCGGCCGCATGCGGAAACTGCGCGCCGGCCAGCACGTTGAACACGGTGGCGTATAGCACGAGCCCGAGGCCTAGGCCGAACGCAAACAGCGGCCCGCGGGGGACGAGCAGGCTCGCCAGGCCGAAACACGCGGCCGCCCCCCCGATCACCGCGACGGCGCCCACCCGCCCGTCCGCGGCAAGCGCCGCCGACAGCAGCAGGGCGAAGGGCAGGATGACGGCGAGCGCGGGCACCAGTCGCGCGAGCCGCGGATGGGGGCGGCGCGGTTCCGTCATCCGCGCGGGGCGAGGGCGACGCCGGTGATCTCGACCTTCCAGGCAGGGTCCACCAGCGGCGCCTGGATCGTCATCCGCGCCGGCTTGTGCGCCGGGTCCAGCCAGGAATCCCAGGCGCGGTTCATCGCCGGCGCGTCCGCGATGTCGGCCAGCACCACCGTCACCGACAGCAGCGCCCGCTTGTCGGTGCCGGCCGCGGCCAGCAGCGCGTCGATCTGCCGCAGGATGTCGGCCGTCTGGCCCTCCGCGTCGGCGGTCGGGTCGTCCGCCACCTGGCCGGCCAGCCAGACAAAGCCGCCTGCCACCACGGCGCCGGACAGGCGCTCCTCCTCGGCAAGCCGCGTGATCATGCGCCCCTTCCTCCGCCTTCCCCGCCCCGGCAGACTGCCGCCAGGAGCCTTCCGATGACCCCGATTCTCAACCGCGCCATCCTCGCCAGCCGCCACCTGCTGACGGTGTTCTACATCGGCCTCGCCGTCGCCCTCGGGCTCTATGCCATACGCTTCGTCTGGAAGCTGTGGAAGTACGCCGAGGGGCTGCTGAGCGTGTCAGACAGCGACAGCCTGCTCGGGCTGCTCTACCTGCTCGATTCGGCGCTGGTCGCGGGGCTGGTTACGATGGTCGCCATTTCCTCCTACGACAGCCTGGTGTCGCGCCTGTCCACCGACGAGGACGCGAAGGCGATGGAATGGGTCGGCGCGGTGGACCCGTCCAACCTGAAGATCAAGCTGGCGGTGGCGATCGTAGCGATCTCGTCCATCCACCTGCTGCAGATCTTCCTCAAGGTGCGCGACTACGAGGACCGTGAGATCACCTGGTCGCTTGCCATCCATTCGTTGTTCCTGGCCGGCGTCGTCGCGCTTGCGGTGATGGACCGGCTGGAAGGCTACGGAAAGAAGGCGAAAACCGGCGGGTAGCGACTCAGCCAGCCAGGTGCCGCCGCCGGACGCGCCGTGCCGCGAGGCTGTCCACCGGGCCGACCGCGACGCTGACCACCCAGGCGAGCCCGGCCGTCAGCACGATGGCCGGGCCGGTCGGCAGATCCGCGTGGTAGGAGAGCAGCAGTCCCGTGAAGGACGACGCCGCGGCGATGCCGACCGCAAGTTTGGCGATGCCCGACACTTCGCCCGACCAGTGCCGCGCCGCGATCGCCGGCAGCATTAGCAGCCCGACCGCCATCAGCGTGCCGAGCGCCGCCACCGCCGCCACCACGTTCAGCACCACGAGCGCCAGGAACACGAGGTGCCACAACCCGCCGCGCGCACCCTCGGCGGCGGCGAAGCCCGGGTCGAAGCATTCCAGCACAAGCGGCCGCCACGCGAAGGCGAGGACGAGGAGCGTGGCCGTCGCGACCCCGCACATCAGCAGCAGCGCCGCGTCGTCCACGCCGAGCACGCTGCCGAACAGCAGGGCCATCACCTCGACCGAATCGGCGACCGTGGACACCAGCGCCACCCCGAAGGCCAGCGCCACCAGATAGGTGGCGGCGAGCGAGGCATCCTCGCGCCCGCCGGTCGCCCGCGACAGGGCGCCGGCGGCCAGCGCCACCAGCAGCCCCCCCGCCAGCCCGCCGATGGCGAGCGATACCACCGACAAGCCGCCGACCAGAAAGGCCAACGCCACCCCGGGCAGGATGCCATGTGCCAGCACGTCGCCCGTCAGGCTCATCCGCCGCAGCATCAGGAACATGCCGAGCGGCGCCGCCGACACCGACAGCGCGAGGCAGCCGACGAGCGCGCGGCGCAGGAAGGAGAATTCGGCGAAGGGGCCGAGGATGGCCTCGATCACGCGGCGTCGCGGGCGCAGGGGCCGGCTGTGTCGTCCCAGGCTTCCGCCATCATCCGCGCACGCAGGCGGTTGGCGGCGGACAGCACTTGCTCGGTGGGCCCCCAGGCGATCGGCTCCCGCGCCAGCAGCAGCGCCTCGGGGAACTCGGCGCGAACCAGGTCGAGGTCGTGCAGCACGGCCAGGATGGTGCGGCCCTCGCCATGCCAGCGGCGGATGATGGCCAGCAGGTCGGCCGCCGTGCGGGCGTCCACCGCCGTGAAAGGTTCGTCCAGCAGCAGGATCGGCGCGTCCTGCAGCAGCAGGCGCGCGAACAGCAGCCGCTGGAACTGCCCGGCGGAGAGGCTGCCGACCGGCCGCCGCCCGAAGCCGGCAAGCCCGACGGCGGCCAGCGCTTCCTCGGCCCGTTCGCCCGAGCCGGGCGGCATCGGCGCGAAGGCCCCGACGCGCTGCCAGAGGCCCAGCAGCACGACGTCGCGGCAGCAGATCGGGAAGCCGCGGTCGAGGGTTGCCGCCTGCGGCAGCAGCGCGACGCGGCCGGCCAGCGATACACGCCCGCCGGAGGGCGGGTGCAGCCCGGCGATCGCGCGCAGCAGCGTGGTCTTGCCCGCGCCGTTCGGCCCGACGATCGCCGTCAGGCTGCCCGCCGCGACACTACCGGAGATGTGATGCACCGCCGGGTGGCCGCCATGCGCCACGGTCAGGTTCTCGATCCGGATGGCAGGGGCGGTCATGACTCAGCCCATCGCCCAGAATGCTGCGGCCCACAGAGCAGCACACAGGATGCCGGCCAAGGCCAGCCGGGCGCCAGCGCCAGCGCCGAGCGACAGCGGATCGGGAAGGCGGAACATGACGGATGTAATATCATAACGCCCGCTCCGAGCAAGCGGCGACGCGTTCCGCCCGTTCCCGGGCGCCCCGCCCTGCTCTACGCTGCGGCGCGACATGCAGGGCCGCCCCGACCCGGACGCCGAACTCCGGCGCGCACTCGCCCGACACCGGGCCATCGCCACCGCGCTGCTGCTGCTGATGGGCGGCATCCTGATCGGCTCCTACTGGCTGGAACCGAGCTACTGGCGCGACCTCATCCAGGCGGCGGCAAAGGCCGGGGTGGTCGGCGGCATCGCGGACTGGTTCGCCGTCACCGCGCTGTTCCGCTACCCGCTCGGGCTCCGCATCCCGCACACGGCCATCATCCCTCGCCAGAAGGACCGGCTCGGGCGCGGCCTCGGGCGCTTCGTCGCCGGGCATGTGTTCACGGAAGCCGAGTTGCACCGGCTTCTGGCCCGCGTGGACCCGGCGCGCATCCTGGAGCGCTTCCTGTCCGATCCCGCGCAGGTGCGCCCGGCCGCCATCGGTCTTGCCGCCATGCTGCCGCAGCTGTTGGCGACGTTGGAGGACGGCCGCGCCCGCCGCGTCGCCGCGCGCCTGCTGCCGCGCCTCGTCACCGGGCCGGCCGCTGCGCGCATGCTGGCCCGCGTGCTGCGCGCGCTGATGGCCGGCGGCCAGCACCAGCAGGTGTTCAGCGTGGTGGTGGCGGAGGTGAAGCGCATCCTCGCCGACCGGCAGAGCGACCTGGAAGCGGCCATACGCACCCGCGTTCGAGGCAAGGCCGGGGCGATCACCGACTGGGTCGCCGGCGCCACCATCGCCCGCAGCGTGCTCGACGCGATCAACACCGAACTCGGCAGGATCGAGCCGGACGACAGCGACCTCCGCGCCGCCTTCCAGGCTTGGCTGGAGGCCGAGATCGAACGCCTGGAGACCGACCCCGAGCGCGCCGAGGCCATCGCCGCCGCCGTCCGCCGCGCGCTCGCCCATCCTTCCGTCGCCGCCTGGCTGGCCGATGCGTGGGACCGCATCAAGCAGGGCATCGCCGCAGACGCCGCGCGCGAGGACGGGCGGGTGGTGGCGCTGCTCTCCGGCCTCGCCGCCAATGCCGGGACCATGCTGCGCGAGGACGAGGCGGCGCGCGCCCGGGTGAACGCCGCGGTCGAGCGCCTGATCGCGACACTGCTGCCTGCGGCGCAGGCGCGGCTCGCCGAGTTCATCGGCGATGTCGTCTCCGGCTGGGACACCGCGACGGTGACGGACAAGATCGAACTCCGCGTCGGGCGGGACCTGCAATATGTGCGGATCAACGGCACCCTCGTCGGCGCGCTGGTGGGCGCGGCGCTGTTCGTGCTGTTGACGGAGATCTTCGGGCGGGTGGCCACCTGACGCCCGTCCGGCTTGACACCCGCCGGCGAACCCCCCACACCCCCGCCCGCCATGCACCCGGCTCCGGCAGACAGCGTTGAAGCCCCGCACCTGCCGCCCGCCGTCGCGGTCGTCGTCGCCGTGCTGAACGAGGCGGAAAACATCGCCGCCGTCGCCGCCGAGATCGCTGCCGCCTTCGCCGCCCACCCGGCCTATGAGGTGGTGTTCGTGGACGACGGCTCGACCGACGGCACCGCCGCCGCCATCCGCGCCCTTGCCGCCGCCGATCCGCGCATCCGCCTGGTCCGCCACGCCGCGCGCTGCGGCAAGTCGGCGGCCATCCGAACCGGCGTCGCCGCCACCCGCGCCTGCTGGATCGCGACCATGGACGGCGACGGGCAGAACGACCCGCGCGACCTCGTGGCGATGCTGCGCGCCGCCGAGGCGGCGGGCGAGCCGTCGCCGCTCGTCGCCGGCATCCGCGTGCGGCGGCAGGACCCCCTGCCCCGCCGCATCGCCACCAAGGTCGGCAACGGCATACGCCGCGCCCTGCTGCAGGACGGCTGCCCGGACACTGCCTGCGGCATGAAGGTGTTCCGCCGCGACGCCCTCCTCGCCCTGCCCTGCTTCGAGGGGATGCACCGCTTCCTCCCGGCGCTGTTCAGGCGTGCCGGCGCGCCGCTCATCAACCACCCGGTCGCGCATCGTCCGCGGGCTGCGGGGAGATCGAAATACACCAACATCAACCGCGCCCTGGTCGGCGTCCCGGACCTGTTCGGGGTGATGTGGCTCCGCAGCCGGATGCGCACGCCGGTGATCCGCGACGATGACGCCTGACCGCACCGAACGGCTCCGCCTGCTCGACCTTCTGCTGCTCGCGCTGCTGGCGGCCGTGCTGTTCCTGCCCGGGCAGTCCGGGCTGCCGCCGCTCGATCGCGACGAAAGCCGCTACGCCGTCGCTGTCACGCAGATGCTGATGACGGGCGATCTGATCGACATCCGCTACCAGGAACAGGCGCGCTGGTTGCAGCCGGCGGGCATCTACTGGCTGCAATCGCTCTCCGTCACGCTGTTCGGCGCGATGGGCGAGATCTGGGCGCATCGCGTCGTCTCGCTGCTCGGCGCCATCGCGGCGGTGCTGCTGACGGCCTGGCTCGGCGCGCGGCTGTTTGGCCGCAGCGCGGGCATCATGGCGGGCGCGATGCTCGCCGCGTGCCTCGTGCTCGGCGTCGAGGCGCGGATGGCGAAGATCGACGCGACGATGCTCGCCGTCGTCGTTGCGGCGCAATCGGCGTTGCTGCTGCTGTATCTCGACCGAGCCGCGCGCCCCACGCTTACGGCCGCGGTGTTGTGGGCAGCGCTCGGCGTCGGGCTGATGCTCAAGGGCCCGATCCCGACCATGGTGACGGTGCTGACCGCCATCGCCATCAGCCTGTGGAACCGAGACGCGTCCTGGCTCAAGCGCCTTCGCGCCCATTGGGGCGTGCCGCTGATGCTGGCGATCGTGCTGCCCTGGCTGCTGGCGATCGTCATCCGCACCGAAGGCGCCTTCCTGTCGGAAGCCGTCGGCCATTCCATGCTTGGCAAGGTGGCAGAGGGGCAGCAGGGGCACGGCGCGCCGCCGGGCTATCACCTGCTGGCCTTCTCGCTGGCGTTCTGGCCGGCCTCGCTGTTCCTCGTGCTGGCGCTGCCCTGGGTGTGGGCGAACCGGCAGGACAGGGTGGTGCGCGCACTCGTCTGCTGGGTGGTGCCGACCTGGGTGGTGTTCGAGATCGTCGTCACCAAGCTGCCGCACTACACCCTGCCCACCTATCCAGCGCTGGCCATCCTGGCCGGGGCGGCGCTGTCGGCCGGCGCGGCGCGGCTGCCGGAGGGGCGGTGGCGCTGGCTGGGCTATGCGATCGTCGGCGTCTGGGTCGCGGTGGCGGCGGCATTCGCGGCCTTCGGCCCGGTGCTGGCCTTCCTGGTCGAATCGCGCGTGGATTGGCTGGCGGTCGCCGCCATGCTGGTCGCTCTCGGGCTGATGGCGCTCGCGCTGCGCTTCCTGTGGCGGGCGGAGCTGCGGCGCTGTCTGGCCGCCTCCATTGGCGCGGCGGCGACGCTCTGGATCGTCACCTTCGGCCACACGCTGCCGGGCATCCACGCGCTGTGGCTGTCGCCGCGCATCGCCGAGGCCGCGGCCGCCGCCGTCACCTGCCGCGACCCGGTGCTGGTGACGCAGCCCTACCACGAGCCAAGCCTCGTGTTCCTGCACGGCCCCACCCGCACGCGGCTCGTCACCAGCCCGGCCCAGGCGGCGGCGGCGTTCCGGGACGCTCCTTGCGCGGTGGCCGCGATGGGCGCGCGGGAGGAGGCGGCGTTCCTCGCCGCTGTCGGCGAAGAGTTGCGTCGCGCCGCGGTGATCGAGGGCCGCAACTACTCGAACGGCCGGTTCTACCGGGTGACGATCTTCGCGCGGCCTCAGTAGGGCACGCGGTCGGCCTTCTCCCCCAACAGCCGGAAGGGTTCCCGGCCGTCGTCCGGGAGTGCGCGGGCGATGGGCAGGCTTCGCGCATGGAGCGGCGCCGCCACCTCAGTGTAGATCGCGGCGTCGTCGAAGCCCGCCGCCGCGGCGTCCGCCCTGTCGGCGGCGAACACGATGCGCTCCACCCGCGACCACCAGGCGGCGCCGAGGCACATCGGGCAGGGCTCGCACGACGTGTAGAGCACGCAGCCCGCCAGATCATGCGTGCCGAGCGCACGGGCGGCGGCGCGGATCGCCACCACCTCGGCATGCGCGGTCGGGTCGGCGTCGGGCACCACGCGGTTCACGCCCTCGCCGAGCACGACGCCATCCTTCGCCACCACCGCACCGAACGGACCGCCGCCGGCGGCGACATTGTCGCATGCAAGCCGGATCGCCCGGCGCAGCATCGTCGGGTCTTGCTCTCCCATATGCCTCTCCTGTTTGGTGTCGAGGATGCAGCCGCTCTCGATCCTCGACCAGTCGCCCGTCATCGCCGGGCGCGACCCCGGCGCCTCCATCCGCGAGACGATCGCGCTCGCCCGCGTGGCGGAGGACGCCGGCTACGCGCGGTACTGGGTGGCGGAGCACCACAACAGCGCCTCCGTCGCCGGATCGGCGCCGGAGGTGTTGCTTGGCGCGCTGGCGGCGACGACTTCGCGCATCCGCCTCGGCAGCGCGGGCGTGATGCTACCGCATTACCCCTCGCTGAAAGTTGCCGAGCAGTTCCGGCTGCTGGAGGCGATCGCGCCAGGGCGGATCGACCTCGGGCTCGGCCGCGCGCCGGGGTCGGATCGGCTCACGGCGATGGCGCTGAACCCGGACCCGAACGCGGCCGAGCATTTCCCCCAGCAGGTGCAAGAGGTGATGGCGTGGCTCGGCGACGGGCTGCCTGCGGGCCATCCTTTCGCCGCCATCCGCGCGATGCCCGAGGTGCCGACGCGGCCGGAGATCTGGATCCTCGGCAGTTCGGACTATGGCGCGCAGGTGGCCGGGCTTCTCGGGCTGAACTACGCCTTCGCGCATTTCATTACGGATGGGATGGGTGCCGCGGAGGCGATCGGGCTCTTTCGCCATCTGTTCCGCGCGCGGCCTGGCGGGCCGCAGGCGGCGCGTGCGGCCGTCGCCGTTGCGGCGCTGTGCGCGGAGACCGAGGCCGAGGCCTGGCGGCTGTGGCGCCCACGCGAGCTGTGGCGGCTCGGGCGCGACCGCGGCATCTACGCGCCGCTGCCGACGGTGGAGGAGGCGCACGCCCGCGCGCTGAGCCCGGCGGAGGAGGCGCGGATCGCGGCGATGCGCCGCCACGCTTTGGTCGGCACGCCGGAGCAGGTGGCGGGGCGGATTGCGGCGCTGGCGGCGGAGTTGGGCGCGGACGAGGTGGCGGTGCTGACGCCCTGCCCGGACTCCGCGGCGCGGGTGCGGTCGGTGCGGCTGCTGGCGGAGGCGTGGGCGAAGCTGCCCGAGCGCGCTGCCGCCTAGGACCCCCGATACGTCGCGTAGGACCACGGCGAGCAAAGCAGCGGCACGTGGTAGTGCCCCTGCCCCGCCGCCAGCCCGACGCGGATGGTCACCACGTCCAGATAGCCCGCGTCCGCCCCGCGCGCGGCAAAATAGCCGCCGACCGCGAAGCGCAGTTCGTAGCGCCCGGGGCGGAACGACGCCGCGTCCATCAACGGCGCGTCGGTGCGGCCATCCGCGTTGGTGACGCGGCTCGTCACCAGCACCGGGGCCTCGGCCTCGATCCGCCAGAGTTCCACCGCCATCCCCGCCGCCGGCACGCCATGGGCGGTGTCCAGCACATGCGTCGTCAGCGCCGAGGGCTTCATCGCGCAGGCGCCCCCGCCGCCACCCAGGCGAGGATCGCGCGGCGTTCCTCGGGCGTCATCTCGGTCATGTTGCCGGGCGGCATCGCCTCGCTTCGCATCTGCTCAGCCGAGGCCGCGGCCCAGCGGCGGATCTGCGCGGGCGAATCCAGGCGCACGCCCTTCGGCGCCTCGGCGAAGCCTTCCATCGTGGGGCGCGCGGCGTGGCAGGAGGCGCAGCGCGACGCCATGATGGTCTGCACCTGCGCGAACTCCGGCACCTCGGCGCCGGCCAGCGCCGGGTCGGGGCGCGGGGCCAGCAGCACCATCAGAACGAGCACGATGGCAGCCCCCGCCGCCGGCAGCGCCCAGTTCACCCGCCCCGTATGGCGCAGGTTGAAGAAGTGCCGCACCACCACGCCGGCCGCCGCGATGGCGATCAGGACGGCCCAGTTCCAGGGATGGTTCGTCACCATCGGGTAGTGCGGGCTGATCATGATGAACAGCACAGGCAGCGTCAGGTAGTTGTTGTGCACGCTGCGCTGCTTGCCGGCCAGGCCGTATTTCGGGTCGGGCTCGGTGCCGGCCTTCACCGCCTCCACCAGTTTGCGCTGGCCCGGGATGATGATCATCGCGACATTCGCCACCATGATCGTGCCGATCATCGCGCCCACCTGCAGAAACGCGCCGCGGCCGGAGAAGATATGGGTCGAGACGATGATCGCCACCGCGATCCCGCCGGCCAGGATGGCGCCCAGCATACGCTCATCCTGCCCGAATCTCGACTTGCACAGCAGGTCGTAGCCGACCCAGCCAAGCACCAGCAGCCCGGCCGAGATCAGGATCGCCAGCCACACCGGCAGCGCGAGCACATCCGGGTCTATCAGATAGACCGAGGCGTTGCCCCAATACAGCAGCACGAACAGCGCGAAGCCGGAGATCCAGGTCCAGTAGGCCTCCCACTTGAACCAGTGCAGCTTTTCGGCGATGCCCTCGGGCGGCGCCAGCGTGTATTTTCGCTTGTAGTAGAAGCCGCCGCCGTGGATGGACCACTGTTCCCCGCGAATCGCCGGGTTGCCGTCCTTCGGCTTTTCCAGGCTGAGGTCGAGGGCGATGAAGTAGAAGGACGCCCCGATCCAGGCGATGCCCGCGATCAGGTGCAGCCAGCGCAGCAGCAGATTGGCCCAGGATTGCAGGTAGGGGTCGGAGAGGAAGCCGAGGTCCATGCGGGAATGCGCCGGGGTTGTGGTCTGCCCAGCACTTTGCGGCGGGAGGCGATGTGCCGCAACCCGCCCCCTGCCGCCCTCGCGGGCGCGGCGCGCGCCGACTGCCCGCTCGCGCTGCATCCGCGCCCGGGGTTCAGGCAGCGGCGCCCCGCACCCCGGTTGATTTCGAACGCGGCAACCCCGAAACACGCTGGCCGATGCCTGCCGAGGACAAGCCCATGCCCGTCGCCCCCGCCGTCAACGAAACCCGCCAGTGGACCCGCCTGATGGCGATGGCCGAGATCGGCGGCTTCACCGACGCGGCCGGGCACCAGGGCGTGAACCGCCCCTGCCTGTCAGAACTCGACCGCCAGGCGCGGCGGCTGCTGATCGGCTGGGCGAAGGACCTCGGCCTTTCGGTCAGCGTGGACCCGCTGGCCAATCTGTTCCTGCGGCTCGAAGGGAGCGACCCGGCCGCGGCGCCGGTTCTGACGGGCAGCCACATGGACAGCCAGCCGAATGGCGGCCGATTCGACGGCATCTGGGGCGTCATCGCGGGGCTCGAGGCGGTGCAGGCCATCCTCGAGTCGGGCGCCAGGCCGAAACGCCCGATCGAGGTGGTGGCCTGGACGAACGAGGAAGGCGGACGCTTCGCGCCAGGCTGCATGGGCAGCATGGCCTGGGCCGGCTTCAAGCCCGCCGACACCTGGGATGCCGTGACGGACAAGGACGGCATCACATGGGCCGCGGCGCTGCGCGAGCACCTGGCGGCCGAGGCCGACATCCCGCGCCGCGCGCTCGGCGGCAAGCCCTTCGCCTACCTGGAGGCGCACATCGAGCAGGGCCCGCGGCTGGAGGCCGAAGGCAAGGACATCGGCATCGTCACCGGCATCCAGGGCAGCCGCTGGTTCACCGTCGAGGTGTCCGGCAAGACCGACCACGCCGGCACCACGCCGCTGTCGCTGCGGCGCGACGCGGTGCAGGACACGCTGCGCGCCATCACCGCGCTGAACGCGCTGATGCACGACCCGACGGATGTGCTGCGCTTCACGGTGGGGTCCATCAAGGTGTCGCCCGACACGTCCAACTCGGTCGCCGACAAGGTGCGCTTCACGATCGACTTCCGCCACCCGGACAACGCCGTCCTGCAGGCGCGCGGCAACGCGATCGCAGGCGTGATCCAGGCGGCGCTGACGACCTGCACCGCGACCGTGACGGAGCGCTTCCACGCCATCCCGTCCGACTTCGACCCGATGGTGCCGGCGGTGGTGGAGCAGTGGTCGGCTGCGCTCGGGCTCAAGGCCATCCGGATGCCGTCGGGCGCGTTCCATGACGCGCAGTTCGTCGTGCCGGTGTGCCCGACGGGCATGCTGTTCGTGCCCTGCCGCGCCGGCGTGTCACACCACCCGAGCGAATACGCGGAACCGGCAGCGCTGGCCGCCGGCGCGCGGGTGCTGGCGGAGGCGCTGCTGGATCTGGCGAACCGCTAGCGCGCGGGCCGGCGCCGGCGCTCCCACTCCGCCTCCGCCTCCCGCCGGAGCATCGCCATGCAGGCGGCGAAGGTGGGGTTGTCCACCCAATGGGTGCCGCACACCTCGTCGGGGACTGTCGGTAATTTCGTGTGGGGGCGGGCATAGTGGGATGGAAGGAGACCCCGCATGCCGCGACGCAAACCGCCCGTAATCGCCGACGCGCTGCTTGACCAGCTTCTGGCCGGTGCCGACGCCA
>Ga0272446_1004535_pt1 | contig 16327 bp, 15 predicted proteins | sample YNPCB0061_FD_194587 | JGI IMG/M metagenome (GOLD analysis project Ga0272446, IMG submission 194587) | Hot spring microbial mat communities from Yellowstone National Park, WY, United States - YNP-CB-006-1 | ecosystem: Environmental > Aquatic > Thermal springs > Hot (42-90C) > Sediment | place... | reverse complement strand
ACGATATTCGCATGTTCTCCGAAATGCCGATGCGGTACGCCAGTCGTACGGAGGTTGCACGCCATGGCTTCGAGACGGTGGCGACGTACCTGGCGGAACGCTACGAGAGTTATGCGCAGATCTTCGCGCGCCATGGTATTGTGATCGAGCCACACCATGCCGCCGATCGCCTCGCGCATGTCGCGCATGATGTCAATACCAGGCATCACCACGCTGGTACGCGTGAATTGCGCGATGCACTGGCACTCCTCGAGCGCACACTCGATGGGCAACGGCCCCGCTGACCGCAACCGGTCAGCCATGCAGCAGACCGTTCGACCACATCACGATGTGGCAGGAAGCAGCCGCTGGCGTCGTTCCGGGCGTCGTTTCCCCAGCATTGCCAGTTTCTCGCCGAGTTGCTCCAGGCTCAACAGGTTATGCACTGGTAGAAAGTCGTCTACATGCGGCAACGCTGCCTGCATCCCCCGGGTCAACGGCTGGTAGCGCGGGTTGCCCAGCAACGGGTTGAGCCAGATCAATCGGTACGTGGAACGTTGCAGGCGCGCCATTTCTCGCTCCAGGAGCTGTGGATCGCCACGATCCCAGCCATCGCTGATCAACAACACAACCGCGCCCTTCCCCAGTACGCGCCGTGACCAGGAGTAGTTGAAGTTCTTCACTGCCTCGCCAATGCGTGTCCCGCCTGACCAGTCAACCACCTGCTTGCTGACCGCGGCGATCGCTTCGTCAATGTCGCGTTCACGCAGGAGGCGCGTGATGCGCGTCAGCCGCGTACCGAAGACAAACGCCTCAACGTTGCGCAGGCCATTTGAGATAGTGTGAACAAACTGCAGCAGGATGCGGCTGTAGCGATCCATCGAGCCACTGATGTCGCACAGGACGACGAGCGGGCGCTGGCGCTGGCGTGGTTCGCGGAAGGCCAGTTCGACGGGATCGCCGCCGTGGCGCAGATTGCGACGTAGCAGGCGACGCATATCAATCACTCCAGGGCGCGCTGCGGGGCGGCGGCGGCGCGTCCGGCGCGGTTCGATCCGCCATTCCAGGTTGCGCAAGAATTGCTTGCATGCCTGGACTTCTTCAAAGCTGAAGCTGCCAAAGTCCCTGGTGCGCAATGTTTCGGCTGCGGTAAAGGTGAGTGTCAACCCGACCTTCTCCTCGCGCTCCTCCTCGCTGCGCTCCTGATCCGGGCCGTTCCCCTGTTGACGAGGCCGACGCGGCAGACGTAGCAACTTCGGTGGAGTCCTGACAACAGGAAGTGCCATGATCAGGGGATCGAGGCCCGACCCGGTGCGCCAGTAAAACTCGAAGGCGGCATCGAACACCGGCAGGTCCTCGCGCCGGTAGATTAGCGTACAGCATGCTGCCGCGCGAAAGTCACCGCGCGACATGATCGGGACATGCTCCAGCGCCCGCACCAGATCCAGCGTCTGTTCCGTACTGACCTTGATCCCGGCGCTCCGCAACAGGTGCACAAACGCCAGGACATGGGTCGTCAGGTGACCGTGCGGTACCGGCTGTTCAGGTATCTTCATAGCGTGTACATCGGATGGGATGGGGCGACCCTTCAGCCCTGCACTTTCTCCAGCAATGACCGCACACCCTGGCCGCGCATCCGGGCGATGTCATCCTGGTACTTCAGGATCGCGCCGAGCGTATCTTCAACCATGCTGGCTGTCAGTTCGCGTGCGTCGAGTGTCGCCAGCGCAGTCGCCCAGTCGAGCGTCTCGGCGACGCCCGGCAGTTTGAACAGATCCAGCTTGCGAAGTTCTTGCACGAACGCCACCACCTGACGCGAGAGACGCTCGGATGCGCCGGGCACGCGCATGCTGACGATCCGCTGTTCTTTTTCGAGCGACGGATAGTCGATCCAGTGGAAGAGGCACCGGCGTTTCAACGCATCGTGAATCTCGCGAGTACGATTACTGGTGATAATGACCGTTGGCGGCTGGCCAGCACGGATGGTGCCAATCTCCGGAATGCTGATCTGCCAGTCAGAGAGTAGTTCGAGCAGAAATGCCTCGAACTCCTCATCGGCACGGTCGATTTCGTCGATCAGCAGGACCGGCGGACGATCCCAGCTTTCCTCGATCGCCTGCAACAGTGGGCGCTTGATCAGAAATTCGGGGCCGAAGATTTCGTTCAGGGCGGCGTGGGTGTCGGCTGCGCCAAGCGCCTCGATCAACCGGATCTGTAGCATCTGGCGGGTGTAGTTCCATTCATAGATCGTTGTGTTGACGTCAAGGCCCTCGTAGCATTGCAACCGGATCAGGTGGCGTTCCTGCATGCGTGCCAGGGTCTTGGCGATTTCCGTTTTGCCGACGCCTGCTTCCCCCTCAAGCAGCAGCGGTTTTTGCAGCTTCAGCGCAAGGAAGATCGCCGTCGCCAGCGGCCGATCGGCAACATAGTCGTGGGTGGCGAGCGCCTGTTGCAGGTCGTCAATCGTCGCGAATTGCATGGGTGAATCCTGTCGTGTTCGGGCACACTGCATTGTAGCACAGGCCGCATATGTTATAATCGTTAACGATATGACTTATGCGACGCATGGTAACGTGGCCGCGTACGCCCAGTGTATGATGACATCTCCAGCAGCAGCGCACAGTATACCTGACGAAGATGAGCGGTTGACCGCTGCCGTGGCACACGCCAGTATCGTGGCCAACGTCGCCGGCCTGATGGGCCTGGCGCTGGTTGTCGTCCTGTGGGCGACACAACGTGAGAAGTCGCGTTTTATTCGCGCCCATGTGATGCAGGCGCTGGTCTACCAGGGGGGCACGTTCCTGGTTACGGTCATACTGATGCTGTTCTGGTCGGGGTGCCTGCTGCTCTCGTTGTTGCCCGCCGCGCTGCGGCCAGATCTCTACCGCGACGGATCGTTGCCGGACACATTCTGGTTTGCGCTGTCGGGGTTGTTGCTGCCGATCGGGTATGGCATCGCGGCGATGCTGTACGCCATCTATGGCGCCTATCAGGTCTACCGTGGCCAGTTGTTCATCTATCCGCTGGCCGGGCGCATGGTGCGGCACGATCTTCTTGCGCAGGCATCGCCGGTGCCTGCTCCGGCCGGTGTGCCGGCCCTATCGCCGGCGCATACGTCTCCAGCCATAGAACAGCCACCTGCTGCCAGCGAGACGCCGGCGCCCGCTTCCGCCGAACCGGGTGCTGCAGCAACCGGCGTGGAAGCACCGGCCAGCTCCTCGCTGGAAGTCGCGCCGCAAGCGCCCGATGTGTTTCCCCCTGCCGGCGCCGGTAGCGGAAACCATACCGCACCGGATCGGATGTCGCCGCCGGCGACCACGAGTTCTGCTGACGATCAGGTCGAACGGCAGCTCACCGATCAGCCGCCGGAGCGGTAGCGCTCCTTCAGCGCGACATAGCGCAGAGCAGTGCGCCGAATGCGCTCTAGCAACCCCGCGCCCAGCGGCCGGACGACCCCCGGTACACCAATAACCAGCGATCCCGGTGGTATATCCATACCTTCGGTGACCAGCGCCCGCGCGGCGATCAGGCTACCGGCGCCGATCCGTGCATGATTCAGCACCACTGCGCCGATGCCGATCAGCACGTCGTCTTCAACGGTACAGCCATGGACGACAGCCGCATGGCCAATACTGACCCCGTCGCCGATCGTGAGATAGGCATCTGGATCGGCATGCAGCACACTGCCATCCTGAATGTTGCACCGTGCGCCGATTCGAATAACGCCATTGTCGCCACGGATGACCACCATTGGCCAGACGGACGAGTCGGCACCGATGGTCACAGTGCCCCGCACATACGCATGCGGTGATACATAGGCGGTCGGGTGAATGTCGAGCCGATCAGTGAGATCGGGGAATTCGAAGACGTTGCTCATGAAGGCACTCTCAGTACGAACGAAACGAAAGTCAGTGTGAAGATCGGCATCGTTCAGGTGCCGCGCTCACGCGCATCCCAGCGTTTCGCGAAAGAATGCGATGAATTCGTCAGTATGCTCAGCCACGTACAGGTAGCCTCCGTAGCGCTCGCTGCTGGGCGCGACGATCAGTGGATGCGCACGCGGGGTATTCGCGACCATTGCCTCGACATCGGCCAGCGATCCCCAGCGATCACCGCCGCCCTGGACATACAGCACATCATTATCGTGCAGGCGGTGCACCCATGCAGTGGGCGCAATCGCTGAAAACGGCGGCGAACCGGCGGCGCGATGCACCAGCCCGCCTATCTGGATCAGCGCCGGCCCGGCCGGTCCGAGCACATCGCGCGCGGCATTGGGCGCGAAGATGCTGGCGCTGGTTGGTTGTACGGCTACGATGCCACGGATCGGCGCGCAATCGGGGGCGGCGCGCAGCGCGGCATTGGCCCCCATTGAATAGCCAATCAGGCCGATCCGCTCACCATCCACATCGGGGCGCGCGCGGAGCATGACCACCGCACCCCGAACATCATGCGCCTCGTTCACACCGAATGTCACCGGCGGTCGGGCATCGCTGACGCCGTGATTGCGCACATCGAACAGCAAAACGTGAAAGCCGGCCTGGCTGAAGGCAGCCGCTGGCCCGAGAAAATCGACCGTGCGGTCCGGCAGTATCGTCGCACCGGCACGATTACCACAACGATTCCACGGCCAGCCGTGGATGAAGACGATCGCCGGGGCCGGCCGACCGTCGTCGCCGGTGCGGTGAATAAACCATCCGCGTAAGGTCACGCCGTCCGGCGACGCAAACGTCACATCTTCTGCGTGCAACTGCAGATCTGCCGGGTAACGCCATAATGGCTGACGTTGCCCGACCAGCATCAGACGCAACGCCTCTATCGCGCGGAAGACGGTCGGGCCAGCCAGGGTGCCGAGTCCCAGCCCAAGCATGAAGGGCGCCATGCGCCTCAAACGCTCACGAACCATCCTGCTCCTCCCATCCGTACACGCCTGTAGCGCAGGTGAGGCATGTATTCTTGCGTCCGTCTATGGCAGCATGATCCTGCGGAACAGGATGGTCAGTTGCGGCGGCGCAACCGCCAGTATGTACCGGTATTTCCGCTCTGCCGAAGGCACATATGGCATTGCCCGCATAACATGACCCCCACCCACGTTGCGCCTGCGCTTTGCCCGCGTATAGTATACTGCGCCGTAACATGTCCAGATGTGAAAGAGGCCACCTATGGCGGGAATGATTGTCGCGCCTGAACCGATAGCGGTCGAGGCTGGTGCGCGGGTGCTCATGGCCGGCGGTAATGCGATTGACGCCGCCGTCACCTGCGCGTTTGTCCAGATGGTCGTCAATCCGCAGATGTGCGGGCTTGGCGGATATGCACTTGCTGTTCTGCGCCTGGCCGGCGATCCAGCCGGTCAGACCATGTTGCTCGATGCACCGGCGCTCGCTGGCTCGCGCGTGCGCCCCGATATGTGGGTTGATCGACTCATTCGTATGAACCCGGACGGGTGGGGATATTTCCTGACCGGCAAGGTCAATGACGCAGGCTATCAGGCAGTATGTACCCCTGGAACGGTCAGGGCGCTGGCAACGCTGCTCGATCGCTGGGGCAGTGTGAGCTGGGAGCAGGCGATAGAACCCGCGGCGCACATCGCCGACGACGGGTTCATGGTCGACAGTGTCCTTGCGGCGCGCTGGAAGACCCGCAGTGTCTATCCAGAAGCCTGTTCCTTGCTCGACTATATCCTGGCGAATGCAGAGGCGCGCCGGATCTACCTGACAGCTGACGGGCAGCCATATGATGAAGGTATGACGCTTCGCAACCCGGACTATGCCGCCACCCTGCGACGCCTGGCAAGCGCTGGCGCCGATGATTTCTATCATGGCGACCTGGCGCATGCTATGGCCAGCGACCTGGCCGCCAATGATGGCTTTGTCACAGCCACCGATCTCGCTGAATATGCGATCCGCGAGGAAGCGCCAGCTGTTGGGACGTACCGTGGCTATACCATCGTTTCATCACAGGCGCCGCATGGTGGCCCGACGCTGATCGAGGCCTTGCACATCCTCGAAGGGTATGATCTCCCGACGCTGGGGCATAACAGCGCCGATTACATCTACACGGTCGCCATGGCGATGAAAGCCGCATTCGCCGATCGCAACCGGTACATTGGTGACCCGGCATTTAACGATGTTCCGGTCGCATGGCTGACGGCCAAGGAACGAGCGGCCCGATGGCGCGCACAGATTGACGCCGATCATCCGATTGAGGTGGATGCGGTCCCTGGCGGCCCGCCGGATACGACTCACGTCAGCGTTGTTGACGCCGCCGGCAACTGCGTCGCCCTGACCCACTCGCTCGGCATGTCGTCGGGGGTTATCACGCCGGGGCTGGGTTTCATGTACAACAACTCGATGATCAACTTCAACCCGTTGCCCGGTCATCGTAACTCGATCGCGCCGCGCAAGGGCCGCGCCACCGGCATGGCGCCGACGATCGTCTATGCCGATAACCGCCCGGTGCTGGTGGTTGGCGCGCCTGGCGCGAACCGGATCATCAGCGGTGTTCTGCAGGTGCTGTTGAATATTATCGACTTCGGTATGAGCCCGGCGGAGGCGGTGCTGGCACCGCGCTTTGATTGCCAGGGGGAGCGGATCGTCGTCCAGAATCGCATCCCGGAGTATGTGTGTGCTGACGTTCGCGAGCGGCATCCTATCGTGCGCGTGCCGCAGAGCCATGGCGCATTTGGGTTGGTCCAGGTCATCAGCATTGACCCGGAACGCGGCACACTGCGTGGCGGCTCGGATACCGGCGGCGCCGGAATGGCACTTGAGGTGTGAGTAGAGCCATGCGCCAGCGGCGCATGGCCTCAGGGAACGTCGAGATCAACGGCGACAGCGAGAGATGTGCGCCCCCAATCGGAAAGATCGTCGTCGTAGCCGGGCTGATACTTTGCCAGGACGAGGCGTCGCGCCAGTGTGTCTTCGTCTGGCTGGTCAACCATGCGCGCCGTGCCGGCAAACGATACGCCGCCGACTCGCAGCGTGACGCCCGGGGTGCGACGGGCATTTTTCACCCAGTCGGACCCGGGGTTGCCGGCCAGCATGTAGATGGTGTGGCCGTCGAGGGCAAACCAGATCTCGATCGTATGCGGCTTCCCGGAGACCCGGCCAGTAGTCGTCAGGTAGCAGAAATCAAGCGACGCCAGTGCGGCGAGGTCATAGGATGGATGCTGGGATTGCATAGCATAGGTAGTGAGGTCTGGAGGGTCGCAGGATCAACCCGACGACCCTCCGGGAGCGATATTGCCGGCGGAGCGCCAGTGGCGCTCAGATCAATGCCCTCTCGGTGTCACGGTCAAAAATATGCATCTTGGTCATATCAATGACCACCTCGAATGGCTGGCCGGTACGCGCTGAGGTGCGGGGGTCGAGGCGCCCGACCATTTCCTTCCCGCCATTTTCGACGTATGCATACACTTCTGAGCCGAGCGGCTCAACGACGTTGACCATCGTCATCAAGCGCGCGGTATCATCCACCCCACGCGGCACATAGTGCGTATCGTGAATATCCTCGGGGCGCACACCGAAAAAGATCGGCATCCCAATATGATCGGCAATCATATCAATTCGCGATGGCGGTACCGGTAACTGGAACGGTCCAAAATCGACCAGCACCTTACCATCGCCGCGTACCAGCGTCGCCTCGAAGAAGTTCATCGCCGGTGAGCCGATGAAGCCAGCAACAAACATATTTGCCGGATGGTCATACAGCGTCTGTGGCGTATCAAGTTGCTGCAGCACGCCATCGCGCATCACCGCGATGCGGGTGCCCATGGTCATCGCCTCGGTCTGGTCGTGGGTCACATAGATGAAGGTTGTCTTCAGGCGCTGGTGCAGCTTCGAGATCTCAGCGCGCGTCTGGACACGCAGTTTCGCGTCAAGGTTCGATAGTGGCTCATCCATGAGGAAGACGGACGGGTGGCGCACGATCGCGCGACCAAGGGCCACGCGCTGTCGCTGGCCACCCGAAAGCGCTTTCGGCTTCCGATCGAGCAACTGGCCAATGCCCAGCATCTCGGCTGCTTCTTTGACGCGCGCATCGATTTCCGCTCTCGGCGTTTTGCGCAGCTTGAGGCCAAATGCCATATTATCGTACACGCTCATATGGGGGTAGAGTGCGTAGCTCTGGAACACCATCGCAATATCACGATCCTTCGGCGGCACATCGTTCACCACGCGGTCGCCAATCATGATATTGCCCTCGGTGATCTCCTCGAGGCCAGCGAGGCAACGCAGCGCGGTTGTTTTGCCGCACCCCGACGGCCCGACAAGCACCAGGAACTCCTGATCGGCAATGTCAAGATTCAGATCCTTGAGAGCGGCAAAATCGCCAAAGCGCTTCCAGACGTGATCGTACTTGATCGATGCCATACGTCCCTGCTCCTTTGCGTTGTTGTCATGGACGCGACACCAGTTGTCGCGCCACTTCGGATGAGTTTCGTCCGGTACCATCCTGCCGCAGGCAAATACACCCGGTGATGGTGTCGTAAACGCTACAGCGACGTCCAGAACCGGTAATCGCCAGGATCGCGCGCGTGTGGGTGAGACGCCCGTACTTCCAGCACGCACATGGTTCGATGATCCTGCACTTCGCTACAGCGCCGATCGCGAGATCACCCCTCACAGGCGCAAGTTGCTCCTACATGCGCGAAACCGGGCCGCTCGATCGCCGGATCACCAGGCGGGCATCGAGAACCACCGTCTGCGGCCCGGCCACACGTCCTGCAATAGTATCATCGAGCAATGCCGCGAGATGTGCCCCCAGCGCACGCCGCGGCTGGCGAATCGTGGTGAGCGGCGGGTTGACATGCGCGGCAAGCGGCAGATCGTCGAACCCTACCAGCGACATATCGTGACCGACGATCAGCCGTGCGTCATGGAGTGCATGCATTGCGCCGAACGCCAGTTCATCGCTTCCTGCCAGAACGGCTGTTGGTGGATCAGGCGCTACCAGCAATTCGTTCATGGCCTCGTATCCATCCTCCTCGGTGCGACCCGACTCGACGACCAGCGTCGGATCGAGAGATATGCCGGCATCGGCAAGCGCCTTCTGGTAGCCGCTGAAACTGGGCTCGCTTTGCGCCATGTCGGATGGCAACTGGATCATCCCGATCCGGTGATGCCCGAGCGCCAGCAGGTGCCTCACTGCCTCAGTGGCAGCCGCATATGCGTCAACTGCGACCGAAGGGCTGGCGCTGCCTGCCGGCGCTGGACCGGCGCACACATGCGGCACGCCCGCTTCAGCAAGCGTGAGCGCCCGCCGGTCGTTGACCAGCATATCCAGCAGGATCAGGCCGTCCACGCGCCCGGTGCGTGCAAGGCTCAGGCAGAGTTCCGTTTCGTCCTGTTCAGCGCCGGCTGTCGCCAGCAACACGAAATAACCACGCGGTGCAGCCGCATCGGCCAACCCTGCCAGCACCTCCGAGAGCCCGGGCTCCGCCAGGCGCCCGGGTGTGGCGGGGAGGGTCAGCCCCAGCGTATAGCTACGGCCACGCATGTTGCGCGCCGCATGACGTGGCTGGTAGTTCAGCTCTGCAACCGCGTCGAGCACCCGCTGCCGCGTATCATTCGTGACGACGCCGGTACCATTGAGCACATACGACACCGTGGCAACCGACACGCCGGCACGCAGTGCCACCTGTTTGATTGTCACGTGCATGGTGAAACGTTTAAGCGGTGAAACGGTTAAGCGGAGTATAGCGCAGGGTGTGAGGTTTGTCAATCACACATATCGCGCTGCCGAGGGGAATAACGACGGCGCCGGGAAGTGCCTATCCGAAAACCCCTGGGCATGCGGTCATGGCGCGGAGCGCCAGCGACCGCCTGCAGCGCGCGCAGCGTGGCTGACGCAATCGAGCGGCCCGAGCGGAGATTGCGTCGCTTCGCTCGCAATGACATCCAGTCCGTTATTCGGAAAGGCTCTAAGGCGCCATCACTCGTCACAGGTGCAGCCGGCACCCGGGTCATCATCGCCGGCTGCGCAACAGCACAACCGCGCCTGCGGCAATCAGCGCCAGCGGAAACAGAAACTTGCCAAACGCCGGGCCAAGCACGATACTCAACAGAATGAACACTCCGACACCGATGAGCACCATGCCGAGCTGGCGATGACGATTCGATTGCGCCGTCGGGCTGCTGGCGCGTTCGCCGTCGTTCAGATTGTTGATCGGGATCTCTGCCTCCGGATCGACCGGTGCGCCGGTCATCGGATCATAGCGTGGCCGTCGCGCGCTTCCGCCACTGACGAAGACCTCGCGCATCTCTGTCCCAACCCTGGTCGCCTGTTGCCGCATCTCGTCGAAAGCCTGTGCCGGCGTGGCTCTGGCCGTTCCCTCAAGTGGCATAATAATCCAGAGGAGCGGGTACAGCAGCACGCCAACTCCTGTGAAGACCAGCACCACAAACAGGAGCCGGACGATCGTGGGGTCAATACCCAGATACCGTGCTATTCCACCAGCCACACCTGCAATGATGGTATCGCTTCGGCTGCGCATCAGCCGGGTCGTAGGCGTCGTCATGCTCTTCTCCCATCGCTACGTGCGATCTGCGGCATCCTTTGCCGCACCTACCCTTCAGACGGTCGCATCGCCCGGTTTGTTGCGGTCCCTCTTCGCCACTGCGACCCGCGACGACAAATAGCTATCGTAAGTGTATGCTATAATGGATCGTGCCGTTTCAGACGCGGCGAGTGAGGCTGCCATGTCGTTGTATGTTCCCACGGGTACGCCACCGCTGGTTGCAGGCGCGCTGGCCCGGATCGAGCGCCGCCTGCCGGCGCCGGGCGAAGTGACCGTGCGGGTTGGCCAGCGGGTCGAACCCGACGATGTCGTTGCTCGTGCGTTTGTGCCGGCGACGCCGCAGATCCTGAACCTGGCGCGCGAACTCATGATCCCGCCGTCGCGCGTCGAACGCGCGCTGAGTCGCGAGGTTGGCGCCACAGTTGCCCAGGGCGATCTGCTCGCACGCGCCGGACGTATCGGCGGGCGCGTCTGCCGGGCGCCGATCGGCGGCGTGATTGCAGCTGTTGACGGTGAAACCGGTTATGTCACAATCATGCCCGACCCGGTGCGCCATGAGTTGTTCGCGACGGTGCGGGGCGTCGTGATGGATGTGATGCCGTACGAAGGGGTGCGGATTGAAACCCCCGCGGCGCAGGTCCACGGCGTGTTTGGCCTTGGCGCCAGTCAGTCCGGTGTGCTGCGTCTCCTGGTAACTGACCCGTCGGAGCCGATCGTGACCGAGATGATCAATCCACGCAGCGCCTATGCGATCGTGATTGGCGGCAGCGGTATCAGCGCCGCCGCGTTGCAGCGCGCGGTGCAGGAACAGGTGCGTGGCGTGATCGTCGGCAGTATTGACGAGGCGGAATTGCGTGCCTTCCTTGGTGTTGACGGCTATGCCGCCTGGGGAGTCGGCCCGCCCGACTGGCAGGTGCCGGCAGCAGCGGCGCAGCCTGCAGATCTGACATTGATCGTGACCGAAGGGTTTGGTCATCGCCCGATGTCAGGGCCGTTGTTTGAGTTGCTCGCGTCGCATCATGGGAAAGAGGCGCTCGTCGAGGGAGTGACCGGGTTGTGGGGTGGTGTGCGGCGGCCACGAGTGGTTATCCCGCTATCGGCACGCGCGGCGGGGTTGCAGATAGAGGCGCCGCAACCGTCATTGCGCCCCGGCGCAATGGTACGCCTGCTCCACCAGGCATACCTTGGCCAGGTAGGGCAGGTGCGTGCGGTATCCTCGGCGCCGCGCCGCCTGGCGTCGCGTGTGCGCACGACAGCCGCCGACATTCTGCTTGAGGATGGGACGGTCGTAGTAGCGGCAACGTCCGCCGCTGAGGTGTTGAGTTGACCCCCTGCCTATGAGTCAGGCCATCGATCCAGCCGTTCCGGGAACATTTGCCGACAACAGTATGTCGCCGCGTTTGCTGATTGTTGATGATGAACAGCACATGTGCGACGTATGTTCGCGTACCCTGCAACGCGCCGGGTACGATGTGATGGCCACCAGCGATCCACATGTGGCGATTGCGGCGCTCAATAGCGGCCAGCACTTTGATCTGCTGCTCACCGACATCAAAATGCCAGCGATGAGTGGTCTCGACCTGGCGCGAGTTGCGCGCGAGGCCGATCCTGAGATCGCAATCATTATCATGACCGGCTATGCGTCGCTCGAGAACCTGCATCAGTCGGTGCGGCGCGGTGTCGCTGACTTTCTGTCGAAGCCGTTCGAGCTTGAGCAGTTGCGCCTGGCAGTTGACCAGGCGCTGCATAAGCGCTCCATTCTGCAAGATAATCTTCGCCTGCGCACCCTCGAGCAGTTGCTGTCGATCAGTGAAGCGCTGAGTACGACGCTGGAACTGCCGGAACTGGTGCGGATTGTACTCGAGGCGATGATCCAGCGTAGCGGCTTCCGTTTTGGCTTTCTGCTGCTCGGTGACGATGGGGATGCACTGGTGCAGGCGGCAACGATGCCGGCGGAGGCGGAACTGACCGAACCGGGGCGGCAACTGGCGGCGCGGGCCCTGGTGTCCAGGCAGGCCCTGCAAGGGGGCGTAGAGCAGTATGGCGCGTACCGCGGTCGTGAGTTACGCGCGGCGCTTGCCGTGCCGTTGCGAGCCCAGGGGCACATGAATGGCGTCGTGCTGCTGTGTGATGAACAGGAGGGCATCCTGCTGCCGGGAGTGCAACAGGGGTTGATGTTGCTGGCAAACCATGCCGGCGCTGCGCTGCGAAATGCTGTCCTGTATCGTCAACTTGATGATGCCTATCAGCGCCGCCAGGAACTCGATCGGCTCAAGAGCGAGTTCATCGCCATCGCATCCCATGAATTGCGCACGCCACTGTCGATCGTGCTGGGCTATACCATGATGGTGCGCGATCAGGTGGATGGCGACCAGCGTGATTACCTGCAGCGTGTGATGGAGAGTGCGCAGCGTATCAAGGAAATTGTGGACGATATGGTGAGCTTGCGCCATATCGAAACGGGTGAGTCCCAGCCGCTGCTGGCGCCACTCGATCTCGGCGACCTGATCCACCAGACCATCAACCACCTTCGAGGGTCGGCGGCAATGGCCGGGCAAACGCTTGATGTGTCCCTGCCGGATACACAGCTTCTGTTTCTCAGCGACCGTGAGAAAATACTGCTGGTGCTGAATCACCTGCTCTCAAACGCGATGAAGTTCACACCGTCGAACGGGCGCATTACTGTGACTGCTGATGTGCGCTCGTACGAGGAGCTTGTCGAGTTGCATGAGTCGATCATCCAGCCGCAGCTGGTATTACGCGCGTTGCCCTGGGTCGTCGTTGAGGTGCATGATACGGGTATTGGCATCCCCGCGCATGAGCGAACGCGGATCTTCGATCGATTCTACCAGGTCGCTGACTCGCTTACCCGTGAGCGTGGTGGCGCCGGGCTTGGCCTGGCGCTGGTGCGCGAGTTGATCGCCTCGCTTGGTGGAGCCGTGTGGGTGGCGAGCAGCGAAGGTCAGGGAAGTACCTTCTCGTTTGCGCTGCCGTTCCGTCGAACTTAGTGGGAAAGCGAAGCAGTCTCATGGCGTACCGACTCCTGGTCGTGCCAGGCGATAGCGACGAACTCCGCGCACTGCCGGGCCAGTTCTCCGGTGATGTTGAGGTGCAGGTGCTCGAGACCGCGAATGATGCGTTGTGGGAAGTGCGCAATACGCCTCCTGGCGTGATTATCGCGAATGTTCAATTGCCGGGCATGAGCGGTGTTGAGATGGCCGAGATCTTGCCGAATTTCGGCGTGCCAACCCGCCTGGTGCTCTGGAGTCGTCACCCTGATCCACAGGTGGCGCAGCAGGCGGCCGGCTTTGGCGTGCAGCGGTTTGTGAATGGTACGGTGCCGCCTGATGAGTTGCGCGACTTGCTGTATGCCGAGTTGCGTGAGGCGCTGAACGCGCCGGCGCCGGAACCCGAAGCGCCGGCGCCGGAACCCGAAGCGCCAGCGCCGGAACCCGAAGCGCCGCGCCCGAAGCCGGAACCGGCGCCCCGCCCCGCGCAACCCGCAGCGGCGCGCCCGACACGTACGCCGGCGCAACCACCCGCACGCGCAGCGGAGCCCGCAACTCCGCGCCCGGCGCGAAGGCGTGAAGGTGCCCTGGTGCTGACCGCTGAAGATCAGCGCGCGATCCGGTTGCGCATGGAAGCGCTCGATCGCGATGTCGGGTCAAAATGCATCCTCCTCGCCGATCGGGCCGGCATGGTGCTGGCTGAAACCGGCCTGACGGTCGGGTTGCCGACGATGGTGCTGCTGCCGTTGTTGTCGACGAGTTTCTCAACGGCCGGGCAGATCACGCAGATGCTGCGCGAAACCGAGTCGTCGGCGCTGTATGTGCACGAGGGTAGTCACTACGATCTGTACTGCTTCGATATCGTGCAGCGTTTTATGCTGGTGATTGTCTTCGATAAATCGGGGACGCCGGCAAAGATCGGCTCTGTGTGGGTGTATGCCAAGCGCGCCATCCGCGACATTCAGGAGCTGCTCGGTTGACGCGCCGGGTGCCTGGCCTGGAACAGGTCAGGGCTGTTCACCCCTCCTCACGTTGCAACGTCCAGCGTTCCGACGTTGTAAGTGGTCACATGTCTCCTGGGAGCGCGGGCATCTTGCCCGCGTAGACGTGCCGAGGGCGGGACGCCCTCGCTCCCAGGCGCGTGTGTGACCCCAGGTGTGAACACTGACCCGACGTTCGGTGTTTGCGCGTTCAATTCACCTATGCTATACTCGCACCGGTGAACCCCATGTAGTGCAACGCGCGCGTGCTGCGCCAGTTCAACCTCAACAGCAGGTTGAATTTTTATGCCTGTTCTGGTACAATCATTGTGAAAGAGTTCTCAAAGTATTATGCGGGGGGAGCGCCTCTATGCGGAACCGTATCCTGACGGCCACCGGCATCTTCCTTGTGCTGGGCGTCATCCTCTACATTATCGGGTTTCGTTCCACCAAGCTCCATATTTCAGTCGTTGCCGAGCCGGTCATATGTCTTGGTGGCGCACGAGCGACGCTTGAGACGTGTGCCAGCGGCTTCCCAATCACCAATTCGTTGATCGTCACGGTTATCGTGCTGGTGCTGCTGGTTCTCGCGATCGTCTTCGGCACACGCAACATGCAACTGGTTCCGCGTGGCTTTCAGAACACGCTTGAGGCGCTGGTTGAGGTATTCTACAACTTCGCTCAGGGCATCGATCGCAAAAATGTCACGAAGTTCTTCCCATTCTGCGCATCAGCGTTCTTCTTCATGCTGATCGCCAACATCAGCGGCCTTATTCCAGGTGTCGGCAGCATTGGTGCCTGTGTGCCAACCGCAGAGCACAAGGAAGCGGCGATCGTCGCGCCAGTGCCGGATGTGGCAATGGCTGAAGAGCCTGCCGGCGCCGCTGATTTTTTCGCAGCCTGGCCGCTTGCCTGCGAGAAGGGGACGACGCTGGTGCCGTACCTGCGCGCTCCTTCGGCCGACCTCAACATGACACTCGCATGGGCGTTGATTTCCGTCGGGTTGATCCAGTATTTCGGCTTCCAGGCGCTTGGTGCGGCGTATCTGACCAAGTTCTTCAACTTTCGTGACGGTGCGATGGCAACGTTCGTCGGTCTGCTCGAACTGATTTCGGAATTCGTGCGCATCGTCGCTTTCGCCTTCCGACTTTTCGGCAACATCTTTGCTGGCGAAGTCATTCTGGTGGTTATGGCGTTCCTGTTTCCCTACCTGTTGCCGGCACCGTTCTATGCGTTTGAGCTGTTCGTTGCCTTTATCCAGGCGTTGATTTTCGCTGTGCTGTCGCTGGTCTTCATGTCGCTGGCGACTGAAGCGCACGGTGGGCACGACGGGCATGGTCACGGCGAGTCGGCTGCCGGGGCGGGGCACTGATTGTCGGGCGCGCCGTTCAGGCGCTGGCCCGCAGGGTACCACTTCATCGGACACAGAAGCTACAGAGACGAGTGCGTCATTGTACCTTGAGGAGGAGACACATCATGTCGGATGACGGTCTGCGACTTATCGCTGCGGCGCTGGCGGTCGGCCTCGGCGCCCTTGGGCCCGGTGTTGGCATTGGTATCATCTTCAGCGGTGCGTTGCAAGCGATGGGCCGCAACCCTGAGGCTGAAGGAACGCTACGAACCTACATGTTCCTCGGCTTCGCCCTGACCGAGGCGCTGTTCATTTTCGCGCTGGTCATCTCGCTGCTGATTGCGTTCCGGATCGTATAGCGCATGCCGGCGCCGGAACGGCGCTGTGTGGGGATGAGGAGAACGGCAGTGGAAAAGCTGGGTATTAACTGGGGTTTGCTGATCGCACAGCTTCTCAACGTCATCTTCGTCGTCTGGTTGCTGACGATGTTTCTGTA
>Ga0272446_1004533_pt1 | contig 16329 bp, 13 predicted proteins | sample YNPCB0061_FD_194587 | JGI IMG/M metagenome (GOLD analysis project Ga0272446, IMG submission 194587) | Hot spring microbial mat communities from Yellowstone National Park, WY, United States - YNP-CB-006-1 | ecosystem: Environmental > Aquatic > Thermal springs > Hot (42-90C) > Sediment | place... | reverse complement strand
CTGGCCGCTGCGCGAGCAGGGCGAGGTGGTTGGCACCGTCGCACTGTTCCGCGACATCAGTGCCGAGTATGAGGCCCGCATGCGCCTGCGCCAGGCCGAGATTGCCTTCAGCCACCTGGCCGAGGCGGTGGTCGTCACCGACGCCCAGGTGTGCATCCAGGCGGTCAACCCGGCCTTCACCCAGATCACCGGCTATTCAGAGGCCGAGGTGCGCGGCCAGAACCCCCGCATCCTCGCCTCCGGGCGCCATGACCGGGCCTTCTACGAGCGCATGTGGCACTCCATCCGCAGCCTGGGGTACTGGGAGGGGGAGATCTGGAACAAGCGCAAGAGCGGTGAGATCTACCCCGAGATCATCAAGATCACGGCGGTGCGCAACGAGCAGAGGCGCATCGTCGGGTACGTCAGCGTCTTTACCGACATCGCGGAGTTCCGCGCCAAGGAGGAGCGGTTGCGCCAGCTCGCCTACCGCGATCAGCTGACCGGGCTCTACAACCGCAGCGCCTTCATGCAGATCGTCGAGCATGCCCTGCATCGCGCCCGCGACCGCGGCGGGCGGCTCGCCCTGCTCTATCTGGACATCGACCGCTTCAAGCGCATCAACGACACCCTGGGTCACACGGTCGGCGACGCCTTGCTGCGCAAGATCGCCAAGCGCATCCGCAGCATCCTGCGCGCCCAGGACGAGGCGGCCCGCCTGGGCGGCGACGAGTTCGTGGTGCTGTTAGAGGACATCGACCAGCAGACGACCCCGGCGCGGGTCGCCCATGCCCTGCTCGACCGCATCCGCGCCCCCCTCTCGGTCGATGGCAAGCCGTTGCACATCACCTCCAGTATCGGGATCTGCGTCTACCCGGAGGATGGGGACAGCCCGGCCACCCTATTCAAGAACGCCGACGCCGCCATGTATCTGGCCAAGCAGAGCGGCCGCGACGCCTGCCGCTATTTCACCGCCGCCATGGCCAGGGAGGCGGAGGCCCGCTTCGAGCTGGAGACCGAGCTGCGCCAGGCCCTGACGACGGGACAGATGCGCCTGGTCTACCAACCCAAGGTCTCGCTCAGGGACGGGCAGGTGCTGGGCCTGGAGGCCCTGGTGCGCTGGCAGCACCCGCGCGAAGGGCTCCTGGGTCCGGGCCGTTTCCTCGCCATCGCGGCGGACAACGGCCTGATGCAGCCCCTGACGCAGTGGGTGGTACGCGAGGTCAGCCGCCAGTGCGCCCTGTGGCGCACTGAAGGGCTGGCCTTTGGGCGCATCTCCTGCAACCTCGACGCGAGCATCCTGCACCCCGCCATGCTGGAGTCCATGCTCCTGCAAACCGTCGCCGAGGCGGGCATCACCCCGGCGGACATCGAGCTTGAGGTGCTCGAGACGGCCATGCTCAAGGAGACCCTCACCCATGGGCTGTGGGGCCGCCTGGTGGCCCACGGCTTCGAGCTGTCCATCGATGACTTCGGTACCGGGGAATCGTCCCTGGCCCGGCTCAAGGAGCTCCCGGTCGCAACCCTGAAGATCGACCGCAGCTTCGTGTGCGACCTCGAGACCAACCCTGGTGACAGGTCCATCGTGCGCACCATCCTCGCCATGGCGAAGATCCTCGGCAAGCACGCGGTGGCGGAGGGCGTCGAAACCGACGAGCAGATGCGCTTCCTGATCGAGGCCGGCTGCTACGCCGTCCAGGGCAATTGGTTCAGCCCCGCCCTCCCGCCGGAGGAGGTCCCTGAGCTCATCCGCGGCGACGGCTGCCGCAAGAAGCTGTTGGGCCTGATGCGCGCCCATGTGGCGGCATGAGTCAGGGCGCGAGGGTGCAGCGGGCGGAGAGCCTGCCCATGCGACCCTGAAGGCTAGACAAGTCCGAGGTCAAGGACCGATGCGCCTGGGAACACCTCGGTCAGGTCGTCTTGGCGCAGCCCGTAGAGCTTCTGAAAGATCCCGCCGAGCACAGCCCGATATTCGTTGAGGACCGGCAGATCGCGGTCCTCATGCAGATCTCCGGGCTTGAGCCCTCCCTGCTCGCCGCGGATGGCCCCCCCGCGCACCGACCCGCCCAGGACCCAGATGGCGCTGCCGTGGCCGTGGTCTGTGCCGCGGCTGCCGTTCTCCCGGAAGGTCCGACCGAACTCGGAGATGACTACAACCACGGTCTTCTCCCATTGCGGACCCAGGCCATCGGCCAACGCCTTGAGGCCATCGCCCAGGCCATTCAGGCGGTTTGCCAGGGCGCCTTGGGCTGCTCCCTGACCGGCATGGGTATCCCAGCCGCCGACATCGACGAAGGCGAGCGAGTAGCCCGGATGCTCGTGCAGCAGCTTGCCGACCCGCCCCGCCTCCAGGGCAAAGCTGCCCGCCGGCAGCGCCTCCCGGGAGGCCGCTTGCATCTCCTCGGCGATCTCGCGGGTGATCTCACGCCGCAGGCCGAGGCCATCGCGCACCGTCTCTTCCAAAGGGTGGCCAGAGTACATGCGAAGCAACAGGGACTCATAGTCGGCCTCGACCCCTCGCCCGCCCCTGGGCAGGGTGAGCGGCGAATTGGCGACCTGGACCTTGCCCTGGAACACCGGCGGCATGGTCTGGGTGAAGCTGACCCCACCTGACCGGGTCGCCGCCGGCGCACCGAGGCGAGCGAGGAGGCGGTTCAGGAAGCCGTCACTGGAGCTCGGCCGGGCATCGGGCGCCTGTCCGAACTCCACCCAGTCCTGAGCCTGGAAGTGACTGCGCGAGACGAAGCCCGTCCCTGAGAAGGGAACGAAGGCCAGTTGCCCCGCCTGCCAGAGGGGCATCAGAGCATCGCCAAGGCTCGGATGCAGCGCCCAGCGCCCGTCGAGGCTCAGGGCGGCGTCCGGGCTCGCCCGGTCCGGGCGCCCCAGGGCGATGTTCGGCCGTGCCTCGTAGTAGAAGGGCTCCGAGTACGGCACCAGCACACTCAGGGCATCATAGGCGCCGCGCAGGAACACGAGCACGACCCGCGCGCCGCTGCCGCCGGTGGGGGCCGCCAACAGCCGCCACGGGAGTCCGCCAACAACCAAGCCCCCTGCACACCCGAGGCTCAACCGCAAGAAACCGCGACGCCGCATCAGCCGCCCTCCGCTGGACTCACCAGTACATGAACTCGGGGCTCGAGAGCATCAGCGCGAGACGCTCACAAGGCGGCGCCGCTGCCAGCGCTGCGCTCGACGGGCCACCGAGCTGGGCCACCAACCGCTTGACCCCGTCGCTGGCCAGCAGGTCCTTGCAGCCCACGGGCTGCCCGAGCAGGCGCGGCAGGACGCCGACCATCTCCCGCGCGATCTCGAAGCGCTGGGTGAGCTGGCCAGCGCTCAGCCAGTGCTTGCCCGACAGGTTGTAGCCGTCCGGCGTGGTGCAGCCGTAGAGCGGCTCGCCAAGGGCCCTCAGCCAGCGCATGACCGGACGGACATCCTCGATCGCCCTGCCGCCGGCCAACAGCGTCAGCGACGACAGGACCCAGCGGTAGGGATCCTTGAAGCTGCGCGAAGGACCTGCATCCTGCTTGGCTGCCTCCCTGATGGTCGCCACGGTGCTCGCAATGTTTCCCCGCGTCGACGTGAAGGTCTTGGCCGCCGCGTCGACGACCCCTTGCGGCGGTTCGTCACCGACCAAGAACAGGCACAAACGGCCGGCGACGTGCCGCGCCGTCGCCGGGTGGGCGACCAGTAGATCCGCAAGCGTCTCAGCCTCGGAATACCCGGCACCGGCGATCGTCTGCCCCAGAACCCGTTTGTCCCCGAAGTCGTGCCCCCTGGGGTTGAACAGGAACTCGCCGCGCTCCACCACCAACCCCTGTTCCTTGGCGGACCATTTGATTGGACGCAGGGACCTTAGGCCAAACCCGGTGAGAACCCGGGCGGTCTCCTGCACGTCGGCCTGGCTGTAGCCGCCATTCACCCCGAGGGTGTGTAGCTCCAGGAGCTCACGGGCGTAGTTCTCGTTGGTCTTGCCCACCGTATTCCGCTCGTTGTCCAGGTACACCAGCATGGCGGGATGCAGCATCGTGGCCAGCAAGAGATCCCGGAACTGTTCGAGTGCATTCGGGCGGATCGCGTCCTCGACGTAGCTGGGCAGCGCCGCCCCGACCAGGCCCTTGCCCCAGAACACGTTGAAGTGGTTGAACCAGAACCAGCCGAGCGCGTCCCGATCGTCGCCTGCCGAGCGCAGGCTGCGCCTTAGGGACAGCGCGACGAAGTCCCGCACCAGCTCGTTGCGGGCCCTCAACGAGGCCAGCTTCTCCTGCCTCCGCTCCTCCCCCTGCAACCGATTCGCGGCCGCACGGCGGCGCCGGTACTCGCTGAGCGGCTCTCGCTGATCTTCCGACATCGCCTCTGCCCTAGGTTCACAGCCGCAACGGAGCTCGCTGGCCAGGTTGAGCTCGGTCAACCCAGGGTCCATGCACTCCCACGGATCGACGGGCGCCACGGCGGCGCCGTGCTACCCAGACACCAAACAAGGACCCTAGGCCCGTCCGTCAGTTCCCGCAGCCCGGACCAAAGCCCGGTCCCGATTCGACCCCTACCGCACTTTCCTGAAGATGAACAACGGGTAATCCTGCACAGCCAGCGCCTTGTTGTCGGGACCGAACTTCTTGACGAAGCCGCTCTCCTCCACGCCATCCACGGGGATCGGCTCGAAGTCGCCCGCGGCCTGCGTATCGCCGAACCTGAAGGAGGCATTCCAAATGACCAGTAGCCCATCCTTCTTCAGGGCGCATCCCAGCATCCCGACGTTCCGCTCGAATTCATCGAACCTGTACAGAAGCGAGATGTCATCCAGGGGCTTGCTGGCCGGCCAAGCACACAGCACGCTCATGGCAAAGATGACGTCGAAGGGCGCCCACGCATCGATGATCGCCTGGCTGCTGTGCGCAATCTCGACCCGGTCGCTTACCCCACGTGTCTTCTCCCGCGCCGCGACCAGGCATTCATCGCTCACGTCCAAGCCCAGGATTCGCGACTTCGGAAACCACAGCTCCGCCAAGGACAGCGGCTCGTCGCCGGTTGAGCAGCCAAAGGAGAGAATCTTCTCGGGCTCCGCTGGCAGGACCGACTTCCTCACCGCCTCGAACACCTCCTTGTATCGGTTGTAGCGGGTCGCGTTGCTTTCTTGAATGCGCGGTATCAGGCCGGCTGGTGAGACCCCGGCGCCCTTCCCCACGGCCGGAACAGCGGCCCCAAACAGTGTCTTCTTGATCCTGGCGCCCGCCGCACCCTCCTTGTCGATGGACGTCGCTTTGAACTCACCGAGCGCATCAACCTTCAATGATCCGTGCTCCAGTTGGTCGACCGAACGCCCAATCTGGTCGAGTGCCTGACGCAGTAGGCCCACTGCCAGCTCTTCAGGCACGCGTCCGAATCTGGGGTCGGCTCGTCTGAGATCCTCAACCAGCGTCAGCAGCGACAGTGTCCGCTTGTCAGGTCGTGGCGCCGCTGCGGGCGCCATCGGGGGCCTCCGATCGGCCCTGACTCGATTGAGTCGCGCATCCCCGGCGGCAAGCTTCCTCCGAAGCCGATGCATCCAGTCGGCGACGTCCTGTGGTGAGACCTCACCGCCACAGCGCTCAACACAATCTGGACCGACTCGCTCTGCCAGCCACATCAGGGTATCCGGGGCGTAGGTCAAAAGATCGGCTTCCGACCGAACGGCAAGGTGGTCATCGGCGGCCAGGTCCTCGCTTAACGAGGTCCCGAGACGCTCCTCCATCCAGGCAATCTGGGCATGATTCTGAGCGATGACAGGCTCGACCAACCCAGAGTGGAGGCGCAGCACTGCCCCAGGGAGCTTAGACATGGCGTCCACCAGGAGCCGATTTTCCCTCACGGCTGCGACACCGGACCCGTACCCTTGGCCATATTTCCGATAGGTATAGAGGAGTGCCACGGCAGGGAGAGACAGGCCGTCGTTCACCCGAATCACAGATTCGGGCGAGAAGGACACTCCGAGCCTCGCGCAAAAATCAAGGACGACGTCCCCGCCGGGAAAAACCGACGGGTCGAACTTCCACAGCTCGACATTGCTCCGCCCGAAGACCGCATCGAACAGCCTAAGCCTTTCTTTGTACTTCGGCATCAGCGCGCCCGGATCAAAGCGACAGGTCGGTCCCTTCGCCTGCTGCTGAAAGGCACTCTCCATGAACGCCTTCGGCGATCGGACGTACCCGACGGCCCTGACCACCGGGCTCCAACGTGCGAGAGACTGCCGCAACTGCGCTAACTCGGATCGCTTGAACGTCGAGATGGCCTCCGCCGAAATAATCGCCGTCTTGTCGGCCGCTGCCGCAAGCTCTCGGTCTAAAGCCGCGGCGTGGCGGGTCCTGAGCTGGCCAACATCGTCAGCGGCATGCACCTTCCGCCTGTGCATCTGGGCATGCTCGGGCTTTGCCTTGAACAGCGAAACCAGCGCCTCGTTCTGGTTGGCCCCGGACACCGCGACATAACGAAACTTCGGGTCTTCGAGATGCCTGAAAAGCGACGCCTGAATCGACGAGCTCCCGGTCTTCGGCATGCCGAAATGAACGATAACGCTCATCGATCCGCGCCCATCCCAATCGGGCTGTCCGCCGGCCCGGCAATCCTCTGAAGTCCCTCTGGGATCCGGAGCCCAGCACCGCCCAGAACATGCCGGTACCGCTTGCCGAGAGAGCGGCGCCGCTGATCGAAGCCGTCCGGATCAAAATCAAGGCATTGCAACAATACCGCTGCCGTCAATGGGCCTTCGGGGAGCTTGCGCATGGATACGTGGGGCACAGCCATGGTTTCGCACAATTCCTCGGTTCTGGCGTCATGCGTTAGGCAAAGGGCGGGCACTCCAGCCTGTAGGGCCAGCATGGTCCCATGGATGCGCATGCCGACCACCAAGTCATGGCGCCGGAGGTGTTCCATCCACGCATCCACGTCGAAGAACACTGTGATGTTCGATGGCAGGCCGCGATCTGCTCCAACTGCGCGGTGATGACCAACGAAGTCCAGAATTCGGTTCTGCCACACCTGATTGAGCTGATCAAACTCCCCGCGGGCGGCCTTGATGAACGGCAGGGGATGCTGAACGATGTAAGATCCGCCAGAACCCAGCGCAACGTCGAGGAGCCGCTTTTCCAGGGCCGCCTGGGACGGCTTTGTCGGATGACCCGCCGCCACCCCAATGCGGCGGATCGGACGCTCGAGCCGTCTTCCAATGGCTTGGCCGAGACCTTGGTCGTCATTAATGAACAGCGATGGGCACCCCAGCACTTCGACACCGTCTCGAATACCCATCCGCTCCAACACGCGACGGGTAAACTCACCGCGAACGGTGATGTTAGGGGCCTTACCTGGTCTGCGCTCTGCGATCGCCTGCACCCAGCGCAGGGTCGGAGCCGGGATCTCGGGGTACTCATTCGCAGACGCCGACTGGGCGCCGAGCCCTATCGCCAGGACGGGAACCTGCAGCCGGGATGTCAGCGCCTCACGCCCGGTGCAGTCTGCGTGCGGGCCCAATTGGTTGGCGCAAGGGAACACTGCGATGTCCCCCGCCTCGGCGACCGCTTCCGGCTTGGCGCCCCAGGGCAAAACGGGGACGTTACCGCCCAAATGCTTGAAGACGGCGTAACGAAACGCGAGATTGCCCGTGTTGTTAGTTTGGACAAAGATTGTCTCGGTCGGCCTCTGCGGATAACCCCGAATGATCGGGGGGCCGCCGATCATCACAGGCGTCATGCCTGTCCCCCCGAGCGCGCAATCCCTTCCCGCAGCGCATCGATTTCCCGCTGCAATCCTTGCACCTTCTTTGATTGACCGATCACCACTTGCAACAGGATGCCGAGGAGCTTGTCTCGATCGAGGTTGACCGGCTTGGCATCCATCGGCGTGCACTGGAGCTCCGGCTGCCCAGACGCCTCGAGCATCGCGTTCGTCAGCAGCCGGTCCTCGCTTGACGCCTGTGCAACCTCATCCAGCTCCGCTGGGGTGGGAAGCAGGGACTCGAGCCATTGCGCCGGAGCAAGATGAAAATTGACCTGCTTGGCGCCAAAGGTCCGATCGAAATTGACCGGGGGGACCTCTTGTCTGACCGAATTGTTGTACAGCGCCCTGATCAGCAGCTCTTCCATGCCCGGGGTCTCATTGGTCCGCACCCGAGTGATATCGCTCGGCAAGCCCAGGAGCGCTACGAAATCGCTGACAACATCGCCAGCAGCGTCGAAGTTCCGCACCATGAAACGATGCGGAAACCCGTCCTGCCAGGGCGACAGGGTTCCGGCAAAACCGACCGGCCGCCTACGGCTGTAGTCACGGAAGGGCAGAATGGGACCCTCGTATGTCTTGTGCTTCAGCCCCCATTGGATGTACGCGGACCTCGCCCAGGCGTCGTGACGGCGCACATAGGCGACAATCTGAACCTCAACGCCACTGGCCTCGATCGCCTTGAGCGCCGGCAGAACGGCGTGATGACGGCCAAAGAACCACTCGTTGCTCCAGATGGCCGTATGACAGCCCGCGGCCTCGGCTTGCGCGACGGATTCTCGGACCACCTCCTCGACCTGAGCCTGCGCCTGGGCCTGGGGTCTGGCAAGAAACTCCTTCGATGCCGAGGCAAGCTGCCAGTCATACAGCCTCACTGGCGCTAACTCGAGCATAAGCCCCCAGTACCAGACCCCATGGCGCCGCAGCACATCCTGTGACGCGCGCAAGCTCTCCTGAATGGACGAGGTGCCGGTCTTTCCCGCGCCAATATGAAATACCAGGCGGAAACCTGCCGGGCGGTTGGTCTGACCGTTGGAGTTATCCACCATCGCATTGCCTGCCATAAAGGCCCCCAATCAAAAGCACAGCGGATGGGACCATGCGGCGTCGCGCCCAATCCCCGTTAGCCAAAGCGTCACTGCTAGGGAAGCGCTGATTGATTGCGCTTCCCGTGCGGGCCAGGGATGGCCCGCCCGTTTCGAGGGCCTCAAGCCCTGCAAACGGGATCTCCTTAGGTTAGCCGTTCACCAAGCGCATAACAGACGATCCGGGCGGGCCCGACCTGACGGAAGCGAGGTGCATCGCAGCGGGCCGACTCCAGTCGTGGGAAGCGACGCCATCGCCAAGGGTCCCACTACCCCGCTCGTCCACTGCCCGAATCGTCCACTGATGCCTTCGGATGCCGCACCTCAAGAGTCCGGAAGATGACTCGATTTCTGGAGACTTCCGACCCCTTGCTTCGTTCCGCTCTGACGACTCGAAACTGTCCCAGCCCAGCGACATCGAGGACGCCCTCGTCCATGGCATCGATCTCCCTAGCAATCTGCCGGAGCACCTCGCGGACCAGAGCCGTTGCGTTGCGCTCAGGCAGGTCCCCGAGCACATTTGGGGATGCTTGCATGGCGTTCAAAACCCGTTGCCGCAGGCTCGGCTCCTCGGCACCCCCATCATCAAGACCGCTGAACACCGCGCGCCCGACGGTCTCCATCGCCAATTTGTCGACCAACAGTCGCATCCGACTGGCGACTTGCGGTGCATCGGTTGCAAGCTCGCCGGTCGGGTCCATAGATCCAAGCTGCTCAGCGAGCCAGATCAAGGCTGCCGGATCGTACTGAAACAGATCCTCCTCGGTCGCGATGGCGGTTGGTTCATCGCAGATCTCTTCCGCCAGCGAGGCGCCAAGCCGGTCTTCCATCCACTGGATGTCTGCGGCATTGTCCTCCAATACACTCCCCAGCATGGCCACGGCAAATCTTAATTTCGGCCCGCGAACCTCAGTCAAGCGATCGACAAGGTACCTCTCGATTCGCTTGCTCAGGATTGGGTCGGCTCCATTCCGCCCAAACTTGCGATAGGCGTAGAGCAGAGCGATTGCTTGTCTCGAAAGCCCATCGTTGACGCGCACGATCCGTTCCGCCGGAAGGTCGATCTCAAGGCGACTGCAGAAGTCTCGCACAACACAGTTGAGCGGAAACCCGTGCGGATCGAATTTCCAGAGCTCTACATTCTCGCGGCCGAACACCCTGTCGAACTTCTCGAAACGCATCCGGTATCGCGGGTACGAATCGAGAGCATCCATTAGGTCCAGATCGTTGGACTTGAGACGCTGCTGAAACGCGCTCTCGATGTACCCCAGGGGCGGTCGCACGTAGGCGACCACCTTCACGCTGTCAACGTATTCACTGAGCACATCGCGCAGCGCCCGGAGCTGATCCGCATCCAACCGGCAGATCCCCTCGCCGGAGATGACGATGGTGGCAGCGGCATTGGCGTGGAGCTCGCGGCGCAACTGTGCCAGGGCAGGACTACCCCCCAGGCCATCGCTTTGGCCCGGCTGCATGGCAGCACAGATGATCGCGCTGTGGTTTGCCCGGCCGAGGTCGGCGTAGCGGTAACCTGGACCCGCCGGACTGCCATAGAGCGACGCCTGAATGGATGAGGTGCCAGTCTTATGCATGCCGACATGGAGGATGCAACGACGTTCCATAGGCGTGCGCTACAGTCTTAACCCGCCATGACACTCGGGTCGCCCCCGCCGATGATAACCCGGCTGTCATGCCGGGGTTCCCCCACCCCCTCCCATTCCCAGAGGGAGACAGGGAGGGCCTTCGGCGCCATTTCACGGTCACAGCGGGGCTTGTCCAGCGAAGCGCTGATCGGGAGAGTCTTCAGGGCTACATCCAGGAATGACCGATATCCCTGGCGGGCTACCTTCCTCGCCGCGCCGCGGCCCCGTATGTGCCCGAACATGTGGCAAAGTGGAACTGACCCTCCTTCCACCTCCCCTACTGATGTCGGCCAAGCTTGGTCAGTCATCTCCGTCTCCGCGGATCAGGGGAGTCGATGGGCAAATCTGGGTGATGACGTTGAACCTGCGCGGCGGGATGAAAGACACTTGCGCGAACGTCAGGGCCCACCTGAGGGTGATTTGGCTTGCAACGGGTTCCTGCAACCCCTCAACTGGAGCATTGCGCACCCCTTCAACCTCTCAGAGTCCCATCCGCAGGTACCAGGGGATCGCCTCTGTTCGCCACCGTGACGCGCATGCGATGGGTCGCGCTCGGTCGCAAGTACCCTGGCCCATCCCTCTGGCAGCACCGGCTTGAAGCGATCTGGAACATTCGCACCGCGTGCAGGACCGCCACTGCGACGCGCAATGAGGTACTCGACCGGGGCGTCTGCGCACCACACGGGGCCAGCCCGGCGGAATCAGCGGGACGGCGAGCTCAAGGAGCATCACCTGGACACCAGCCCACACCTCGGCCGTACAGGTCTCCGGGAGCCCGCGGGCCTAGGAAGACACGCAAGCCCGTCAGCGAGCCCTGAAGGAGATGGGACCTCAGGGTGTGGCGGCATCCGCGCCGCCAGCCTGGGGTCAGTATCGGCGCTGCTGAGGCCGCGGCGCGCGGGGCTTGGCCTCGTTGACCGTCATCTTGCGACCCTTGTAGACTTGATCGTTCAGTTCCTTGATGGCCCTGTCGGCAGCGCTGTTGTCTGGGATGTCCACAAAGCCGAACCCTTTGGACTGGCCGGAGAACTTGTCCTGAACGACCTCGGCGCTGGCGACCTCGCCAAAGTCGCTGAACAGTTGCCGCAAATCCTCGCTGGTCACGCTGTAAGACAAATTGCCTACGTAGATCCTCATCGTTCGCTCTCGTCGCAAGAGTGCATTGATCGGTCAGACACTATCGAACGACCAACGCACAAGCCAGGTCGATAGCGAACGGCGGCGCACCACCGATGGGTTTCGCGGGTTGCCCCGCGGCAGCCCGACACTTGGCATCCAACGAGTAGCGACAGGCCGCAGCCGCCTCGGGCACCCCAATGATCTTGGGAGCCACCCTATCACGCGCCTTGGAGGACGTCGGGCCTGGCCTTGAGGGGCTTGTCCGATCGTTTGGGCACCCTCTGCAGATTTGGACCTTGGTCCCGCGGGAAACCCCGGAGCGGCTCCAGAATTGGAATGGCGGCTAGTGCTTTCGGCGCGCGCTCGGGACCTGGGAGTGGCGGGCTGGAAACGGGGGAAACTTAGATGATCGGGGACCCAGCGTCAACAGGCCATGGGGCATTTCCCGCTCAGCGCCTTGCGCCCTCCCCGTCGACGGCACCCAGGCACCATGGAGCCACAGGCGTCATCGGCCCAGGCGCACGGCCGGCCGCAACCCCAGCCGCCGGCCGCAGGGCCGCCTCAGTCGATGTTGCCCTTCTTATGTTGATCGTAGAGGTAACCGCCGAGGGCGCCGGCACCGGCGCCGATCAGGGCACCGGCCCCCGCATCGGCGCTGAGGGACCCGATCGCAAGGCCCGCCGCAGCACCCATCAGGGCCCCGCTTCCAGTGCGCTCGCCCGTGGTGGTACCACAAGCGGACACCCCGACAGCCGTGATGAGGACCAAGGGGATGGTGAACGATTTCATGACATTTCCTCAAAGTAAATGAACGCTGCGCTCAGTGGCCGCGCTCCGCAGCAATTAAGACAGGTGAACGGTCATTCCGGTTCAGCCCTTCGTGCAGGGGTACTTGGCCGCCAGAGCGCGCACCAGACCAACGACAGGTTGCTCCGTCATCAGCTTTTGGTCCCCCGCCTTGGCCTTGGCCCACTCGACAAAGGCCTGCTTGCCGTCCTCGATGGTGGCGGTGGCGGGATAGCAGATCAGGCGCTTCAAGTTCCTACGGTTGCTGATCTCGTCGTGGTACTGGACCGCTGCCTCGATGAAGGCGCGGCAGGCCGCGTTCGCCATCGCATACTCCGCGGTCCCTGCTGCCACAGAGCAGACGTTGTACAGGTCTCGCGTGCTATCGAAGCGGAAGTTGGAGCTCTCCAACGCACGAGCGGACGGGGCCAGGCCAAGGGCCAAGGAGAGGCCAGCAGTGGCCAGCATCGTGCTGGGCAAACGGACGGCGATCATGGTGCGTCTTCCTCTGTCGTTGTGACGTTTGGACCAGGGCGCATTGGCCGGCGGCGCAGGGCGCGCCTCGGGTGGCCCCGACATGAATCCTCACCCACCAGGGTGCCGCGGCATTCTAGCAAGACCAAGGTCGCTGGGCAGCCGAGACCTCGCGTAGCCGCGCGAAGCCTAAAGGCACGAAGGCAAGCCCTGCGCCAAGGCGGGGTACCGAAGCTCCACGCCGAGGTCTTCAACGAGCCTGCGGTTTGAAAGGCGGCGAGACTCCCGCATGTAGGAGAGCATACCGGGGGAGAGCTGCTCGCGAGCCTCGGTGAGGCTCAGCACCGGCGGGTGCGGCAGCCCTGCCGCATCGGCCACCTGGAAGAAGTAGTCCGTCATGGTACTCGGATGACCATCGCAGGCATTGTAGATAGCCCCGTCCGCCCCGTGCCCCATGGCAGCGATGCAGGCGCTGACGAGGTCGTCGGCGTGGATGCGATTGGACCAGGGGGCCTCCTCCGGGCGGACCAACGGGAGCCCGGCACGGATCCGCTCCAGGGGCAGGCGGCCTGGGCCATAGATCCCCGCCACCCGGAGGATCACCAGCGCGTGCCCGGTGGCGGAACGCCAGCGCCCGAGGGTCTGCTCGGCGTCCCAGCGCCGCAGGGCGCGGTCGGCCCTGGGGTTGACGGGACGGTCCTCGTCCACCCAGTCGCCACCACAGTCACCGTAGACCCCGGTGGTGCTGATGTAGACCAAGCGGGATGGATGGCCGAGGCGGTCGAAGGCCGCAACGAGGTGGCGGGTGTGCAGGTCCTGCGTGCCGGCCTCGGGCGGCGGGGCCAGATGAAACACCTGAGCCCCCGCAACGGACGCGCGGGCGAGCTCATCCCAGTCCCGAGCTGTGTCCGGGTCGCGCCCCAGGTCCAGGGCCAGGGCTGGAATTCCTTGGGCGGTGAGGTCAGCGGCGCTCTCGGCGCTGCGCACGACCCCAACAACGGGCAGGTCCTGGTCGAGATAGTGACGGGCCAGACGCCGCCCAATGTAGCCGCAGCCCAGAATCAGGGTCGTCGTCATATGGTTTTCATCCTGTCACGATTCAGTGAGAATGCCAGCCCCGCACTGCCCAAGCCGCCGGGGTCCCCATGAGTTTCAAGGTTCGAACGGAGCCCGGCAACCATCTCTTCGATGTCGCCCCTGGGGAGACCGTGCTCGCCGCCGCCCTGCGCCAGGGCATCGGGCTCCCCTACGGCTGCCGCAACGGCCAATGCGGGGCCTGCGCGGCCGCCCTGGTGACGGGCGAGCTGAGCTATCCGAGCGGCAGGACGGAGGGACTCGAGGGGCGCCCCCCGGGGACCTGCCTGCCCTGTCAGGCGGCACCCCTCTCGGACCTGACCCTGAGGGTGACGGAGGTTCACGCGATCACTCAGATCGAGGCGCGCCTGCTGCCGTGCCGGCTCGAGCGCAAGGAGCCGCTCAATCACGACGTCATGCGCCTCTACCTCAAACTGCCGGAAAACCAACGTCTCCAGTTCTTTGCCGGGCAGTACCTGGACTTCATCCTGCCGGACGGGCGCAGGCGTGCCTTCTCCATCGCCAATGCCCCACACGACGACGCGCTGATCGAACTGCACGTCCGTCATGTCCCCGGAGGTGTCTTCACCGACCACGTCTTCCATGACCTGGCGGAGAAGAGCATCCTGCGCATCCAGGCACCCCTGGGAACCTTCATCCTGCGCGAGGACTCGGGTCGGCCCTTGATCTTCATCGGCGGGGGTACGGGCTTTGCCCCCATCAAGGGCATGATCGAGCACGCCATGTACCGTGGCGTGGGCTTGCCCATGCACCTCTACTGGGGGGTGCGCGCTCGGCGGGACCTATACCTGCCCGAGCTTCCCGAGCGGTGGACGCGGGACTGGCCTGGCTTCCGTTACACCCCGGTCCTCTCGCAGCCCGACCCAGACTGGAGCGGGCGGACCGGCCTGGTGCATGAGGCCGTGGTCGCCGACTACCAAGACCTGAGCGGCTATGACATCTACTTGAGCGGTCCGCCGGCCATGGTCGAAGCGGGGCGCATCGCCTGCGAGGCCCGTGGGGCGACCAGGGACCACATGTTCTCCGATGCCTTCACCTACGCGAAGGACGGCAAGCGGTCAGCGGACGCCCATCCAGGCTAGCTTGGCAGCGTGCGGATTTTACCTGTCCCCGCTGGTCGCGGCGCACGAGCGCAAGGCGGCGGCCAAGTCACCCATGGCATCGGCCAGCGGCACCGTCTCGGCTTGGACGGGTGTCTCCGCCAGGGCCCTGACCTGGGCTTGGACGTCGGCCGCGGCTGGCCGCCATGGCTCGTAGAAGGCGGACAGCCAGCGGTCGACGCCCTGCATCGCGGAGCGGAACCCGGCTCCATCGCCGGCATTCAGCGCGACCTGGGCCGCCTCGAACTCCCGCCCAAGGGTCTGCTGCGCCTGAGCCACCGGGTCGCTAGACCCCGCCTTTGGCACGCTGTCGTCCCCCAGGGACGGACGCAGGAGGCGCGCACCCAAGGGGCGGAGGGCCATCGCCTGCCCGCGCACCGCCCACAAGCGCTTCGCCACGGCCGAGCGGTCCACCGGGCGAACCTCCGCCAACCGAGCGCGGGCGGCGGCCAGGGCAGCCCGCCCGCGCTCGGCCTCTGCGCCTGGGAGCTCATCCAGAACCCCGGACGCCACAGCCAAAGCAGTCTCGCTGGCCTTCAGATCATCGCTGCGACCAAGGTCAGCCGCGGCCGTCTGCGCCAGGTTGGCCGCCTCCGTCAAGCGGATCTCGGTCACCCCGCCCGCCCCATGGCTGGGCAGCGTTCCAGGGCGAGGGTCTCGCGAACGCAGGGCCTCGGCGATCTGGGCGCGTTGAGCATCGATCTCCAAGCGGGCCTCGTAGACCGCCTGCTCCCGGCGCCCCAAGTCCTCGGCCCGCGCCAGTAGACGTCGCTGCTGCTCGAGCAACAGGGCTTGAGCCTCCGCAAAATGCCCCATCATGGCCCGCTGGCGGTCGCGTACCTGCGCCAGGTTGGCGCCGATGCGGCCCATGTCTGGCCGCAGGTCGGTCCAGTAGAAATGGCCAACACTCAAGCCCCCGAGCAAGGTGACCAGGACCAGCGAAACCAGTAAGACGGGCACCCATGGAAACTTCGGCTGCCACACCGGTCTCGGTCCCAGTGGCACAGAGCCGGGTTTGCTAGCGGGCGAGACGGGGCGATGGCTGCCCTTCAGGATCACGTCGGGAGCCGCTCCTGACCCCAACACGGTGGCATAGGCTTGGACTGTAGCAGCAATTCCGGGCCTGCGTTCCCGATATGTCCGCCGTCCCTGAGGGCCACATCGGGAACTGCTCCTGGCCCACAGGGACGTGGGACAGGCCCGCAATGCAGGAGCAATTCCGGGCCTGCGTTCCCGATATGTCCGCCGTCCCTGAGGGCCACATCGGGAACTGCTCTTGGCCCACAGGGACGAGGGACAGGC
>Ga0272446_1004532_pt1 | contig 16332 bp, 16 predicted proteins | sample YNPCB0061_FD_194587 | JGI IMG/M metagenome (GOLD analysis project Ga0272446, IMG submission 194587) | Hot spring microbial mat communities from Yellowstone National Park, WY, United States - YNP-CB-006-1 | ecosystem: Environmental > Aquatic > Thermal springs > Hot (42-90C) > Sediment | place... | reverse complement strand
TCGGTTAGTTCTGAGAAGGCTTCGATGATGGCAAGTTCGGACATCTTGATGTGAGGGTGCTGTGTAGATTACCTAACTACCCTATCTATAACTCATCCATAACTCAAGTAGAATGAAATAGCCCTGTTAGCTGAACTATCCCCTGAAATTTTGAGGTAGCTTGGTATGACTGAAATCAAGAACTTAGTTAATCGTAGTTAATCGGGAGCCGGAGTTAGGCAAGAGCAATTAACCCTAGGACTCCTCAACTCTATAGCCAAGCTCAGCTAGTTCATGATTGGACTGTCGCCATTGGGGTTGTACTTTTACAAACAATTCCAAATAAACTTTACCATCAACTAGAGTCTGAATTTCTTCCCTAGCAGCAGTGCCAATTGCTTTCAACATAGCGCCGCCTCGACCAATTAAGATTCCCTTTTGGGAGTTACGCTCAACTTGAATAGCAGCGGTTACTCTGGTAATATTTGGCTCTTCGGCGACTTTCTCTACAACTACGGCTACTGCGTAGGGAATTTCTTCACGGGTTTTCAGGATAATTTGTTCACGGATTAATTCAGCCATAATGAAGCGTTCGGGCTGATCAGTTACCAAATCTGGTGGATAGTAGCAGGGGCCTATGGGTAGGCGATCGCACAAAATTTTCTGCAATTTATCTAGCCCTGTGCCAGTCAAGGCCGAAAACTCTACTGTTAACCAAGAGTCAGGGATAATTTGACTGTAGGTAGCCGGGATATCTGGGGTCGGGTTTTCATCTATTTTGTTAAGGCCCAAGATCACCGGAGTTGTGGTGTCTTTCAGGAGTTCGACAATGTAGCGATCGCCCCCGCCAGCCTCCACAGAAGCATCTACAACCATCAAGATTAAATCTACTCCCCGCGTGGCCGCTTGGGCATTTTTCACCAAAATCCGCCCCAGTTGATGCTGAGGTTTGTGGATACCTGGGGTGTCCACAAAAATTATCTGGGCAGTCTCACTAGTGAGAATTCCCCGGAGGCGATTGCGGGTAGTCTGGGCAACAGGAGAAGTGATGGCGATCTTTTGACCGACCAAGGCATTCATGAGGGTAGATTTGCCTACGTTGGGTCTGCCGACGATCGCTACAAAACCAGACCGGAAGTCCTCAACGGGCCACTCTGCCATCTCAACCTACAGGAGACTGTTTCTCCGATACCGGTAGAGTAGCCTCCAGCTTCAGGCAGTTGCGGCCATTGACCTGGAGAATATACTCGACTCGATCCATCAGGCGATTCATAATTAGCCAGCCATATCCACTTTCTTGGCGATCGTTCGGGTTGGGGGGGAGGTATGTTTCCAAATCATAACCCTTACCATGATCCCAGATTTCAATGGCTAAATCCCGATCCCTGAGTTCTAATCTAATTAGCACAGGTAAATTAGGCTGGTCACGATGGGCATGGCGTACTACGTTAGAGTAAGCTTCCACTAAAGCGAGGCGCAACCGATTTGACTGTCGACTCCAATCCACTGAGTCGCCTAGCTCAGCCTCTAGGCTACCTAACAGCCAATTTTCAGCAATGCCGAGGAACTTTAAGTCGCTTGGGATGTGTAGCTCTGTCTTCATGGATTAGAGAATCTCCAGAGAAAGGATGGTTTGATCGTCTTCTTGAATATTACTGGTGTGCTCGCGAATCCGGGCCAGTAAACTACCTAAATCCAGGGGAGTAGGTTCTTGTAAAATCAAGTTCCACAGACCTTCCTGTTCTAGCATAGTACTTTTTCCGGGCTCCCCACTGCTAATTGTCCCATCAGGCAGGATAGCCTCCCTGAGGGTAGCTTCGGTAATACCGTCGCTAGTTAGCATTAAAATTTCACCGGAGTTCATGGTATGTTCTCCAGCTTTGCCCTTCCAGTTTGGCAAAATCCCCACGGGCACTCCTCTAGTTTTTAGGAATGTGGGTTGTAGGGTAGGGCTACGTTCAGCACTAACTTGCTGGCTTGACCACACCATTGGATATATGTGACCAGCATTAGCATACCTGAGTTGTTTGGTGCTGGGCGTAAACCGAGCTAGAATCATTGTAATGAAGCAGTTGGTGCTGAAGAGGTCTTCAGACATACTACTGTTTAGATTCCGCATTACCTCTTCTGGATCAGGAGATACCTCCTGGGACAGTTCCCGACGTAGAACAGAAATACCGCTAGCCATAAATAGAGCCGCCGGTACCCCCTTGCCTGAAACATCACCCACAGCCAACCAGATGTCGCCCTGGGGGTGGAAGTAGACTTCAAAGAAGTCGCCGCCCACTTCACGGGCTGCATGGCAGAGGGCTTGAACTTTAGCAAATTCTGAGTCGGGCCAACTTTGGCGGAGCAGGTTATTTTGAATTTGCCTGGCAACCTCCAATTCAGCCCGCATTTTTTCGGCTTGTTCTTGGGTTCTTTGATAGAGCTTTGCTTGGGACATGGCTAGGGCAGCCTGTTCAGAAACAGCCTCTAGTAGCTGCACATCTGAGTTGCTCCACTGGGGCTGACTTTGTTTGTGGTGTAGACAAAGGACAGCCAGTAGTTCCTGCTGGTAGATTATGGGCAATACCAGGTTATAGCTAGAGTCTAAGGTTGTGGTTTTCTGCTGAGAGGCAACTGTTTGTTGGATTAGTTCTTGGAGGATGTTTTGATCGGCTTCGGTGGCTTCAGTGCGGGGGCTGTAGTAATGATAGGATTCTGCGGTGAGGGCTTGTTTTTCCACTGGCCTGAGGATGCAGATATCAGCAGCAAATTTTTCGCCGATCGTTTGGGCGATCGTCTGCAACATACTACTGTAGTCTAGGGACTCACGGATAGCTGTGGTGATTGCGTTATAAATTTCCTCCCGTTGGAGGGCACGGCGTAGTTCGTTGGTACGCTGCTTGGTGTAGCTGTAGGTCTCAGATGCTTGCTGGACTACAGCCTTGAGTTGTTCCGGATTCCAAGGTTTTGTAATGTATTTGAAGACTTGACCTGAGTTAATGGCATCGACTAGATCCTCAACATCGGTGTAGCCTGTGAGGAGAATCCGGATGGTTTCGGGGAATCTTTCTACAGTTTTACTGAGAAATTCTGTCCCGTTCATGACTGGCATCCTCTGGTCAGAGATGATGACAGACATTTCACCCTCTTGGTCTAGAATTTCTAGAGCCGCGATCGCGCTTTCGGCCTTAAATACGGTAAAGTCTCGTCTGAAGGTGCGATAAAGCAGGTCTAGGTTGTCTGGTTCGTCGTCTACCACCATTAACTTGAGCTTGTTTTTACCTGCCTGAGTCATTTAACTACTCCAGTCGGGTTTGGTAGCCACTAAAAAGCCACAATAGCTGCTAAAGCAATACCTACATAGGTTATCACGTCCTTGGGGGTTTGTCCACGCTAACTGACTAGCCCCGAACGTAAGGCCAGTACAGCGGCCTGGGTGCGATCATCCGCAGCCAGCTTATTGAGAATGCTGTGGACATGGGTTTTGACGGTGCCAACGGTAATACAAAGGCGCTCGGCAATATCAGCATTGCTACAGCCATTAACGATGAGCTGGAGTACCTCCAGCTCTCGCTCTGTGAGTTGCTCAATGATTTTGTCTTCGTTCTCTTTGGGGAGGGCGATGGAAGTTGGTTTGGTTGCTTTCTGGAGGACAATCCGGGCAATACCTGGGTCGATCCAAGAGTTACCGGCAAAGGTGGCGGCCAGGGCTTCCACTAGTTTTGTGGAGCTGATGTTTTTCATGCAGTAGGAGTCGGCACCAGCTCGGAATGCTGCTAATACAGAGTTTTCATCATCCATGGAGGTTAAGATTAGAACCTTTCCATGGGCTGGGGTTAGACCTTGGTTTTCTAGGGCTTTTTTATAGCGCTGGGTAAGTTCGATACCATCTATGCCGGGCAGGCCGATATCAATGATACTGACATCCGGTTTAGTTGACAGGATGAGTTGCAGGCCTTCTTCTCCGGTATTGGCTTCACCGACAAATTCGATCGCGGGTACCTGTTGTAAGGATAGGCGGATGCCTTGGCGAGTTAGGTCATGATCCTCAACTAGTGCAATACGCATGGATTCTCCCTAGTTAATAGATATTTTCTAGCTTAACACTTCTTCTAGTTGGTACTGCTCCCATAGCTGCCTATATAGTCCAGGAACTTTGAGTAATTCAGGATGGCGGCCTGTTTGGATAATTTTTCCAGATTCCATAACCAAAATGCGATCGGCTTGGGCGGCTGCAGCTAGCTGGTGGGAAATAAAGATTACCGTCCGGCGGCTAGCTGCTAGTTTTTGGAGGATATTTGTGGCTGTTTGGTTATCTACGCTGGCTAGGGCATCATCTAGGATCAGTACTGGCGCATCCACTAGCAGGGCCCTAGCGAGGGCAGTGCGCTGGCGTTGCCCACCGGAGAGGGTGATTCCCCGCTCTCCCACGATCGTGTCGTATTCCTGGGGAAAGGTGAGCACTTCCTGGTGAATTTGGGCCTGCTCGGCGGCGTTGACTACCCGGGGTTGGTCGGCTATGGGATCGCCGTAACGGATGTTGTTTTTGATGGTGGTACTAAATAGAAAGCTTTCCTGGGGAACGTAGGCGATCGCCCGTCGGAGGTCTTCTAGGCGGACTTGCGTTATATCGTAGCCGTCTAGGAATAGCTGCCCTGGGGCAATGTTTAGCAATCTGGGTAGGGCATTAGCGAGGGTTGATTTGCCTGAGCCGATCGGCCCGACGATCGCGACTGTTTCCCCTGGTTCGATGGTGAAGCTAATGTTGGTCAAGGCTGGCCCCGGGGCACCGGGAAATTGCCAACACAGATTGCGGGCTTCCACTTGCCCAGTCACCTTGGAGATGGGCAGGGGAATTGCCGTGGCTTGGTCAGTAATTTCCGGTCGGCTACGCAGGATTGACTCGATCCTTTCGATGCTGACCTCACCGCGCTGGAAGATAGTCAAGGTAAAACCTAAAAGAGCCGTAGGAAACACCAACCGCTCCGCATAGATTAACAGGGCCACAAACCCCCCGACGGTGATGGAGCCGTTGGCGATCGCCCCTGTGCCCAGCCCCAGCAAAATCAACAAACTAATGTATGCCATGGCCTCAATGATGGGAAACAGGACATTGCGAGTCTGGGCCAGACGGAGATTAGCCCGGAGCAGGTTGTTATTAATCTGCCGAAATGCCCGTCGTTCGTTGTCCTCTTGAGCATAGATCTTTACCAGGGCAATGCCGCTGATGTCTTCCTGTACCAGCTCACTCATTTTCGAGAGGTCTTCTTGCACCTGTGTTTGTTGTTCTCGGAGGCGATCGCCAAACAAGGTGACAATGAATAGCATCACAGGGTAAATTGTCACCGCTGCTAGGCTCAACCACCAGTTAATACTCAGCATTACTGGCAGGGTCAGACCATAGGCAAAAATTGTATTGGCAATGCTCAGGATCGCAAAACCCAAGAATCTACGGATATTGTCCACATCGCTTGTGGCTCGATTAATCAAGTCTCCGGCTGTCTGACGGCTGAAGAAGGCTGGTTCCAGGGTCAAAATGTGCTGGAATAGGGCTTGTTTAATATCAAACTCCACCTGTCGCCCCATGCCAAATAGCCACAGCCGTGACAGCATCCGAATTACTAGCATCACGGAAGACAACCCGAAAATTAGCAGAGCATAGTACCAGATGCGATCGAAACTCACGTTTGCTCTGAGTTCATCAACTCCATCGCGGATTAACAGCGGGATGTAAATGCCCAAAGCATTGACCACAAAAAGAGAAGCAATGCCGCCCCAGAGGATGGTTTGATGTGGTCGGACATATTTGTAAAGCCTTTGCCAGGTGGATTTAGCCATACCCTAGATTATGCCATGCTACCCCTTGAGCTATGATCAGCAGCAATCTGAGATTTATGGTTATCTCCATGCTCCGCTCCTGGCAATTCGTTGAAACCGTTCTGGGTATAATTTTTCGACATCCGATCGCAGGCACCAGTGTGATCCCAATTTTACCGGATGGGCGCTTGGTTCTAGTCAAACGGCAGGACAATGGTAAATGGGCAATTCCAGGAGGAATGGTCAATTGGGGAGAAGATTTACCGACTTCGGCTAAGCGGGAACTGGCCGAGGAAACTGGTCTGGAATTATTAGAGATTACTCGGCTAGTCGGGGTGTATTCGCATCCCCTGCGGGATCCCCGCATCCATTCAATTTGTGTGGCGATCGTAGCCCAAGTGGAAGGGGAAATTGCTGTTCAAGATAAGTTGGAGATTGCTGAAGCCAGGGCTTTCGATCCCCAAAACCTGCCCCTAGGACAGATGAGCCATGACCATGCCCGTCAACTCGAAGACTACCTCCAAGGCAAAATTACGATCGCCTAACCCAAATCAGGTCTGATGAACCCCAGATAACAAATTGAGCAGCATTAGGGATAGACAGAAGTTTTCACATTTCTACCCAGCTCCAGACCAGACTCCAGATAGTAGGCCGCCCCTAATCATGGACAGTACCATCCGGGAGAATCGCCCCGCTCATCATCGCTCCAGTGAAGCGAGCGGCACTACGGTTAATCCCAATTTTAGCTCCCCGCAGATCGGCTCCCCGCAGGTCAGCACCGCTGAGATCGGCTGCGATCAGGTTGGCTGATTGGAGATTAGCCTCCCGCAAGACCGCATGGAGTAGGTTAGCTCGAAATAAGTTTGCTGAGGACAAATTAGCCCCGGTCAAATTGGCCCGGTGCATGAAAGCGTCGCTGAGGTTGGCGTTGCTGAAGTTAGTGTTGCTGAGATTGTAGTTGGTAAAATCCCGCTCAGCTAAATCGGCATTACTGAAGTCTCGACCGCTTAAATCCGGGTGAATTGGTCTTTTGGGCGGGGGGGGTGGTTGGGCGGGTTCGGGGGGACGATGGGCACGGTTCCTGGGTTCCGAAGTCCGGGGCGGCTCGTGGGTGCGGGTCGATGAGGGTTCTCGCTCTTGCTTGGGGGGCCTGGAGGATGCCCGTTCTTGCCTGTGGTAGTCTTGGTTGTGGTTACGGGCAGCGTGGCTTCTGGCCGTGGTGGTTTGTTGTTGGGGAGTACGTTTGGCTGTGGTTTTGTTGCTGCGCTGGGACGATCGCAAAAAGTCGCGGGCCTGGTTAATTTCCTTTAGTTTTTCCTGGGCTTTTTTGTAGAGGCGATCGTTATCCTGGGGGATGCGGTCAGGATGCCAAATAAATGCCAAGTCTTTGTAGGCTTGGTTAATTTCCTCAAGGGATGCTCCCGGCTCTAGACCAAGGACATGGTAATAGTGATTCGCATCTTTCATGGACAAGGGCTAAAAAGTTTCAGGCAGCGGGCTGCAATGATGTTACCTATCATAACTTGAGCTATCCAGACTAAGTTGTTGGCCCCTGCGCTAAATCGGCAAACCAGTCTTAGTTAACCAGAACGTTGGTGGCTAGGGATAACACCAGTTCCCTAGCCCAGCGATCAGCGGCCAAGATATCTTCTAGGGTAGGCTGGGCAGAGTTTTCGTGGCGATCACAAACCTGCTCAATCAGCCGGGGAATATCCAAAAATTTAATCTTTTCAGCCAAGAATAGGGCAACCGTCTGCTCATTGGCAGCATTGAGTACGGCTGGCATAGACCCCCCAGCCCGGCCAGCAGCATAGGCCAGACCCATACAGGGATATTTCAGGTGGTCTGGCTCCCGGAAAGTCAAGTTGCCTACCTTTACCAAGTCCAAGCGGTTCCAATTAGTAGCAAGCCGTTCCGGGTAAGACAGGGCATACAGCAGCGGTAACCGCATATCGGGCCAGCCCAGTTGAGCCAAAACCGAGGTGTCCTGCAACTCAATCAGGGAGTGAATAATACTTTGGGGATGGATGACAATTTCGATGTCTTCGTAGGGCAAACCAAACAGGTAATGGGCTTCAATGACCTCCAACCCTTTATTCATCAAGGTGGCTGAATCAATGGTGATTTTTTTACCCATCGACCAGTTGGGATGTTTGAGGGCATCGGCGATTGTCACTTGGGAAAGATTTTCCACTGGCCAATCCCGAAACGAACCGCCAGAGGCAGTGAGAATAATCCGCCGCAGCCCGCCTTGGGGTACACCCTGTAGGCACTGAAAGATAGCCGAATGCTCAGAATCGGCCGGAAAAATCTCTACTCCGTATTCTTGGATTAGGGGCAAAACTACTGGAGCCCCAGCAATTAGGGTTTCTTTGTTGGCTAGGGCAATATTTTTCTTGGCCTTGATGGCGCTGATCGTGGGCAAAAGACCAGCACAGCCAACAATTCCAGTTACTACGGTCTCAGCCCGGCCGTAGGCGGCTACTCCACAGATGCCTTCGACACCCGCTGCCAGAATTGGTGGGGTCGAAACCCCGGCGAGGGCTGATTTTAGCTCCGGCAGAAGCTCTGGTTCAGAAATAGCCACGATTTCTGGCTGAAATTGGCGAATTTGCTCAGCCAATAGGGTAATGTTGCGGCCAGCGGCTAGACCAATCACCTGAAACTGATCGGGATGCTCAGCGACGATATCTAGGGTTTGGGTGCCGATCGAACCAGTAGAACCAAGAATAGTAATTGCTTTCATGCCTTGCATCATCCGAGTTATGGTTAGCTGCACCAGGGGATCAAGGAGAATTTAGTTTTCGGTGTAGACAAATTAATTTTGCCACAAAGCAATCCTAAAAATTTTTTAGAAGTTTAATGCTACTGATAGTTGATCAGGGGCAAGTTTATTTTTATCAAGTTCTGATGAAATTTTATAAATTTCTATTAAATTTCCACTCTTGAATTTTGCTTGGCCTTAGGAATCAGTTTTTGAGGTTTTGACTCCAGTTTTAGGGCAAAGATCGGCGAGTTGACACTGCTCACAGAGGGGCTTACGGGCATTACAAACTGCTCGACCGTGGTAGATCAGGCGGATTGACCAATTTTCCCAATCGGGTTGGGGGAGTAGCTGCATAAGTTCCTGCTCGATCCGGCTGGGTTGGTCGTGCTTGGTGAGGCCGAGGCGGTTGCTGAGGCGTTTTACGTGGGTATCGACGGTCACCCCTTGGTTGATACCAAAGGCGTGGGCTAAAACCACGTTGGCGGTTTTGCGGGCGACTCCCGGCAACTGGAGCAATTCTTCCATGGATTGGGGTACCTGGCCATTAAACTGGCTGACGATCGCTCGGCAGGCTCCCTGGATATTTTTAGCTTTGTTGCGATAAAATCCGGTTGATCGCACCAAGCTTTCTAATTCAGCTAAATCCGCAGTCGCTAGAGCCGGGGCATCTGGAAATCGGCGAAACAGTTCTGGAGTAACTAAGTTGACCCGCTGATCGGTGCACTGGGCTGAAAGAATTGTGGCCACCAACAATTGCACAGGGGTTTGATAGTCGAGGCTACAGGTGGCATTGGGATAGAGTTGCTTGAGGCGATCGAGGATCAAGTTAGCTCTTTGGATAAGTTTACCGGGGGGCTTGCGGGAGTTGGTAGGCACGGAACAAGAGGGATTAGGCTTGATTGGCTGTGGGAATTCTAGGGGGTAGTCGGGGGTAAAGTCAGAATTCATGTTTAATCTTTGACTCTTGAAATCCCTGCCTGAATTAACTAGTGGCATCGATAGCCAAGTCAATAGCCAAAGAGCATCTGCTCAAGAGAAGCGGGGTTGGAGCCATTTAACTACTTCCTGTTGCAGTTGTTTAATGTCTTTGAGGAGGACTTCCTGCTTGACCCAATGGGCGATCGCATCTACGGGGCTAAATTCCTTGCCAGTCTGCCAAGCAAAGTCTTGGGCTGTAGGAGTGATATGGCTTCCAGGCAAGATCTTAACCGTAACCATGGCAGGAAACTTATTGATTAGGATACTGCTGAGTTCCCTGGTCTGGTCAATGTCATCACTGCGGAACTTGACCAGTAGATTGCGGCGTACTTGATAGTTTTGGCTGATGATTTGTTTAGTTTCCTCTGGGGTGGGGGTAAATTCAATAGCACTACTGAGGTTGTTCCAAGAGCTATTGATTTGGTTGAGCTGTTCCATGAAAGGAATGGCTTTATTGGTGGAAAAGTTGTTGAAGGAAACTAAGATATTGCCAGCCCTTTCTACTCCAGCCATGGCACCAATCAGCAGGTGGAGCTTACAGCCCATGCTGTGCCCGATGCCGTAGATGGGCAGGTAGCGTTTTTTGAGGCGCGATCGCCCGTATAGTTCCTCTAGGGTTTCCGTGAAGCTGGCTAGAGTGGTTTGGGCGATCGCTTGGTGGTCTAGGGTATTCAAAAAACTTGTGGCAACTACTAAATAACCCTGATTTGCTAGGCTTTCTAGCCACCATCGGTAAGTAACGTGGGGAGCGGCAGCCACAAAGGCACCGCCGAGGAAATGAATGATCCCAAGGGGATTTTTTGGGCCAATTACCCAGTTACCTGCTACTTCTTGCCAGTCCATACATCAAATCACGTTTTAGCGCGCTGGGTCAGTTGTCTTTTTAGTCAAAGTTTTAGTCAAATTTGAAGAATACTTCAGGGGCATTGAATACTAAGTATGTGGGCGAATCAGTAAAGAAGTACCAATTGACCTAAAAGAGGCATTGCTTGGAAGCGATCGCCCCAATTTATTAAAATTCTAGACCCGCTGCCTGATTTCTTGCCACAAGGCTTGGTATTGCCATTCATTGACTAGGGGACGGATTACTTCACTGCGATCAAGAATTTCGCCACTCGGTAGCAGGGCCGGTTGATTACGAATATCCTCTAAAATCTGCTCTGGTTTAAGTCCGCTCAGTATTGGTGAGACTCCATTGGCCAAAAGACTAATGCGGTTAGCGGTGGACAGTTCCCAACAGAAATTAATCCATGATTTAGCCCCTACGGGCAGGGGTGGCAGACCACTGGGCCTCACCCAGAGGTCAGCCCAAAGGGCGGTACCCGAGGCAGGAACCACTACCCCAATTTGGCGATCGCGCTTAACAATTGGCAGCACATCATTCGACCAACCAACGGCCAACCAGGTATCTTTGAGGAGCAGAGGCTGTAAGTAACTATCTGAGCTATAGAACTTTACCTGTTGATTGAGGCTTTGGAGTTGGGGTTTTAGCTCTTGGATTTTGGTAATATCGCCCTCATTGTAGGACTTGCCTAATTTCTTTAAAGTCAGACCCACCACTTCCCGGGAATGATCCAGCAGGGAAATCCGCTGACGCAATTCAGGCCGCCACAGGTCTGCCCAATCCTGGGGGAACCAGCCTAGATTCTGAAAGAGATCACGTCGGTAAGCAATCACAGTTGTCCCCCAGCGGTAGGGGGCCCCCCAAATCACAGATTGAGAATTGACTGGGTGGGTAGAATTGTCATACCCATTGCCATAAACCAACTTTTGCCACTTTTGGGGTAGTTGTTGCCAAGTGGCTAGGTCATCGACTGGCAGGGGTTGGATTAAGTTTGATTGGATAGCCTGATCGAGCCAGTAGTGCCCTAGGGTCAGGAGGTCTGGGAGCCTGGATGATCGCCGACCCGGCAGCCAACTCCACCAATCCGACTCAGGGGGGACTCTCCGGCTTAGTTGCTCTAAACCATCGCTCAGTTGTTCCATCGTCTGAACATCAATGGCAAAGCTAGGATTCCCTAGACGGGTAAAATCGCTGATGATTTGACTAGGAATTGACCCCTTAAGCATATTGATCTTGATAGTACTTTGGGGATTAGCACAGGCCATTAGCACCAGCCCCGTACCAGCAGTTAAAAAATTCCGGCGTTTCACAGGGTACTCCTCAAGTTAGCTAGTCACTAGTCGGCGGTTTGATCAAAATCGAGCCGTCGGGGGCTGTGGCAAATTCTGCCCCCAAGGCTGTCAGGCGATCGCGAGCAATATTACGGGTTTTCTGGTCAGTTGCGGTATGAAATACCTGACTCCAAGACATTACCTGGGCTTGACGACTCTGGGGATTGCGCTCTAAAAAACGTGCCGTCTGGGCAGACACAGCTGCAACAATTTGGGCATCGGGGTCAGGGCTTTGGGCGGCCCAAGCAGCTGCTTGTAGAAAAGACTGCCTAGCTCCCATCGCATCCCCTAGAAACAAAAGTTGGTCAATGGCCTTAATTCGCCATACTGTGAAGGATTGAGGGGGAACTTGGGGGGTCATAGACCTCAACCCCTGGCTAATTAGGCGCACAGACCGCTCTGGCTGACCGCTGTATAGGGAAATACTAGTCGACAGTGACACGTAGGCACCCAAAAATCGGGGATCGCGATCGACAATAATTTCAAAGTATTCGGGACTCAGGGTATAGCCAGTTTGCTCCCGGACTGGAATATCGCCAAAATACTGGTGAAATTGCAGAAAGACCCAATTAGCCAACAGATTATCAAACCCCAAGGCGGGCATTTGTCTCCACAGACTCAGGCGAGTTTTTTCTCGCGCCAGTTCCCGGTTGATTTCAGCCAAGGAGGGAGGTGGTTTTTCCTGCTGGAGTTGACGTAGAACAGGAATTTGCAGTTGGACGATCGCTAGCCCCACCAGCGCCATCGGCCCGACTTGAAAAAATAACCTCTTGAACATAGTCACTTTCTAACCCAAAATAACTTACCCCGATAAAGTTCCATCACTGGCTGCTGGCTCATTTTAACCAAGCTTTGATCGTGGGTTGTCACAACTACCGTAGCTCCTAAATCATTCATCTGCTGGAGTAATTGCAAAATCAAGCGGGAATTTTCTGGGTCTAAGTTTCCGGTCGGCTCATCGGCCAAAATCAGGCTGGGGGTATTGATGATTGCCCTCGCCAGACTGACTCGCTGTTGTTCTCCTCCCGATAGTTGCCGGGGAAAGCTGTGGATCTTATGCTCTAGGCCAACCAAATTTAGGGTAGGACGAAGCCGACGCTGGATCTCCGCCGGGGGATAACCTTGGGCCCAAAGCACAAAGGCAACATTTTCACCGATCGTCCGATTTTCAATGAGCTTGTAGTCTTGAAAGACAATCCCCATGCTGCGACGCAATCGCGCCAAGCGATCGCCCTTTAATTTATGAACTGGCTGCCCAGCAAAAAACACTTCACCATAGGAAGGCACCTCAGCCCCGTATAGCAACTTCAATAAAGTTGACTTGCCAGCCCCAGAAGCCCCAGTGATAAACAAAAAATCACCCTGATGCACCTGCAAATCAAGATCAACTAGACAACTGCAAGAATTAGGGTAGGTTTTACCCACATGGTGCAAACTTATCAGGGGTTCTGACCCTTGCTGTCTAGATAGAATCAGTTCAGGTGAACGCACAACCTTTAACTCCTATTCAACATTGCCAAAATTGCGAATTTTGGCAAGGCTAACATTCTCCGCCATCGCCAGGGTTCTTTGTATAACCTGTACAGCCATTCCAGATTGTTCTCCCGCAGAAACTTGGGAGCACGACTTTTTACCCCGGCCCAGATATCAAAGCTGCCGCCTACCCCAATCCAAGTACTGTGGGGGCAGAGGTGGCGATGCTGGGCAATCCACAATTCTTGGCGCGGCACCCCCAAACCCACCAAAATTAATCGTGGCTGATGTTTTTGGAGTTGGTCTAATAATTGGGGCATCTGTTCAGGAGGAATAAATCCGTGCTGACTGGTAAGGTGTAAATTGGGGAACTTTTGCTGCCAGCGGGCGGCGGCGGCGGCAGCTACCTCTGGGGTACCACCGTAGAAAAATAGAGATTGTCCTTGGTCAGCGGCCACTTCGATTAGGGCGGCGGCCAATTCAATGCCGGGGCAGCGGCGCGATCGAATTCCTTGCGATCGTAGATACAAGACTACCCCAGCCCCATCGGGAATGACCACCTCAGCCGATCGCATCACACCTGCTAAAGCCTCGTGCTGCCGCCCCTGCATTACCATTTCCGCATTGAGAGTAACAACATGAGTACCAATCCCTTCCTGCATCCGTGTTGCCACCCAATTTGTGTAATCCTCACAGAGGTGCACCGGAAAACCCAGAACCGGAAACGCAGGAGATTGACTAGTCATAGCATATCGATCCTTAAACTTTTTGTCAGGTTCGGGCGAAATATCATGCCCGTAATTAACCGTATTTACATACACACGAAGGTATAGGTAATCTGGCAGATGTGAAAACTACCAGATTCTTCCTACCATAGATTATAGGAAATCAAGGCAAGCTAAGATTCCTAGACATGCCCTAAGGTACTGTGCAACCAAAGCCGATGTCTCTATCTCTGACTCCGATATCGTTTGCCCAAGGTCGCACTGATATCTGATAGCTGACCCGACTCCGTTTGTTTGCACTTAACTTCCTGCAGACTATGGCAGTGTGGCGATCTATATCGGCTGGATTTCAGTGGCTAAGCCAAGCGGTTCTCGACTGCGAACTGAACCTGGGTGGATGAAAAGCAAATCAGCTGTAAGCTCCACGGCTTTTTGTGGAACTTAAGCCCAGCAAAGTCATCTTTTAGCGGGTGTCAAATTTTCAGGTCTTGGGTCTGAATTAAGTCTAAGCTCTCGATAACTAACCGCAAACTAACTGATTTACAAAGGAACCATTACTATGACTACTCAACTAGACAACCTGTTCGTAGAACTCAGCGAAGCCGAAATGGCCACTACTTCTGGTGGTTTGATTACCTCTACTTTTCTCGATCGCTGGGCCGCTAGAGTCCGGGCCGGCAACCCCAACTTAGCCAGAATCTCTCAGCGTCTAGTTAATGAATTTTACAGAGGTGGATTGACCCCCGCCAGTATATCTACTTGGTCGGCTGCCACCAGTGCTGACAACAGAGCTGCCTGGAAAACTGCTGCTCCTCTGGTCAGTAATTTCTTAAACTCCACTGGCTCCCTAGCGGGTGCAACTCCCGCTGCTGTTAGTGCCGTAAGAAGCTACCTAAACCAGTTCTAGAGACCATCACAGCCACAAGTATTGCTAACTACAAAGCTAAGTTGGTAAACCAGTGCAATAACCACCCTCTTCTGGGTGGTTTTTTAGCAATTCCTCCGCATTTTGAGGATAAGTAATGTTCCAAAAGCAACAGATGCATTGGTACTGCTTCTAATATTGAGTTATCTAGATTCATCAGAGGGCTTTTCAATGCTCCATTAACTATAATATTGAGATTTAGCAAACTCAGATTGCTAGAGGTCAGGTTAATAATTATGTTAGTTGTCTTATTAGAAGAGCAAATATTATCAGCACAACATATTTGCTGTAATTGTGTATTGGCTAGTCAAGCGGGTCAGCCCCGGTGGCATGATGGCAAACTGGGCTGCGGCCGGACAATACAGCCAATCGGTCAACCACAGATGACCCAATACGTTTGTCAAATGGGGTTTCGTCTGACCAACATCGACCTGTAGATGCCTATGGGAAGGAAATTACGCTATCCTGATAGATGTGCTGTTGAATAAAGGATTACTTGTATATGACTTGGCGTGGAGATACTAGCATCAGAGACCGAATTTTTGCCAGCTTGCCTTATGCCCTACCACTTGTATCGGCAATTCCGTTTGGCAACTTTCTAATGGGACAATTTCCTCCCTTGCAGTTACTTTATCTTCCTCTATATCCAGTGATTTTTGTTTACAACAATATTCCTTTTGCAGGATTTGTAGTCTTCTTTCTACTGTTTTTATTGGTAGTCCGCAACGAAAGGATTATTCATTTTATTCGGTTTAATACTATGCAAGCAATCTTGCTAGATATTCTTCTAGTTTTATGTAGCTTAGTATTAAGTGTATTTGCACCAGCTTTAGGCCGGGGGCTAATTATAGAGACAGTTTTCAATATTATTTTCATTGGGGTATTGGCTGCCTGTGGCTATTCGATAGTCCAGTCTCTGATTGGTCGCTACGCTGAAATTCCTACCTTGTCTGAAGCGGTTTACGCTCAGGTCAGGTAGGCTTGGTATATAGAAATCTGCTAGAAAGTAAATAAATCACTCCGGATTTTACTGGTTTTCAGTTTATCTGGAGTGATTTACTATTCGAAGTGGGATAGTATTGTTTGGATAATTTCTGGTTTATTATATTTAGATTTGATTTTGACTCCTAGCTCTTTGGCTTTATCCTTTAGTTTCTGCTTAGTAATTTTCTCAAGGTGGGATAGAATTGCTTCGATAATTTCTGTTTCGTTGGGCTTAGGCTTGATTTTGACTTCTAGTTTTCTAGCCATGTCCTCTAGTTTTAGTAGGGGGAGTTTCTCCAAGTTAGTTCTGTCAATTTGATTAGCCTGGGCTACGACAGTTTGACTAGTGGGTTGCACTGGCGTAGCGATTTTTTGGCTGAGCTGGTCTAGTTGCTCTTGGATGACCTGTAGTTGGTTGGTGAGTTTTTGGATGTCGCCACTAAGCCACTGTTGGAGTTTGCGATCGAACAGTTTTTCTAGCTGTAACTCTGGTAATTCAGGAATTGGGTCAGCGATCGACG
>Ga0272446_1004531_pt1 | contig 16339 bp, 15 predicted proteins | sample YNPCB0061_FD_194587 | JGI IMG/M metagenome (GOLD analysis project Ga0272446, IMG submission 194587) | Hot spring microbial mat communities from Yellowstone National Park, WY, United States - YNP-CB-006-1 | ecosystem: Environmental > Aquatic > Thermal springs > Hot (42-90C) > Sediment | place... | reverse complement strand
TGGCCCCTCAGGCGTGCTACGTCTCCGCTCCAGGGATTCTCACGCATTGCCGCCAAAGCAGCAATAATGCGGCGGCGATCCTTAGCGGGGATTCTTTCGAGCTCTCGTTGCGCGCGGTTTCCGATGCGCAGATGCCAGGTCATCGAGGAGTTGATCCAGCGTTACAAAATGTCCCTGCTCAACTTCGGCGCGGCTGCGGGTGATCGCCTTCAGCTCGGCCTTTGAAGCTGTGGCGACAGGGAAACGGCTGTAAAAATACCGGCGCAGGGCCTCACGGACAAGCTCGGAATGCGTGCGGCTTTCCTGCCTGCTGACCTCCTCGACCTGCTTCGCCATTTCGGGAGGCAGGGAAATCGTCATTGTCTGGCGTGTTCTCATGAAACCAATATCAATGTCTGGTAAGACCTTGTCTTACACACTAGTCCTGAAAGCCCGGGTTGTCAACCAGGTGGCGGTTCGGCGGTTCGGCGGGCACTGCACTATACTGCCCTTCGTATGCGAACTCAACTGGCAGTGTGCGCCGGATGGGTGCTGGCGGCATGTGCGGCTCAGGCGCAGTGGACGCCGATTGCGCATCCCGCGCCGGTAACCGCCCGCGAATTTCCCATCATGGCCTGGGATCTTTCCCCGTCCGATTCCACCTACCTGAATTGGATGAAGGACGCCGGCTTCAACATGTCCGGATTTTGCCGGGTCGAGGACCTGGACAAGGTGCGGGCGGCGGGCTTGAGCTGCCTGGTGATCGACAAGCGCTTCGAAACCATGGATTGGGAGAAAGCGCCGGGCGACGCCGTGCTGGACGAGATTGCGGCAGACCTCAAGCGCCAGGCCGGATCGCATCCGGCCGTGGCTGGGTTCTTCCTGAGGGACGAGCCCAGCGCCTCATTCATGCCGGGGTTGGGACGGGCCGCCGCGGCATTGCGCCGGGCGATGCCCGACAAATGGGCGTACGTCAACCTGTTCCCGACTTATGCAAACTCGCGCCAGCTTGGAACCGCCACCTATGAAGAACACTTGCGCACCTACCTGAAGGAGTTCCGGCCCCAGTTCATCAGTTGGGACAACTACTCGCTGCTGGACGGGGAAATGCAGGACCGCTTCTACACGAATCTCGAGATTATCCGCCGGGTGGCCCAGGAAGCCGGCCTGCCTTTCTGGAACTGCATCCTCGGCAACGCGCACTACATGTACATGGAGCCGAGCGACGCCACGCTGAGCCTCCAGGTCTACAGCACGCTGGCCTACGGGGGACGGGGGATTCAGTACTTCACCTTCTTTGCCATTGACAGCTCAAATTACCGGCTGGGAGCGGTCGACCAGTTCGGGAACCGCACGCCGACCTGGGAGATGCTGCGCAGAATCAACCTGCAAATCCACGCCCTGGCCCCGACGATGCTCCAATTGCGCAGCACCGGCGTCTATCACTCTCCGGCCGTGCCGGAGCAAGGCAAGAGCCTCTCCGAAAGCCGGCTGGTGAAATCCGTTCCCGGGGCGGGCCAGATCCTGATTGGGGAGTTCGAGGACAACCGGGGGCGGGCCTACCTGATGGCTGTCAACCGGGATCTGAAGCGGCCGGTGATGTTGCCGATCCAACTGCGCCGCGAGAACGCCAGCCTGGTGCGTATCTCGCCGTATTCGGGCAAGGAAACGGGGAAGGTGACCGAGCCGGTCGGCCTGGCTCCCGGCGGGGGAGGACTGTTCCGGGTGGAATAGGCCGGCGGGCGGGTTCAGACGCTGACGACCGGGCAGGGCGACTCGCGAATGATGGCGTAGGCGTTGGTGCGCAAGCGGCCAAAGACGCCGGCGGCCGAACCGCGGCCGATTACCAGCAGATCGGCGTGGCGTTTTTCGGCGAGAGCCCGAACGACGGCGGGAGGATCGCCGCCTTCGACCAGGACTTCAGTGCCGGGGGGGTGATCGGCGGGCAGGCGGTCGATCTCTTCCCGCGCCTGCCGCAGCACCGATTCCCGCCAGGCCGTATCGGAAGGGTGGGCCTGGGCCGTCGCACAGGGCACGGCGTGCACAATGCTGAGTTGAGCTCCGAATGCCCGGGCCATCTGGGCGGCCCAGGCGAGCACCCGGGAACTCTGCGGGCCGAGATCCACAGCGCAGAGGATACTGTGGAAGGGAATCGAAGCCACCGCCGGCGTGTGCTCCAGGTGCACGCCGGTCCAGACGGGGCAGTCCGCGTCGTGCAGGACCTTGGCCGTCACCGACCCGAGGATAAAACGCCGGAAAGGTCCGTAGCCGTGGGTGGGAATGATGATCAGGTCCACCTGCTGGCGGTGCGCATGATCGACGATGGAGCGGGCCGGGTCGCCCTCAACCAGCACCGTTTCCGTCTCAACCCCTGCAAACTCCGCGGCGGCGAATTCATCAAGTTCCTTGCGCACCTGGGCGGTCCGGTTGGCGAACAGCTCGCTCAACATGGGGCCGCCGACCTCGAGCGCGGCGAACTCGTAGTGGGGAGGTTGCAGGACGTGCAGCAGGGTCACGCGGGAGTGAAAATGGCGGGCGATGGTGGCGGCGTACCGGGCCGCGCCCACGGAGCGGTCGGAGAAATCGACGGGCAGAAGAATTCGTTCCAGCCAGGGCATGGATCTTCTCCTCTATGGAGAGCTTAAGCCAAGCAACGAGGGATGTCGAGGCCGGGATGTGGAGAAACGCAGGGTTAGTGGAAGTCGTGGGAGGCAGGGGCGGGAGGGCTGAGCGTGAGCGGGGTCAGGCGTTCGGCCCGCACGGAAACCACATTGTCCTGATTTTGCAGCACTCCCTCGACCACGAGGAAAGGTTCGTTGCTGAGCAGGAACCGGTCGCGCTCGAACAAGGCCGGGGTGACAATGACGTTGGCAATCCCGGTTTCATCTTCCAAGCTCAGGAAAACGAATCCCTTGGCAGTGCCAGGCCGCTGGCGGACGATGACGCCGCCGGCCACCCGCACCCAGCGTCCGGCCGGCAGACGGGCCAGGTCCGCCGCGCGGCACACGCCCATCGAATCCAGGCCCGGGCGCGCATAGGCCATGGGATGGGGACCGATGGTGAGGCCGGAACCGCAGAAGTCCGCAATCAGACGCTCGCGATCCGTCATGGGGAGAAGCGGGGAGCCGGCCGGGTCTTCGAGGCCGGCAAATAGAGGACCCGCCGGACGCGCAGCCCGTTCGGCTTCCCAGAGACGGCTGCGGCGATGGGTGGCGCGCCCGGTCTCACGGCCGATCCAGTTCAGAGCGCCCACTCCGGCCAGCCGGGTCAGCTCGTCCTTGCGCAACTCCGGAACGCGCCGCACCAGGTCGTCGACGCTGGCGAAAGGACGTTCTTGCCGGGCGCGCAGCACGGCCAGGGCGGCCTTCTCGCGCAACCCCTTCACGTAGCACAGGCCCATGCGGACCGCGCGCACCCCGGCCTCAGTTTCCACCGTGCAGCGCCAGTCCGAACGGGTCACATCGATGGGCCGCACCTTCAGCCCGTGCCGCTGGGCGTCCTTGACGATGGTGGCCGGATGGTAGAACCCCATGGGCTGGTGGTTCAGCAGCGCGGCAACGAAGGCCGCCGGATAGTGGCATTTCAGATAGGCGCTCGCATAAGCCAGCAGGGCGAAACTGGCCGCGTGCGATTCCGGGAAACCGTACAAGGCGAAGGAGGCGATGGATTGCACGATGCGGTCCTGAGTCTCCCCCGTAATCCCGTTGCGCTCCATTCCGGCGCGCAGCTTGACCTCGATGGCTTTCATTTTCGCTTCGGAGCGCTTGTGGCTGAAGGCGCGGCGCAACTCTTCGGCCTCGCCTCCGGTAAAACCGGCGGCAATCATGGCCATGCGCAGCAACTGCTCCTGAAACAGGGGGACGCCCAGGGTGCGTTTTAAGACCGGTTCCAGGGAGGGATGGAGGCATTCGGGCGGCTCGCGGCCCTGCCGCCGCTTCAAGTAGGGATGCACCATCCGGCCGGCAATCGGCCCGGGCCGGATAATGCCTACCTGGACCACAAGATCGTAAAACCGCTGGGGCCGCAGACGCGGCAGGCACGCCATCTGGGCGCGGCTTTCCACCTGGAACATGCCCACGGTGTCGGCTTTTTGCAGGGCCTGGTAGACAGCCGGATCGTCCGGCGGCAGATGGGCCAGATCCACTTCTTCGCCGTAAGCCTCGCGCGCCAGCGTCAAAGTGTCTTCGAGCACGGCCATCATGCCGAGGCCCAGGAGATCCACTTTGATCAGCCCCAGATCGGCACAGTCGTCCTTGTCCCACTGGATGACGACGCGGCCGGGCATGCTGGCAGGTTCGAGGGGGACCACGGAATCGAGCTGCCCCTGGCAGATGACCATGCCGCCGGAATGCTGGCCGAGGTGGCGCGGCAAATCCTGCACGGCGGCGTAGAGTTCGAGGAATTTGCGGATGCGGGGGTGTTCGGGGTCCAGGCCGGCATCGCGGAACTGGCGTTCGGGGGTGTCCTTCGGATCGTGCCATTCGAAGCTGCGGACCAGGCTGGAGAGGCGGGCCAGCGTGGCTTCGTCGAAGCCCAGCACCTTGCCGATTTCGCGCGCGGCCGAACGCCCGCGATAGGTGATGACATTGGCCGTCATGGCGGCGCCCAGGCGGCCGTAGCGCTCGTAGACATATTGGATGACGCGCTCGCGCTTGGCTCCGCTGGGCAGGTCGAGATCGATATCGGGCCACTCGCCGCGCTCTTCGGAGAGGAATCGCTCGAACAGCAGTTCCATGCCGACCGGATCGACGGCGGTAATGCCCAGCGCATAGCAGACGGCGCTGTTGGCGGCTGAACCGCGGCCCTGCGCAAGGATGCCACTGGCGCGGCAGTATTCGACCAGGTCCCACACAATGAGGAAATAACCGGCCAAGCCCAGCTTTTCGATCAGCGCCAGTTCGCGCTCGAGCTGCCGGTGGGCGCGGGCGTCATCCGGGCGATAGCGGCGGCGGGCGCCCTCGGCGGTGCGTTTCCGGAGGAACGAATTCATGGTTTCACCCGGGGGCACGGGATAGCGCGGGAATTCGTACCCGAGGTCGGCGAGGGTGAAGGCGAGGCGGGCGGACAACTCGCGGGCGCCGGCGATGGCTTCCGGGAGGTCGGCAAACAGGCGGGCCATTACGGCGGGAGGTTTCAAATGCCGCTCGCAATTCGGTTCGAGCAGCCGGCCGGCGGCGTCCAGGCGGACTTTTTCCCGCACGCAGGTGAGCACGTCGAGGACTTCGCGCTCGCCTGGCTCGGCATAGCAGACCCCGTTGGTGGCCAGCAAGGGGATTCCGAGGCTCCGCGCGCGATCGATGAGAGCCTGGTTGCGGGCTTCCTGCTCGCGGCTGCCGTGGCGCTGGAGTTCCGCATACACGTTGCGGCGGCCGAAGACGCCGGCGGCCCAGGCGAGGCGCGCGGGATCGCGAATGAGGCAGACCAGTCCGCCCGCAAATTCGGCGAACTCGCCCGGCAGAGCCGCGCCTGCACCCTTCTTGGCCCGGAGTTTCGCGCGGGTGATGAGCCGGCAGAGGTTCTGGTAACCGGCGCGGTTTTCGGCCAGCAAGGGATAAACGGCGCCATCCGCGCAGGTCACCTCGGCGCCGATGTGCGCGCGCAACCCGAGTTTTTTCGCCGCCATGTGGAAACGCGGCGAACCGTACACTCCGTCGCGGTCCAGGAGGGCCATGGCAGGCATCTCCAGCCGGGCGGCGGCAGCGGCAAGCTCCTCGGGCTCGGAAGCGCCGCGCAGAAAGCTGAATGCGGAGCGCGCATGCAACTCGACGTACTCAGTCATAGACGCCCTCGAGGAACCAGCCGGCGCCCTCGCGGCAAAGGCGGCAGAGAACGCCGTCGCTCAATTCGACATCCCATTCGTCGCGCGCCCAGGGCTGCGGCGTCCACCAGTCGCCGGAGGTGCGCCAGGGACCGGCGGCCGCGATCACTTTACCCCGGGCGCCCGGCGCGGAAACATAGGCGGGTTGCCCGGAAACGAGCCGCACAGCCGCCGGACGGGGCGGCCGGAAGGCGCGGAAAGCCAGCCGCCGGCCTTCTCCGGAGTCCAGCCGCCGGACCAGCGAAAAGGCTTTGCGCATCCGGAATGCTCCCGGGCGGTTCGTATCCAGCAGCTCGGGGGTGCCTACGTTGGATTCCCCGACCAGAGCCTGGATGCGAGCCAGAGTGATCTCCAGCTTTTCAGGCTCCGGGGAAAGGGGAGTGAAGAGGCCCTCCTGGTGGGTCCGGGGGTGAGCCGGCGTGGCCGCCAGGGTAACCGCCACAACGGGCGCTTGCGGCGGGTGGGCTTCCAAATCGAGTTGCAGCAGCTTCAGGAATGCCCGGGGGTGGCGCATGGGGACGGGCAAACCCAGTCCGCGGGCGTGTTCAGTGCGGTCCTCCAGCCGCAATACAAGGCGCAGCTCGCAGGCGGCCAGACCGTGCGCGGCGAGTTTCTCGCAAAGCCGGTTCAGCAGACGGGCCAGAACGAAGGCGAGCGGTTCGAGCAGCGCAACCGGACTTTCAAGTTCCAGGAACTCTTCGAAAACGGGTTCGGGGCAGGCCGGACGGAGCGGCCGGATAGCGGCGCCGCGGGCCAGTTTTTGCAGCCGCACACCTTCGGGGCCAAGGCGCTCGGAGACGCCGTTGGGGGGCAACGCGGCCAGGTCCCGGAAGGTGCGAATTCCCCAACGGTCCAGGGTCTCCAGAATTTCCGGCGGCGGCGAGAGCAGTTCGACGGGCAGGCTGCCGAGTTGCTCGCCGCTTTCGACCACGGTGATGCCGGCGAAACCGCGCGCGGCATGGAAAGCCGCATCGGGATTGGAGGCAACCCCGACGCTGACCTCGAGGCCGGTCTCCGCGGCGCGGCGGCGGATGGCTCCGGCGATCGCTTCGGGCGAACCCAACAGGCGTCCGAGGCCCCGGATATCGATGATGGCGGTATCCGGCGCGGTCTCCTCCACTTGCGGGGAAAACTCGCGGGCACAGGCCAATACCGGCGACCCCTTGCCATAGATGCACGCAAACATGGCTCACCCCGCCAGCGCCCCGGCTTCAAATGCCGCTCCGGCCGGGCGCACCGGCTTGCGCGCCTCCACCCGCAGCCGCACGCCGCGCAGCAATTGCGAACAGCCGGGAACGCCGGACCAGCAAACGCCCTCGCGGCGCATTTCCAGACACAGCGACGCACAAGAGATACAGGGCTCGATGCCGATGACGATCAGAGCCGTGGGCGTGTGTTCCACCGCCCGGCGAAACCGAAACCAGGAGGCCAGCGGGATGCGGCGCGCCTCCTGCGGCGGAGTATCGCCCATATCCATGGCCACAACACCGAATCCCCCGCCGGCAAGGAGCAGATCCGCGGCCTTGAGCGCGTGTCCGGCATTGCCGCCGCAACGGATCCAGACCAGCCGCGCCAAGTCCACTCCGCCACGAGCCGCGGCTTGGGGATCGAAGGCGCCGGCGGTGTCCACCAGCGCACAGCATTCTTCCCGAGCCGACGCACCGGCCAGCACAGCAACCAGCAGACTGGTGCGCCCGGAGGAAGGAGAGCCGTAGATTTCGGTAATCGCGCCGCGCGGGATGCCGCCGGTCAGTTTGTCCACCTCCGGGATTCCGGTAGAGAGCGTCCCGGCAGGGGGCTTTTCGCGAAATGCAAAATCGGTTGAGAAACGAGGACCGATCGAGGATCTGAGAGCCGCGGGTTGCATGGGGGAGGCGCCTTTTATTCGCTTTTTGTTCGCCCGTACTTAACTTTTGCAGAATTTTAAAAAGCTGTCAAGCGGCATTCCCCCGCACTGGCTTTCCGGCTCCAGTTCTGCTATAACCTCAAGCGATATGGAAACGCACGTCAAAGTGCTCGGCATGCTGCATATCATCCTGGGCTTCCTGGGAGCTTTGGGCGCCGTGACCGTGCTGGCGATTTTTGGTGGCATCGCCGGCATTGTGGGAGCCAGTGCGCAGGCCGAACCCGACGCACGCCTGGCCATCCCGATTCTGGGCGCCATCGGCGGCGTGATTGCTGTCTTTATCCTGCTCATTTCACTGCCCGGAATCATTGCCGGCTTCGGACTGTTGAACTACCGGCCGTGGGCACGCATTCTGACCATCATTCTTTCGGCGATTAACCTGTTGAACATTCCCATCGGCACGGCCCTGGGGGTTTACGGGTTGTGGGTTCTGCTTTCACCCGTGACTGAGCGGCTATTCGCCGTGCCTCAGGTCCGGCATGTCTAAGCCCCGGCAGCAGGGTATTTTGCCCCATCGGGTCCTGTTCTCCGCAACTGGAGAAGGCGTTATTTCACCCAGGAGCGGGGCGACGCCTTTGCCGGGCAGGCACTTGGGTTTGGCATCCGGCATGCCCATCCAACTCGAGTGTTGCCTCGAAACCCAAAGGAAACGGTATGGTGACTAATCTTCCGGCCATTGGCACACAGTTTGTGATCGATTTACCCGCGCTGGACGGAGTGTTTGCGTCTTTGCGGCGCCGCGGCTATGAAGTGATCGGGCCGACGGTGCGGGGTCCGGCTATCGTATATGACGCCATCGAGGGGGTCAAAGACCTGCCCCAGGGGTACACCGAAGAGCAGGAGGCGGGCGTCTACCGGTTGCAGAAGGGCGAGGGCGCCGCGTTGTTCAGTTTCGTGCTGTCGCCGCACAGTTGGAAGCAATTTCTGCACCCTTCCGAGGTGCGGCTGTTTGCGGCGGAGCGCGACGGGCAGACGTTCCGGATTCTGAACAGCCCGCCGCCGCCACCGCCCCGGGCCTTCATCGGAGTCCGGGCGTGCGAACTGGCCGCCATCGCGGTTCAGGACCGGGTGCTGCTTGGCGAAACCTATTCCGACAGCGTCTACCAGGCGCGGCGCCGGGGCCTTTTTCTGGTAGCGGTGAACTGCACGCGGTCGGCGCCGACCTGTTTCTGCACCTCCACGCGCACGGCTCCTCCGGCCGAGGCCGGATTCGACCTGGTGCTGACCGAACTGGCGGGGCCCGACCGCCACATTTTCGTCGTCGAGGCGGGCAGCCGGCACGGGGCGGAGGTTCTGGCCGAAGTCGAGCACCACGAGGCCACGCCCAGCGAGATCCTGGATGCCGAGGCGGCGGTGAAAGCCGCCAAAGACTCGATCAGCCGCAAGCTGAACACGGCCGGCCTGCGCGAGTTGCTCTACGAAAAATTCGACGACCCGCGCTGGGAGCAGGTGGCGCAGCGCTGCCTGACTTGCGGCAACTGCACGATGGTCTGCCCTACCTGTTTCTGCACGACGGTGGACGAATCCAGCGATGTGGCCAACCAGCATGCCGAGCGCTGGCGCAGATGGGATTCCTGCTTCAGCCAGAACTTTTCCTACATTCACGGGGGCAGCGTGCGCATGTCGGCCAAGTCGCGCTATCGCCAGTGGCTGACCCACAAGCTGGCCACCTGGGTGGACCAGTTCGGCAGCTTGGGGTGCGTGGGTTGCGGGCGCTGCATCACCTGGTGCCCGGTGGGGATCGACATTACCCAGGAAGCGGCCGCCTTGAGGGCCGATGAAGAGATTGCAATTGCGAAAGGAGATGCGCTATGAGCACGGAGAATCTCGTGGACATGCTCCGGACCCACCCGTTTGTGGAAGGGTGCAGACCGGAGCATATTGAAAAGCTGGCCAGCATGGCGGCCAGGGTTCAGTTCGAAAAGAACGCGATCATCTTTCGGGAAGGCGACGAATCGAGCTTCTTCTACCTGTTGTTCTCCGGTTCGGTGGTGCTGGAGATTACCGGGGCGGGCCGGGCGCACCGGATCCAGACGCTGGGCAAGGGCGAAGAACTGGGGTGGTCATCCATGACGCCGTCGATGGCGAAGAAGTTCCAGGCGCGGGTGCTGGAGCCGGTGACCGCTCTGGCCTTTGACGGAGCGCGGCTCCGGCGGGCCTGCGACGAGGACTGCGCGTTCGGCTACGCCATCACGCAGCGGCTGTTGGAGACCATTTCGTCCCGGCTGCAAGCCGCCCGCATGCAACTGCTGGATCTGTACGCACCGGCCAAAATGGGAGCGCCGGGGAAACCGGGAGCGTGACATGCCTGCCATCGAAATCGATCAGGAGCAATCCAGGCTCGACAACATGCACCCGCTGGCGGCTCGGGTTGCTCAGGTGCGCAAGGACACGCCGGACACCTTCACGCTGACCTTGGAGCCGGAAGGCGAGGAGCCGCTGCCGTCGTTTCTGCCGGGCCAGTTCAGCATGCTGTACGTATTCGGAGTGGGCGAACTGCCGATCTCGATCAGCGGAGACCCGCAGGAACAGGGCACCCTGGTCTACACGGTGCGGTCGGTGGGCAAGACCACGCACGCGCTGGTGAGCCTGAAGGTGGGTGACACGGTGGGAGTCCGCGGCCCCTTCGGCAAGCCGTGGCCGCTCAAGGCGGCGCGCGGCAAGGACGTCGTTGTGGTGGCGGGCGGCATCGGACTGGCGCCCCTGCGCCCGGTGATCTATTACATCCTCCGGCATAAGGCCGATTACGGGCGTCTGGTCCTGCTCTATGGAGCGCGCAGCCCGCGCGATCTGCTGTACCAGAAACAACTGGAAAGCTGGGCGCGGCAGGCCGACGTCCAGGTGCTTACGACGGTGGACTACGGCGGGCTGAGCTGGCACGGGCACGTGGGCGTAGTGACCACGCTGTTCCGCTACATCCGGCTGCAACCTCTGCACAGCGTGGCCATGGTGTGCGGGCCGGAGATCATGATGCGTTACGTGGCCTGGGAGTTCGAGGCGCGCGGGTTGCCCCCGGGAGACTTGTACGTCTCCATGGAGCGCAACATGAAGTGCGGCATCGGCTTCTGCGGGCATTGCCAGTTTGGTCCCAGGTTTATTTGCAAAGACGGGCCCATCTTCACCTACCGGGAGATAGGGTCGTGGCTGGGGAAATATGAGCTCTAGAGAAACCAAGAAACCCACCATCGCATTTTTCAAGTTCGCCTCCTGCGACGGGTGTCAGTTGAGCCTGCTGGATGCCGAGGACGAACTGCTGGCCGTGGCCGGGGCGGTCGAAATCGCGTATTTTCCCGAAGCCAGCCGGGCCATGTCGAAAGGCCCGTACGACATCGGGCTGGTGGAAGGCTCGATCACCACCCATCACGACGCGCAACTGATCCAGCAGGTGCGGCGGCAATCGAAGATGCTGGTGACCATCGGGGCCTGCGCCACAGCCGGAGGAATCCAGGCGTTGCGCAACTGGAAGGACGTTAACGGGTTTGTGCGCACCGTCTATGCCAAGCCGGACTTCATCAGCACGCTGAAGATGTCCACGCCGGTGGCCGAGCACGTGCCGGTGGACTTCGAGTTGCGTGGCTGCCCGATCAACAAGAACCAGCTCGTGGAGTTGCTGGTGGCCACCCTGGCCGGGCGCAGACCGAACATACCCACTTACAGCGTCTGCATGGAGTGCAAGCGGAAGGGCAATGTCTGCCTGCCGGTGGCCCAGGGCACAGCCTGCCTTGGGCCGGTCACGCAGGCCGGATGCGGCGCCATTTGCCCGAGTTTCAACCGTGGCTGCTACGGTTGCTACGGACCCATGGAGAGCCCGAACACGGAGGCCATGACCGCGCAGTTCCGGACCCTGGGTAAGGCCGATCCGGAAATCATGCGGGCGTTCCGCACGTTCAACGCCTGGTCCTGGCAGTTCCGGCAGGCAAGCGAGGAGTGTGAACATGAGCACAAGTAAGAAGGGCGGCGCCGGCAGCAAGACCATCGCCGTGGACTACCTGGCCCGGGTGGAGGGCGAAGGCGGTCTGCACGTGAGACTGAAAGACGGGCAGGTGCAGGATGTGCAACTGCGGATTTTCGAGCCGCCGCGGCTGTTCGAGGCATTCCTGGAGGGCCGCCATTTCAACGAAGTGCCGGACATCACGGCGCGCATCTGCGGCATCTGCCCGATCGCCTACCAGATGAGCGCCGTGCACGCGATGGAGCAGATTCTGGGCATTCAGATCGATCCGTCGGTGCGCGCCTTGCGCCGGCTCTTCTACTGCGGGGAATGGATTGAGAGCCATACTCTGCACGTTTACCTGCTGCATGCGCCGGACTTTCTGGGCGCGCAGGACGCGATCGAGCTGGCCAGGAAGCACCGGGCACTGGTCGAGCAAGGTCTGCGCCTGAAGAAGATCGGCAACCATCTGGTGGAGGTGATGGGCGGACGCGAGATCCATCCCGTCTCGGCGGCCGTAGGCGGATTCTACCGGACGCCCACCAGGCGCGAGCTGGGGGCCCTGGTCGAGGATCTGAAGTGGGCTCTGGATGCATCGATCGCCACCGCGAAGGCCGTGGCGGGATTTCACTTTCCCGATTTCGAACAGGATTACGAATTCGTCTCCCTTTCGCATCCCGACGAGTACCCGTTCAACGAGGGCCGTATCGTTTCCAGCAAAGGCGTGGACATCGGCATCCCGGAGTACCTGGATCACTTCGTCGAGCAGCATGTGAAGCATTCGACCGCATTGCAAGCGAGGGTGAAAGAGCGGGGCTCCTACCTGGTGGGTCCGCTGGCGCGGTTTAATCTGAACTACGACAAGCTGCCGCCGGTCGCCCGGCAGGTGGCCGAGGACTGCGGGCTCAGCCTGCCCTGCCGGAACCCGTTCCAGAGCATCGTGGTTCGCGCTGTGGAGCTGGTATTCGCCTGCCACGAGGCGCTGCGCATCATTGCGGAATACGAACCGCCGGCCGCCCCCAGGGTGGAGGCCGCTCCGCGCGCCGGAGTGGGTCACGGAGCGACCGAAGCGCCGCGCGGCCTGCTCTACCACCGCTATGAGATCGACGACCGGGGCCTGGTGGTGAAGGCGCGCATCGTGCCGCCCACGGCGCAAAACCTGAAGCGGATGGAGGACGACCTGTGGCACTTCGTGCCGCAGATCAAGGATCAGCCGATCGAACGGGTCACCTGGCAGTGCGAGCAGGCGGTCCGCAACTACGACCCGTGCATTTCGTGCTCAGCGCATTTCCTCAGACTGACCCTGGAAGAGGAAGGCGCGCCGGGCGCTTCGAGGAAGGAGATCGAAGATGAGTCTGTTCGGCAACCAACCGGCGAAGAGTGACGTGTTCGCCACGATCAGTGGCGAGGAACTGACCGAAATCGTGCGGGAGATGGGTTTCGCGCCCGAGTTGACAGTGGACTCGCAGGGCGATCCGATGGTCAAGTTCCGGATCGAGGGACTCCGCTGCCAGATCCTCTTCTATGGCTGCAAGGACGGCCGCGCCAACAGCATCCAGTTCAACAGCGTCTTCAGTTCCGACGCGCCGCTCGAGAAGATCAACGACTGGAACCTGAAGAAACGGTTCGGCAAAGCGAGCCTGGACGCCGATCACGACGTTCTGTTTCAAATGGACGTGGACCTGGACGGCGGGGTGAAGCGGGATTACTTTGAGGAAATCATCAAGCGCTGGCGGTCGGTGTTCCTGTCCTTTGCCCGCTTTCTGAGCGAGTAACGGAGCCGGGGCGGAACTCAGCCCTTTGTCGGAACGGGCACCAGGTCGCGGCTGGAGATCACCCGGTCGATCATGCCGTAAGCCAGACCCTGCTCGGAATCCATGATGTAGTCGCGGTCCACATCCCGGGCGACCTTGTCGACGGGCTGGCCGGTGCACTCGGCCAGGATGTGGTTCAGGGTCTCGCGCATGCGCAGGATTTCCCTGGCGTAAATATCGATGTCGGCGGCCTGGCCGGCCAGACCGCTCATCGAAGGCTGGTGGATCATGATCCGGGAGTTGGGCAGGCTGAAGCGCTTGCCCTTGGTGCCGGCCGCCAGCAGAACAGCCGCCATCGAGGCCGCCTGGCCCACGCAGATGGTGACAATATCCGGCCGCACGAAGCGCATCGTGTCCAGAATCGCCAGTCCGGAGGTGATCGAACCACCCGGTGAGTTGATGTAGATCGAGATGTCCCGCTCGGGATCTTCCGCCTCCAGGAACAGCAACTGGGCAATGACCAGGTTGGCGACGGCGTCATCGATGGGTGTGCCCAGAAAGATAATGTTCTCTTTGAGCAGTCTGGAGTAAATGTCGTAGGCTCGTTCGCCTCGCGACGTCTGCTCCACAACCATCGGAACCAGTACGGAATTCTGCATTCGGTTTCCTCCCCGCGTCGGGGCATTCGCCCGGCGGCCGCGCCCTCTGGATTTGTTCGGCCCGGAGGGTCACACCCTCTTGGCTGCCAACACCTTCTTCACGCGCTTGGTCTTCTCCAGCGTACGGCGCTTGCTTTCCAGAGCCTTGGCGAGATCCGCGATCGAGTTCTGCCCCAAATAATCCAATATACGCTTCCGAAGGGCTTCCCAGGAATCGTGCATGGAACAGGGCATGTCCTTGTTGCAGTCGGCCAGGCCGCTGGCGCAGCGCTGATAGTCTTGCAGGCCGTCCAGCGCCTCGACAATGTCGAGAAGGGTGATCTGACTCGCCGGCACCCGGAGGCAGAAGCCGCCCGTTGGGCCTTTGCTCGACCGCAGCAGTCCCTTCCGGGCCAGTTGCTGGAGGATCTTGGCCAGAAAGTGCGCCGGGATCTCCTCCTGCTCGGCGATGTTCTTCACCATTTCATATCTGCCTTCGGGGATCTGCGCCAGGTGCACGAAAGCGCGGATGGCGTATTCTGCCGATCGAGAGTAAATCATCCTTCTCCTCCGAGAGCTTCGAGTTTCAAGACACTAATATCCTAGAATGTTCGCCTTGCCGCCGCAACAGGGCGGTTCGGCGATGCCACACTCGATTCGTCCAACAGGGTACAGGACCAAAGGGTCATCTCATACGATGATCCGGAGGCCGATTCCGTTTCACGAACCTTTGAAAGCCCGGGGGATCCGGCCGGAAGAGGGGTGCTAAACTAAGTCGCTTGCTGCTCGAACTTCAGGGAATCCGGAAACGCTTCCGAGGCGTGGCGGCGCTTACCCGGGGCGATCTTGCAGTCCGGCGGGGAGAGGTACACCTGCTGCTGGGTGAGAATGGCGCGGGTAAGTCCACGTTGATGAAGATTGTAGCCGGCATCGAAGAACGGGACGGCGGGCGGATGCTGTGGCAGGGGCGGGAGGTATTTCTCGACAGCCCGGCCCGGGCGGCGTCGATCGGCATCGCCATGGTTCACCAGGAATCCCTGCTGGCGCCCCATCTGTCGGTGGCCGAGAACCTGTTTCTCGGCCGGGAGGAGGGCGGCCGGTTCGGCTACGTGAGCCGCCGGCGAATGCTGGAGCGGGCGGCCCGGCTGATCGAGGAGCACCGCTTTCCGCTCCAGGCGGACTGGCGGGTGGGGAAACTGTCGCCGGCCGGGAAACAACTGGTGGAGATCTGCCGTGCGATTCTGCACGGTTCCAGCCTGCTGATTTTCGACGAGCCCACCTCGGCGCTGTCCAGCGCGGAGACCGAGGAGGTCTTCCGGATCGTGCGCACGCTCCGCGCCCGGAACGTGGGAGTGATTTATATCACTCATCGCCTGGAGGAACTGCGCGCCGTCGGCGACCAGGTCACCATTCTGCGGGATGGCTGCACGGTGCACTCGGGACCGCTCCGGGAGCTGGATACCGGCCGCATCATTCAACACATGGTGGGCCGGGAGGTCTCGGCCATCTACCACCGGGAGTCCTTTCCGGCCGGCGAGGAGCTGCTGCGGGTCGAAGGCTTGGGACGGGAGCCGGAGCTGAGGGGCATCCGCTTCGTGCTCCGGGCTGGTGAAATCGCCGGTCTGGCAGGTCTGGTTGGAGCCGGACGCACCGAACTGTGCCGGGCGCTGTTCGGCGTGGACCCCATCGATTCGGGCCGCGTGCTGATCGGCGGGCGCGAGGTCGCGATCCGGTCGCCCAAGCAGGCGGTTGCCGCCGGCCTGGCCCTGGTGACCGAAGACCGGCAACGCACCGGACTGGCGGTGGGCCTGCCGGTGGCTTATAACCTGACGATGGCGAATCTCCGGGCGGTGAGCCGCGCCGGCGTGCTCGATCACGCGGCGGAAAGGCGCGTCACGGCCGAGTACATCTCGCGCCTGAGAATCCGTGCGGCCTCGGACCGCCAGCCGGTGGGGCGGTTGAGCGGCGGCAATCAACAAAAGGTCGCCATCGCCAAGTGGCTGTTTCGGAACGCCCGCGTCTTTCTGTTCGACGAACCGACCCGCGGGATCGACATCGGCGCCAAGATCGAAGTCTTCGAGCTGATGCATGAACTGGCGCGCTGCGGGGCCGCCGTGCTGATGGTGAGTTCGGAAATCTCCGAGCTGCTCCAGGTGGCGGACCGGATTCTGGTGATGCGGCAGGGCCGCCTGCGCACCGAGTTGCCGCGCCAGACCACGCCGGAGGAGATCCTGCGTTACGCCGCGCTGGAGGACCATACATGATTCAGCGGCTGCTTCCTTTCCTGAGCCTGATTGTCCTGTTCACCGCCCT
>Ga0272446_1004530_pt1 | contig 16341 bp, 15 predicted proteins | sample YNPCB0061_FD_194587 | JGI IMG/M metagenome (GOLD analysis project Ga0272446, IMG submission 194587) | Hot spring microbial mat communities from Yellowstone National Park, WY, United States - YNP-CB-006-1 | ecosystem: Environmental > Aquatic > Thermal springs > Hot (42-90C) > Sediment | place... | reverse complement strand
GCACAGGGACTTCAGTCACCCCTTCTCCCCCTCGTGGCGCACGCTTCAGCGTGCAGGGGGACTTCAGTCCCCCCTTCTTCCCCCCGTGGCGCACGCTTTAGCGTGCATGGGGACTCCAGTCACCCCTTCTCCCCCCGTGGCGCACGCTTCAGCGTGCAGGGGGACTTCAGTCCCCTTCCACGGAGCCCCACGTCCCCGGCGGGAGCCCTGCACTCGACCATGCATACTGGCCCGGTTCCGCGACCAAACCCGCCCGAACCGGATTGTGCTCGATATACCGGACAATCCGCTGAAACTCTTCCTCGTTTCGCACCCAGCGGTCATAGGATTCGCGTTGCCAGAAGGACACCCCGGTTCGTCCCAGGATGCGGTTGGCTTCCCGCGCGGTATTCCCTTTCAGCCATTGCAGAACATTTGGTACGTGGTCGTGCGGGCGGAACAGCACATGAACATGGTTTCGCATCACTACCCAGGCTCGCAGATCGTACAGGCCCATCTCCTGGCCGCGCCCCAGCGTGTCGACTACCACCCGGGCAATCTCGGGATCTTGGAGAAACTGCGGCCCGTGCTTAGTCGTGTCGAGATAGCGGTCCATCCACACAAAGGCCTTGCCCGCATTCATCGCGCCCGGCGGCGGATAGCGCGCCTTGGGAAGACTCCCGTGCAGATGCCACGTGATGAAGAGCCACACGCCTCCCGAATACAGGTGGGGCAAACGTCGGCGGGCCGGTTCCATCCTCACCCATAGAGTGCCTGCCGCGCACGTTTCCTCTCAATCGAAGACGCGCTCTGACCGGTTTCGTTTAGCGGGCTACTTCTCTGAAATACCCCGTACCCCTAGTGGCGCACCCTTTCGCGCACATGGGGACTTCAGTCCCCCCCTTCTCCCCGAAGCGCAACATGCCCAGCCCGGAGGGAGCTAAAGCTCCCTTGCACGCTGAAGCGTGCGCCACCTGCCTGCCTCCGTGGCGCACGCTTTAGCGTGCATGGGGACTTCAGTCCCCTTCTCCCCGAAAAGCAGCATGCCCAAACTGTGGGAAGCTAAAGCTCCCTTGCACGCGGAAGCGTGCGCCACCTGTTTGCCCCCCTCGTGGCGCACGCTTCAGCGTGCAGGGGGACTTCAGGCCCCCTTCTCCTCGAAGCGCAGCACGCCCAGCCTGGGGGGGGCGGAAGCGTGCGCCACCTGCCTGTCCGGGCGGACGCACCGTTTCACACGACTGTCACCAGTCGGGCGGAGGGTGCGTGATAGCATCGAGGCGATGGGGTCCCGGACGTTGTACCAGGTGCTGGCGCATACCGCCGCGCGCCATGGCGCGCGTGTGGCGCTGTATCAGCCGCGCCTGTCCCAAGGGCGGCGGGTGTATCAGACCTACACCTGGGACGAGTACCGCCGCGCCGCCGAGGAAATCGCGGCCGGCCTGGCCACGTTGGGAATCCGCAAAGGCGACACCGCCGCGTTGGCCTCGGAAAACCGGGCGGAATTCTATCTGGCGGATTTGGGCATCCTGACCCGCGGCGCCATCTCCGCGGCGCTCTACACGAGCTATCCGGCGGCCGACCTGGTGCGCTCGATCCAGCAGTGCGGCGCCCGGGTGCTCTTCGTCGAAGACGCCAAAATGCGCGAGACGCTGCGTGGCGCCCCGGCCGAGCACGTGATTGCGCTTACCGGCGAAGCCGAAGGCGCGCTCACGCTGGAGGAGTTGCGCCGGCGCGGACGGGAAGCCATGCTGGCCGATCCCACCTTGCTGGGCGCGATCCTGGCCGAGTATGGCCCCGCCGACGACGCCGTGCTGTACCTGACCTCCGGCGCCACGGGCGAGCCCAAGATGGCCTTGGTGACGCACCACGCCATTGTCAGCAACCTGGAGATGGGACCGCAGGTCGCCCCGTTGGGGCCGGACGACTGCACCGTCGCCTGGCTTCCCCCGGCGCACATTGCGCAGCGCGTGGCCATCGAGTTCCTGCTGATCCTGACTGCGACCCCGACGTATTTCTCCGAGAGCCTGCTGAAACTTCCGCAAGAAATCAAGACCGTGCGGCCGACGTTCTTTTTGGCCCCGCCCCGCATGTGGGAGCGGGTCTACACGTCGCTGTCGACGGAGATCAACAAACGCCCGCGCTGGCTGCGGACCGTGTTGTACGGGGCGCTGGGCCTGGGGCTGGAGGCCGCCCGGCGGCGGGCGGACGGGCGCCGGCCGCCGTTCCCGGTCGCCGCGGCGCTGAAGGCCGCCGATGCGCTGCTGTTCCGCAAGATCCGCGAGCGTTTTGGCGGACGCTTAAAAATGCCCGTGTCCGGCGCCGCGCCGCTCGGCAAGGAACTGGCCGCCTTCTATGACGCCATCGGCATGCCGCTGATTGAGGGCTATGGCTTGACCGAGGGCGGCATCGTCGCGCTGAACCCCGTTTCGGCGCCGCGGATCGGCAGCATCGGCAAGGCCCTGCCCGGCGTGAAATTCTCCCTGGCCGCGGACGGCGAACTGCTCATCGAAAGCCCGACGCTGTTTTCCCGCTATCTGAACGATCCCGATGCCACCGCCCAAGTGCTGCGGAACGGCGTGCTGCACACCGGCGACATCGCGCACATCGACGAAGAGGGCTTCGTATACATCACCGGGCGCAAGAAGGAAATGATCGTCGCCTCCAACGGCAAGAAGGTCTTCCCCGCGCGCGTCGAGAACCTGTTCAAGCTGGAGCCGCTGATCGGCCACGTCCTGTTGATCGGCGACCGGCTGCCATACATGACCGCGGTGTTCACGCTGAATCCCCAGGTGGCCGAGTCGCTCCCGGGCATGGAAAGCTTCCAGGGCAAGCCGCTGAAGGAGCTGGCGCACGCGGCCCCGGTGATGAAAGAAGTCCAGCGCGTGGTCAAACGGGTGAACGCCCAGTTGGCGCCGTTCGAGCAGATCCGCAAGTACCGGGTGCTCGACCGCGATTTCACCATCGAGGCGGGCGAATTGACCGCGACGATGAAACTACGCCGCTCCCGCGCCATCGACAACCTGCGCGCCGAGATCGACGAGTTGTACGCCGGCCACGAAACGGCGTGACGCGCCCCGCGGCGGGGTGATATTGTCGTTCCCGGAGACTACACGCAAATGAGCGACGCTTTCTCGAGACGGGAGTTTGGCCGGACGGTGGCCGCGGGCATGACGGCCGCCAGTTACAACCGCATCCTGGGGGCCAATGACCGGATTCGCGTGGGTAATATAGGTTGCGGACGCCGCAACCTGCTGCGCGAGGTCCTGCAAGTGAAGGATCTGGTCAACGTCGAGGTCACCGCCGTCTGCGACGTGTGGAAACCGCGCCGGGAAAAAGCGGCGGCCGAGGTGAAGGAATTCACCGGACGGGATCCGAAAGCGGTGGTCCAGTACGCTGAGGTGGTCAACAGCGCCGACGTCGACGCGGTGATCATCGGCACGCCGGACCACCAGCACTGCGAAATGCTGATCGCCGCAGTTCGCGCCGGCAAGGACGTCTACGTGGAAAAACCCCTGGCGATGAACATGCGCGAGTTGATCCGCGCCTACGACACGGTGAAGAAATCGGACCGCATCGTCCAGATGGGCACGCAGATGCGCAGCTACCCGCAAGCGGGTCCGGCGCGCGAGTTCCTGGCCGGCGGCAAGCTGGGAAAAATCCTTAAAGTCGAGCAGGCGCGCAATGGCTACGAGCCCTACTGGCACCGCTACGGGCGGGCGGACCTGAACGTGCCGCCGCGCGAGGAGGAGGTCGACTGGAAAGCGTTCCTGATGAACCGCAAGCCCCGCCCGTTCGACCCGGTGCAATACCAGGGGTGGTACGGCTTCCGCGACTTTTCCAGCGGCCCGCACACCAACCTGATGGTGCACTTTATCGATCTCGTCCACTTCGTGCTGAATCTCAAGTTCCCCAAACGCGTGGTGGCCATGGGCGGGACCTTCCGGTGGAAAGAACAGTACGACGTGCCGGATTCGGTGGAGGTCGCCTATGAGTACCCGGAAGGTTTTCTGGTGCGGTACACCACGGTGTTCGGCAACAGCGCGGGGAACTTCGCCAAGTGGTTCGGGACCTTGGGGACGCTGGACGCGCGCAACCTGTCGCCCCGCGAGGAGTGGGTGGCCAGCGGCGAAGGGTCCGGCGAGCCGGACAAACTGGCCGCAGAGGCGCGGTTCGCGCCCGCCGACCACGGACCGGCGCCGCACATGCGGAACTTCTTCGAGTGCGTCCGCAGCCGGAAGGAGCCGCTCGCCCCGATTGACGCGGGCTTCGCGCATTCGGTGGCGGTCATCATGGCGGATGAAGCGCTAACCAGCGGGCGGCGGATGACGTACGATCCCGCGCGGCGCGAGATCCATCCGGGATAGGGAACCAGGCGCGGGATGAGACGCCGTCAATTCTTGCTCACGGGCGCCGCGCTGCCGTTGGCGCGGGGCGCGGCCCCAGCCGCGCCGCGGGTGGCGGCGCTGGTGTCGACCTACCATGTCCGCTCGCACGCCGATAACATCGTCACGCGGCTGCTGGAAGGCTACTGGATCGGAGAGCGGTATTATCCTCCTACGCTGAAGGTGGCCTCGCTGTTCATGGACCAGATCCACCCGGCGGATATTGGAGTCCGCCTCAGCCAGGCGTACGGCTTCCAGGTGGCGCCCTCGATCGCGGCGGCGCTGGCCTCGCCGGTGGATGGCGTCGTGCTGGTGGCCGAACACGGTAACTACCCCACCAACGAAAAGAACCAGCAGCTCTATCCCCGCTTCGAGTTCTTCGCGCAGGTAGTGGCGCAATTCCGAAAATCCCGCCGCGCCGCGCCGGTGTTTGTCGACAAGCACCTCTCTTACGACTGGAAGAAAGCGCGGCAAATGTACGACTGGTCGCGGGAGCTGCGGTTCCCCTTGATGGCCGGTTCGTCCCTGCCGGTGACTTTTCGGCGGCCGGATCTCGACTACCCGCTGGGAGTCGAGTTTGACGACGCGCTGATGGTAGGGGGCGGCTGGACGGGGGACGGTGGGATCTTCCACGATCTCGAAACCCTCCAGGTGTTCGTCGAGCGCCGCAAAGGCGGCGAAACCGGCATCCGGGCGGTGGAGCACCTGGAAGGTCCCGCGGTGTGGAAAGCCGCCGAGCAAGGGCGCTGGTCCAAACACCTGATGCACGCCGCGCTCGCCCGGGCGGAAAAGCTGGGCCCCGGACGCCCCGAGGATGTCGCGCAACCGGTGCTGTGCCTGCTCGAGTACCGCGACGGCTTTCGGGCGGCCATCCTGAAACTCGGCGGACTGGTCAGCGAATACCTGATCGCCCTCCAGGTGAGAGGCAAAGCGGAACCGGACGCCACGCTCTGCTATATCCCCATCGAGAACTCGAACAATTTTTCCATGCTGGCGCACGGCATCACGGAAATGATCACTACGGGACGCACGCCTTATCCTGTCGAGCGAACGCTGCTGACGACGGGCGCGCTGTCTTTCCTGATGGAGTCGGCGTGGCGGGGACACCGGCGGCTGGAGACGCCCGAATTAAAGCTCGCCTATCGCGCGCCGGTCAAGTCGTACTATGCCGCCGGACCGGGTTCGTAACCCGCCGCCGCCCGCGCGCGCATCCAACGGAACGATGGAGCGCCCCGATTTCAGCGGACACTGGCGCCTCGATGTGGCGGCCAGCCGGTTTGGTTTTCTGAAACCACCGCGCTCGCGCGAAGACCGGATCGAGCACCGCGATCTGCGGTGGCGGATGGTGACCCGTCAGGTCGACACCAACGGCGACCATACCGTCGAACGGTTGCTTACCCTGGATGGCGCCGAGACCTGCGTCGAGGTGCTCGGGACGCCGCGGCGGTATCGGGCGGGCTGGAACGCGGACGCGGTCTGGATCGAATGCCGCTGGGAGGTCAGCGGCAGGGAGCGCCGGTTGCGCGAGCACTGGCGTCTCGCAGACTCCGGGGAAATCGTGCGGATCGAGCGGCGCTACGAGCAGACCGGGGGAGCGGTGCGCCAGCAGCTCTATCTTCGGCGCGTGCCGCCCGGCGGCCCGGCGATGGTCAGTTCCGGCTGTCTTCAGCCGCCTCCTGCGTGATGAGGAAGAGCGGTTCGCCGGCGGTGACGCGCGGGCACTCGTGAATCAAAACGACGCGCCCGGACGAAGGGGCGCGGTACTGTTCTAGCACGCGGCCGCGCAGGTCCAGCAGCGATCCGAGCAGTTGACCGCGTTCCACCCGCGCGAGCAGCGATACTTCCGAAACCAGGAATCCCGGCTGGGCCGCATTCAGGCTCTCATCGATATTGCCGTCGCCGAACAGGTGATAGCGGCAAGGGGCAGGCTCGGCGTCGCCGGCGACGATTTCCAAATGTTTGAGCAGATTCCACACGCCGCGGGTATACAGCGACAAATCGTCGGGGTGAATCCGGCCGGCGCCGCGGGCTTCGGTGTACAGAAATGGAATACCCCGCGCCCTGGCGGCGGACACTGTGCGGCCGGGCGGGATGGAAGGGTGCCCCCAGACGACAGGCGCGCCGAAGGCAAACGCGGCGGCGCGGGAGCGGAGGTCGTCGGCGGCATAGCCCACCAGCGCGGGCATGGCGCAAGCCACGCCGGCGCTGTGCAAGTCCAGGTAGAAGTCCGCGTGGGCCAGGATGCGCTGGTCGAAGTGCCAGGCGATGACCTCGGTGGGAGAGCCATCCGGCCGTCCGGGAAAGACGCGCGCCAGATTGCCGCCGTCCAACGGACTGGTGCGGGAGCAGTTCCAGAACGCTGGCCCGTTCACCACGGGCACCGCCAGAAAGTCACCGGCCATCGAGACGGAATCCAGTCCGCGATAGACGTCGAAAATCGTACGCACGCCTTCGAACTCGTCGCCATGCACGCCGGCGCTGACCACCAGGGTGGGTCCGGCGAGTTCGCCGCGCGCCAGCAGGACCGGCATGGTCAGCCAGTGGCCTTGGGCTTCAAACTCGAGCTCCAACTCGTGTTTGGAATTGCGGGGAAACTGCCGCGGATCGAATTGGGCGGGCGACATGCGGGCTTACTCCTGTTCCAGCCACTCGCGGGTGAGGCGGGCCCAGCGCACGTCCCGTCCGCCGTCAGGCCGCTGCTGTTGCCAGACGGCTACGATGACGCCGTCGCGCGTTTGCGTCAAGCCGGGATACGACGCCTGGTAGCCGATGGGGTTGGCCAGGACTTTCGGAGTAGAGAACTTCCGGCCCCCGTCGGCCGAGATCGCGATCACCAGCGGAAAACGGTTCACCGGCGATTGATTCCACGCCGCCACCACGTGCGGCAGCCCTGCGAGGCGCAGCAGGGCGGTGGGGGTGTTGTGGCCCACCAGCACGCTGGGTCTGGGTTCCGACCACGTAGCGCCGCCATCCACCGACCGGCTTTCCCAATGATGAGAACCTCCGGAACGGAGCACCATCCAGATTTCGCCGTCCGCCAGTTGCACGATGGCCGGTTCGCAGAGGCCGTTGGTGGAGCCCGGGGTCATTTTGGGGATAAACGTGGTGAGATTGCCGTGCAGCGTCCAGCGCAGGCCATCCCGGGATTTCAACAGGCCGCTGGCCAGCACCATTTCGCCTTCGGTGCGCGCCGCCATGCCCTGCTCGGCCCACAAGTCCCAGGAGATGCCCATCGCATAGGTGCCGTCCGCGAGCACGATGCCGTTATGTTGCTTGCCGGGGGTGTACTGGCGCGGAATGTGGATCTCCTCGGGCTGCGACCAGGTTTGTCCGTTGTCGCCGCTGCGGATGACAAAGGTCCAGGCTTTTTCGATGCGGTTCGGGCGGGTGACGCGCGTCGCGTAGACGAACACCTTGTCGCCGTCCACCAGGATGTTGGCGTCGCCAAAGAAGTATTCCTGGCTGCTGAACAGCAGTTGGGGCTTCGACCAGGTGCGGGCGCCGTCGGCGGAAAACGCCCCGTAGACGCGGCCGCTGGGACCGCTCTTGGGACTGACGCCAAACACGCAGAGCAAACGGCCGTCGCCCAGGCGGGCCACCTGCGGGATGTTGTTGTTGTGAAATTCGGCGCCGTCGGATTGGGCGACGAAACCGGATTCGGGGGCGGCGGCGAACAGCCATGCGGCCAGACCCAGCAAGAAGAACGAACGGAGCATCAGCATGACAGGACCTCGGAGCGTAAGAAGCCGCGCAGGGCGGCGGCAGGCAACAACGTGTCCGGGTGGGCGGCCGCCGCGGCTGCGATCGATTCTGGATCTTTGAAGCCCGAGCCGGTCACCAGGCAGATGGCCGGATCGTCCGGCCGGACGTAGCCACTGGCCAAAGCCCGGCACAAGCCGGCCAGGGCGGTGGCGCCCGCTGGCTCGGCGAAGATACCCTCCCGCGCGAGCAGCAGGCGCTGGCATTCGTAGACTTCGTCATCCGAGACGGCGAACGCCGCGCCGCCATTCGCCAGCAGATGTTCCAGCGCCAGCGACGCGTCGATGTCGAAGGGCACGGACAGACCGCTGATCCGGGTGGTGCTTTGCACCGGACGAATCTCGCGGTCCCCTCTCCGCCAGGCGGCGGCGACGGTCAGGCAACCTTCGGGTTGCACCACGTGGACAGGCCAGCCGGACCCGGCCAGCCCGCGGGCTGTCGCCGTGTACAATCCGCCGCCCCCGACGGGGACGAAGACGTGATGGGCCTCCGGACCCGCCTGTTCCCGCAACTCCCGCCCCAGCGACTCGACGCCCGCCATGCCCACGGGGCAATGGCGGTAGGCCGACACCACCAGCGGCACGCCATCCTCGCGGGCCAACTCCGCCAGCAGCCGGAAGACATCTTCGGTCACGGCGGCGTCCGCGCCGAAGCCTTGCACGCGAATCACCTGCGCGCCGTGCGCCCGCATCTGCAAAAGTTTGCCTTCCGGAGCGGCTTCGTTCACCATGATGGCGCAGCGCACGCCGTAGCGGGCGCAGTAGGCGGCCAGGGCCGACCCGGTGTTGCCGGAAGACGTCGCCACACAGGCGCGGGCGCCCGCCTGCAACATCGCGGTCATCTCCGCGGCGATGAAGCGGTCTTTGTAAGATCCGGACGGATTCGTGCTCTCCAGCTTGAAATACAGGCGGCTCATGCCGAGTTCGCGGGCCAGGCGGTGGCTGCGCACGAGCGGCGTGCGGCCTTCTCCCAGGGTAGCGGTCATCTCCATTAGCATAGGGCAGCCGGCGGGCGGTCTACGGACGCGGGTTGCAAACGGATCCCAGATCGTAGACGGCATAGGGGGACGCCGCGAAAACCGGGTTGAGCTTGCGTTCCGCCAGAAACGGCGCCAAGGCCCGGCGGTCGTCGGGGAAAACGTCCGGGGCGCTGAACAGATGGGTGGCCCCGGAGGCACAGAGGTCGGTTTGCATGGCCGCGGGCGGGAGATCCGCATTGTAAGCCAGACTCCGCCGTCCGGTGAACAGACTCACCGTGCGGGGTTTCCGGCATGCGATCACCGCGCTGTCGGGAAGCGAATCCTTCACGAAGTGATAGGTGGCCAGCGCTGCCGGGTCGTTCAAGCCGTGAACGGGAGGGTGGCGCTGGAAATCCAGGTGGGCTTGGACCTGCGTGAACAGCGCCGCCGCGACCAGCAAAGCCGGAAGCCAAAGCCCGCGTGCCAGCGTTCCGGCGCCCCTTACCAGCGCGAGCAGCCACAACGGCATGAGCGGCAACAGAAACCGGGGCGGATCGCTGTATGGCCACAACAGGATGACCGGCAGATACAAGGCGGCGAAGGCGAGCCAAGCGGGCCGCCGCTCGTCGACCACCAACCGCCACAGCCCGAACGTTCCCAGCAGCAGTACGAGCGGCGTCATCCACATCGCTGGCCACACCACGCCGCTTAGCTCGAGCGGAATCTGGATCAAGTTCCGGCGCAAAGTCATCCAGGAGATCGACCGGAAGACCTGGAGATAAGCCCCACCGGACGCCAGCCCGGTCTGTACGGCCATGCAACCCACCGCCAGGAAGGTCGAAACCGCGGCGAAACGGGTCCGGCGGCCCCAGCGCCACCAGGAATGCAGCGCGCATCCCGCCACCAGGAACAGCCCCGCGCTCCGCAGGGCAGAAGCGCACCCCCCAGCCAGACCTGCGGCGATTCCCCGCCACCACGAGGCGTGCGCCGCGGCGGGAACCAGCGTCAGCGCCAGCGCCTGCACCAGCAGGAACGGGAAGTCGGAATTGATGTGGCCGGCCAGCCGGGAGTATTCGAAACGCGCGGCTATGATGCTGAGCACGGCAGCCGTCTCCCACGGGCGGGCGATTCGCCAGACAGCCGCCGCTGCGGCGGCTAACGCCGCAACATACCAAAACCACATCATCCACTTGAACGCCATCCAGTCCAGCCCGCGCCAAGCCAGCAGGGGCGCCAACGTGAGCGGGAGTCCCGGCGGGTATTTTTCCAAGGTCCAGCCAACCGAGATCGTCTGCGCGTGGAGAACCGACGAGTAGGGCCTGCCGGCCAGCAAATTCTCGGCGTGCCGCAGATAGAGGGAGCCGTCGTCCGACCAGCCATGCAGAGGGCTCAGCCCGGCAGCCTGCCACCCAGCCGAGGCGAGCAGGATCACCAACAAGACGCCGATTTCCGCGACGCGCATGGGGGCCGAACCAGCAGGCTACCACGTCCGGCGGCGGGGCTTCGGGAAGGCACAGGCGCGCAACGGAGCAGGCGCGGCGCGGCGGAAAGGGGGATTCCCGTTCTATTTGGCGCCGCCCATTGCGGCCGAGTGCCCTTTTAAGGTGAAGCCCGTAGACCTCCCGTCTGTCAAATGCCCTATCCCCTTGCTTTAGTGTTGCATAGGGTACTAAGAACGAGGGCGCAAAATTTAGGGTCTCTCTAGTCCCGCTAGTCCATCTGACCTATAGGCGGAAGGCGCGGTATCCGCTAGAATCAGAAACGGGTAGCAGTCCCGGTTGTGAGGACGAAAAGGAGTTCGTTACGCCCATTTTGGCCATTGCCGTGAGTATCCTGATTCTCATCATCGCTCCGATTCTCTTCGCCTACTGGTTCCGGTATACGTGCCTGCTGGTGTTGCAGTCACGTTGCGACGAGCGGCGGGCGGCGGCGGTGGCGGCGACGATCCGGCTGAATTTCGCCGACGTGCAGAAGAGCCTGGCGTCGAGTCTTCGGACAACCCCGCTCGACCGGTTGCACCAGATGCTTGAGGACGACTACCAGACGCTGACGGATCTGCTGAAGCCTCTGGGGGGAACGGAGGGCCTGGACCGCCGGCTGTTGCTGCTGAACTACCAGTTGATGCGGCGTTGGTACGAGATCTGCCGAACTGTTTTCCCCGAGCAGGCGCGGGCGGCGCTGGCCGAGATGGCGCGCATCCTCCAGTTCCTGGCGGGAGACTTCGGGCAGCGCGCTTCGGCGAGCTAATCCTCAGATCCGCCAAAAGTCCGGGCGCCAGTTCCGGATCTGTTTTTTGATTTCGGCCTTGTCCAGATTGTGCTCGATCGCCTTCCTGGCGAGCTCGGGCAGTTCCTCGTCCGAGGCAAACCGCAAGGCGATCAACTGCGCCTCCGTCAGTTGGCAGATCCGTGCGTGCTCAGTTTCGGGCAGGAGCCGCATCAGACGCAAACGCTCCTCCAGGCGGATCACGCGGTCCTGAACTTTTAACGGATAAGTCCGGATGCGGAAACAAGCCACAACCAACGCCAGGGCGAACAGAGCGCCCCAAATGGTCTGGAAGCTGGGATTCTGCCGGGCGAACCAGATCGTCACCGGAAAATTGAGGATGACGACCATGAAGGCGAAGAAGTGGTACGGGGGATCGTAACGAACATGCGTAGCGAGCGACTGCTGCGGCTGATTGGACATAGAACGGGTTCCTCCCTCGCACCAGTGTAATCGGGAAGCGGGCGCCGCCACACGCGAAGTCAGCGGATTCGGAGCCTGCCGAACGAAAAGCCGGCTTGCAGCACGCGATTTGCGGAGTCGACGCGGGCGGAAGCGACAAATCCTGGCTGCGCCGGCGCGCCGAAGCGGAGATCCAACAGGTCGACTTGCCACTCGCCTTCCGGCAGCGGCGTGACGATCCAGAGCGGGAAGGCGGCGAAACGAACCAACGCCTGAAACGGCGGCGTGGCCGCGGCGGCTTGCCGGGCGGGGCTGGGCTCGGCGGGGTAGTAGGTCTGGACGGCTTCAGGGTCAAAACGCCGGAGCAGGTTCACAGCCGCCAGGGAATACCGCCCCGGTAAACGGACGAGCCCCCGCCAGCGGAGCGGGTTTACCGGGTCGGGCAACGCGGCCACCGCGGCCGGCGGCGATCCCCCATAAAGGTGGGCGTCCAGAATCGCCACCGCCCGCTGATGAGCCAGGGCGCGGCCCGCAGACCACAGCAGGAAGAACCCCAGCGCGAATCGCGCCCATCCGCGGCCCGGAGCGCCCTGACGGCGTCTTTCCCCAATCTCCGAGCCTACCAGCCGCGAGAAGGCGGGCGCCGCCAGCGCCAGCAGAAATACCATCAGAATCCAGATGTCCACCACCGGCATGAAGTCCAGCCGCAGCCACGCCGCCGAGAACGGAAGCGCCAGCCGTGTTCCGTAGATGTTAGTCCAGTCCATCAGGACGTGAGAGAGCACGCCCGCCAGAGATACCAGGTACGCCCCTGGCCAATCCGGCCGCTTGGTGCGGAGCGCCAGCAGCGGCAGAGCCGCCAGCAGTGGCGCCGCAGCCAGTGCGTGCGTGAAGTGGCGGTGATAGTCCAGGTAGACATGGCTGCCGAATGCGCCGCTGACCACGTCGAGGTCGGGGATATTTGCGGCCAGGACCGCGGTCAGCGCCGCCCGGGGAGCCAGCCGGCCCAAACCGGCGCGCGCCAGCAGCAATCCGGTCAGCGTATGGGTGAGGTTGTCCAACTCACGATCGTAATACGGCTGCGGGTGGAGAGACTCTTTGGCCCGGTGGCGGACCAAACCAAAGAACCAGTCCGAACGCATGAGGCAGGGGCTGGGGTGGGTAGAGGGATTCGAACCCTCGGCCACTGGAACCACAATCCAGCGCTCTACCGGCTGAGCTATACCCACCGTCGGGTGTGCTTTCCCAAGTGTATCGCACTCGCGCGGCTCAGCGGAACAGGTTGGCCAGAGTGGTGATGATCAGCGCGTTGGTGAAGTCGAGGAAAAACGCTCCCACCAGCGGCACCACGATGTATGCCCGAGGCGCGGGGCCGAATTTCTCGGTGAGCACCTGCATGCAGGCGAGCGCGTTGGCGGTGGTGCCCAGTGTGAAACCGGAGAACCCGCCGGCCATCACGGCGGCGTCGTAATCGCGGCCCATGGCGCGGTACACCAGCCCGCCCAGCGCCCAGACCAGAGCCACCTGGGCCGCCAGGATCGCGAACAGGGGCGCGGCCAGCGCGATCAACTCCCACAAGCGCAGCGTCAGCAGCGCCATCACGATGAAGAGAGAGAGCGCAATGTGGCCTAGATTGTCGATTTCCCGCTGGGAGATACGGATCCAGCGAAAGCGGTCGTCGAGGTTTCGCAACAGGCCGGCGGCCATCATGGCGCCTACGTAAGAGGGCAGCGTCAGCCCGGCGCGCTCGAACCAGGCGCTCACCAGCGTGCCAAGTCCCATGGCGACCGCGATGGCGAAGATACTGCTCCACAGCGCGGTGTGCTCGGTGACGGTCTCCGAGCTGACTGCGGAGGCTTCGAGTTTCGCTTCGCGGCCCTCGTAGACCAGTTGCTCGACCGGGGAGAGTTCGGCTGCCGCGGGCCGCAGGCCGTGACGCTTGATCAGCCGTCCGCCCGCGTACCCGCCCAGCAGGCCCCCGGCGACGATGCCAAACATGGCCGCAGCCAAGCCGACGGTGGACGCCGCTGGCGCGCCCATCTGTTCCAGCAGGGGACCAAACGCCAAGGCGGTGGCCGGTCCTCCGGTCATGGAAACGGATCCGGTCACGACGCCGAGCAGAGGTGGCAGACCCAACAGGGAGGCCAACCCAATGCCCAACAGGTTTTGCATCGCCGCGGTCACGCTCGCCAGGACCAGGAACCAGCCAACCTGGACGCCGCCCTTGCGCAGCAGGCGGAAACTGGCGCTCAGGCCCACGGTGGTGAAGAACGCCACCATGAGGATGTCGCGCAGCACCAGGTCCATTTCGAAGTTCACATAACGGCCGCGGAGCGCCAGGGCCAGCATCGCGTAGAGCAAGCCGCCCACCACGGGGGCGGGAATGTGGAGGCGGTCGAGCAGGGAGATGCGGTCTTTGAGCCACACCCCGGCCGCAACCCCCGCGGCGGAGAGGGCCAGGACTTGGACTACGTTGAGCTTCAGGACGAACACGTCGGCGGGCATCGTTCTCCCTTCAGAAGACCACAGCCGGGCCGCCGCCGCTGCGCTGGCGCCTCACCCGCCGCGCGCTGTGATGCGAAACTGACGAGTGCAGGCGGATGATTCCTCTCCTGATCATTGGCTGCGGCAATCCGCTGCGGGGCGACGATGCGGCGGGACTGCGCGTGGCGGCCGCGTTGCGCGCGCGCGGCATTCCGGCGCGGGACTCGCGGGCGGATCCGGCGGAGTTGATCGAGTGGTTCCGGCAAGCTCGCCGGGTGATCCTGGTCGACGCTTTGGCCGCGGACCTGCCGCCGGGCACGGTCCGCACGTGGGAAGCCGGCCGGGAGGCGTTGCCTCGCTGGCCGTTCGACGTTTCCTCGCACGGCTGGGGCTTGGTGGAAGCGGTGGAACTGGCCCGCGTCCTGGGCGCCCTGCCGGAGCAGGTTACGGTCTACGGAATTGCCGGCGCCGGCTTCGAGTTGGGCGGAGCGGTGGCCGAGGAAGTGGAAGCGGCGATCGAACGCGTCAGCGCGGAGATCGCCGATCTGGCCCGGGCGGAGGCCTGAAGAGGAGACCACGCGCTTCCGCCGGCACGGCTTCTTATCGCAGATTGAACTTCTTCATCTTGTAGCGCAGCGTGTCGCGCGTGATGCGCAACAGGCGGGCGGCTTGCGTTTGATTCCCGTTGGTCTTCTCGAGCGCCTGGGCCAGCAGCATGCGTTCGTTTTCCCCGAGCGACAGGCCTTCGTCCGGGATGCGCATCGCCGGCGCGGCGGCCGCGGCAATCAGCGGTCCTTCCTGCCGCACGATGGCCATCGGCAGGCTGGCCGAGGTCAGTTTGGAAGACTCCTCCAGAATCATGGCGCGCTCGATGGCGTTGCGCAATTCGCGCACATTGCCCGGCCAATCATGGTTTTCGAGCTGGCGCGCCGCTTCCGGGGTCGTCCCCTCGATGTTGCGCTGGAACTTGCGGTTGTAGTGTTCGATGAAGAACTGCGTCAGCGGCAGGATGTCCTCCCGCCGCTCCCGCAGGGGCGGGATCGTGATCTGGATCACATTTAGCCGGAAATACAAGTCCTGGCGGAAAGCGCCCTCTTTTACCGCTTCGCGCAGGTTCTTGTTGGTCGCCGCGATGAACCGCAGGTTCAGACTGATGTCCTTGAGGCCACCCAGCCGGCGGAAGCTCTGCTCCTCCAGCACGCGGAGCAGTTTGGCTTGGAGCACCAGAGGGATTTCCCCAATCTCGTCCAGGAACAGCGTGCCTTTGTCGGCAAGTTCAAAGATCCCGCGCTTCTGCGCCCGGGCATCGGTGAAGGCGCCCTTTTCGTAGCCGAACAACTCGCTTTCCAGCAGCGTTTCGGGAATGGCCGCGCAGTTGATGGCGATGAAGGGTTCGGCTTGCCGCAAGCTCTGATGGTGCAAGGTCTTGGCGATCAAGTCCTTGCCGGTTCCGTTTTCGCCTTCCAGCAGGATCGTGGTCGCCTCGGTCGCCGCGACCTTGCGGACGAAGTTCATCACCGCTTTCATTTTGGGCGACTCGGCCACCACTTCCCGTTTGCTCGGCGCGGCCTGCTCGGTGATGTCTTTGATCGTCGCCACGACACCGGCCAGGCGGCCCTGCTCGTCGTACAACTGGGTGGTGCGGATCAGCGCCAGGCGCTCCTGCCCGGTGGCGGTGTGCAGCCGTACCGTCGCGGAAGGCACCTTGGGCGCCTGCCGGATGCCTACCAGAACGCCGCAGCCCGGTTCGCACATCCCACAGCGGAACACCTCCTGGCAGGCCTTGCCCAACATCTCTTCGGCGCGCAAGCCGAAAAGTTCTTCCGCCGCCCGGTTAACGCCCGTGATGTTCAGGTCCGCATCGTAAAGGACAAGCCCGTCTGAGAGCTGGTCAAAGACTGCGGACAGAACCTGGGCGTCCTGCCACCTGGGCAACAGTTTTTGCATGGTCGGAGACCATCACTATCCTATAACAAATCCGCAACGGTGGATACGGGATCTGGGTGATATGCCCCAATGTGAGAGCCAGCAAGGAGGGCAAAAAAAGCGTCCGGCCGTGGCTTGCTTCGGCCGGACGCAGCGAAGGCGAAGTTGCTGCGCGAGAGCGCCTAG
>Ga0272446_1004529_pt1 | contig 16342 bp, 8 predicted proteins | sample YNPCB0061_FD_194587 | JGI IMG/M metagenome (GOLD analysis project Ga0272446, IMG submission 194587) | Hot spring microbial mat communities from Yellowstone National Park, WY, United States - YNP-CB-006-1 | ecosystem: Environmental > Aquatic > Thermal springs > Hot (42-90C) > Sediment | place... | reverse complement strand
GGACTGTTGGTTGCGTGGCTTCATGAGACTATTTGACGAGCGTGAGTTTTTTCGTTTGCACAAACCCACCTGCTTGTAGCTTATAGAAATAGGTGCCGCTTGCCAGTCCCGACGCATTGAAGCGCACGGCATAGCGTCCCGCCGCCTGTGTTTCACTCACCAAAGTTTGCACTTCTCGACCGAGCATATCGTAAATTTTCAAACTTTAGAATGGCGCGAGCGCATTAGCAGCGCGATAAAGCCTTGTTTTTGATTAAACAAGGGGTTTAAGCCCCTTGTCAAACGCACAGTATTTTCTCAAAATTTGTATAGGAACCCGCGCGACGCGCTCACAAAAAATTACCAACTTTTAGAAATGTTCAGCCGTCCGACAACTTCGCTGAATGAGTTGGCGCTGGTGAGGCGGTCGACGAAGTTGGTGTATTCCGCCGTGATGCTGATGTTTGCAATTTGAGGAATCGGAAAACTGACGGTGAGAAATCCGGTGATGCGTTGAACTGAGCCGCCTGAAAAATTCGCGCCGACCGTCGTTTGCAGATTTTGAAGGAACAAATAACTCGCCGAAAGGTCTGCGCTGAACACATCGGTGGCAACGCCTTCGAGTTCCGTCTGAAACGCACCTAAGGTCACCGAAAGGCTCAACGGAAAATCAAACCCGACGTATTCAGAGAGCAAATAGTTGCGCGACGTATAGTTTCCGAAGCCCGATTGTGTACGTCCCTGCTGTATGAAAAGCGACGCATTGGTCGATGATGTGATGCCGTTTTGCAGACGAAAGGTATAGCCTGCGAGTGCCGAAAAATTAACGACGTTGTTCTCGATGCGAAGGCTGTCGACGAGTGACTGGTTCTGCTGTGAGAGCGGCGCGTAGCTCAACTTGAAGTAAGGCAGATTTCGGAAGTTCAGCGAGAGCGTCGCGCCGACGGCGGTCAAGCCAGTGCGCGAACTTTTGGTGTTGGAAAGATTGTCATCGTCGTGGCGAATGTAGGCGTTGATTTCGATTTGACGTTGCAACAGCCGTTGGTCGAGCGCAAGTTCGTAACGTTGATAATCGGTTCGCAGGAACGGGACACCGAGCGAGTTGTAGCCTGCGCCGACGCGCCGAACGCCCGCGCTGATTTTCGTGCCGATTTCGGAGATATTTCCGATGGCTTTTGCCGAGAACGCATAGTCTATTGACGACGAAACACGCGGATTAAAAATGTTCTTCGCCCACTCCGGAATGGCGCTTTCAATTTGCGGCGCGTTGGTGTCGCTGGTGTTGAGCGAGACAGCGCCTTCGGCTTCAAGGCTGATGCGATTGGCAAGCATATTAATTCGGGAGGTTGCGCCGACGACGAAATTTTCGCGCGGCGTAATCGTGCGCGAGAGCGTATCGGGCGGACGCGACGCGGCATCGTCGCGCGCATAGAGTCCTGTCAGGATAAAATGCGTGTCTTCTTTTTTGCCAGCGCCAAGGCGCGCCGAAACCAACTGCCGATTGAACCCTGCGGTGATGAGTCCCGTGTTGAACGTGGCGGGATTGAGCGGATTAAATCCGAAGCCTTGTTGCGCGCTGCGAATGCCGCCGATGGTGAACGCGCTGTAAAAATTGCCCGGTGTTACTTCGACATCTAAACCCGTTACGGGAACGCCCGACAGCGTGAGCGGCGAATAGGTCGGAAAATTTGTGCCAATGCCGAAGGTTTGAAATATCGAGGCGAAACTCTGTGAGGCAGTTGTGATGCCGAGCTCCTGCAATTCGCCCCAGCGCGACTGCAAATCGCTCTCCTTCAAGTTTCGAAGCTCATCGACCTGCAAGGCTGTTGATTTTATTTTTTCGGTGTCGCCGCCAAACGCTCGAAGCGTCTCGAGCATCGTTGTATCGGCATTGCGAAAGAGCGAATCGCGCACGGCGTCAAATCCCATTGTCTCGAGCGCATCTTTCAGGCGCGTGAGCGTATCGAGTTTCTCAGTGAGCCGACGCTGAATTTGCGCTTGCAGGTCGTCTCGATTTAAGCCGACGCTGAAATAATTGAGTTGCTGTCGCGCACTGCCTTGTTCGGTCGAGAGAAACGCTGTTCCCGTGAGCGGAATGCCGTAGACCGTCAGCACCGAGTTCAATTCATAGCGCAGGAACGAGGGCGGCAGAAATTGATTGGTGCCTTGCCGATTGGACGCTTGACCGGTCAGCGATGTCGTGCCGTTGAACTGTACCGGTGCAGGCTCGTTGTGATTGGCGTTTGGCGTTTGTGCAAAAAGAGAACCGCCATTCAAGCAGACGGACAAGGCAAAAACGAACCACGTAATGAGGCAATTTTTAGTCATATTTTTTAACACGGCGATACTTCAGAAAAGTGATGCGTCGAGAAACGATGCGTCGAAAAGATTAACCGTTTGCTTCCGGCGGCTGTTCAGAAGGTCAGCGAGTCGAGCGGAATGACGTCGGCATAAACCAACCGCTCTTGGTCGTCGCCGGGCGTGACGCGCTCGTATTCTTTGACGACGACGCGATACTTGCGTCCCTGCTTGATGCCGTCGATGACAACTTTGGTTTTATCCGCCGGAATACCGTCTATCCACAGTGCGCGACTGTTCTCGACTCTTTGAACGCCCATCTCCGATTCTGGAGAATTATTCAAGCCGATACCCAACGACGACCACCCGAACTCCGTATCGCTCTTGCGCTCTTCAAGCGAGACGACGAAGCGTTGACTTTTTCGAATCTCGTTTACCGACTGTTGAGTGGACGCATTTTTATTCTCGTTGTTGAGCGCATAAACGCCGCCGACTTTTACCTGCAATACGGCGGCACCGCGCGAGGTATCAATTGAAACGGCGGCGGCGCGGTCAGGCACGAGTTGAATAAAATCGGTCATCACGGTTTGCGAGAGATAGCAGTCCGGCACAGAATTGGGCTGGTAGCGCGCCAACGCCAGACGAATGAACGGGAAGTATGACGCGCCCGGGTCAATGACAACGTCGCTGAAATAACAGTTGCGCTCTTTGTCGAAGACAACCGGATGACCGACCACATCGACGGTGTCGCCGACTATCATTGCTTCATTAGAAATCATTTTGCCCTGGGAGTTGAACATCGGCTGGTATTCTACTCGGGAGCGTTCTGGAAGTGCGACGTTTTTCTGGGCGCGGGTTGCCGACTTGAAGTCGCCGATGGTGGGTCTCACTTTCAAGTCGCCGCTCGATTTCCAAATTGGGTCAAGACCCCAGCGCGTCAGATACGGCTGCATGGCTTGTTGCTCATACTGCGCGTCGTCTTTGGCAATGACAATGCCCAAGAGTTCGCCGTCGCCGCTCGAATACCAAGGGCGTTCCAAGAAGACACGCAAGCCGCATCCGCATCGACGGCGCAAAACGGTTTTTCCGTCCTCTTCCTGTTCCCATGTAAAGAGCGGGACGATATACATTGGCTTGGGCGCGGCGGGCCGAGCCGTGCTTAAAATGTTCACCGAGACCGTGCTTTCGCGCGTAAGCGGCAAATCGGTACGTTCCTGTCGAACGCTGCCATTTTTATTATTGACATCCTTGTAAAGCAAGTCGAGGTAATACTCGCGGAAGCGCGTCGTTACGACGGATTTGTAAGTTACCTGTCGATGTTTTGTATCGCCAAACTCATGTTTGAACGCCGGCAGGGTTTCAAAATTAAACACGGTGTTCAATCCCTCGAACATATCCGAGACGATGGGCGAGGGCGCGAATTTGATTTTGTTGACCTCGCTACTCATGTCGACAAGGTTTCCGAATGCTTCAAACTGCTCTGCAATGCTGAATGCCTGCGCCAAGTTTTGCGAGAGTTCAATGGGCTGCGACCCTTTTTTACTGCCTTTGTAAGACATATCGCTCAATGTCTGTTCCTTTACCAACAGATTTTTTATGTTGTCGTTGTCTAGTTGCACCTTCGTTTGTGCGCTTATTGAAGGCGCGTCGGATTTATTGACATTCACGGTATAGCCGCCCGCTTTTTGCGCCGCAAGGTCTTGTCGTCCGATAATCAAATTTGCCATGCCGTAATTGATGTCGACCTTGCCGATAGTCGCTTTGCCGGTTCGCGTGAACGGTTCTTTGTTCGGCACCTCGTCGTCGATGGTCTCCGTCCATTCGGCATCGAGGTCGAGCTTCATGGTGCTTTTATCGTCGAGTTCAATTATGCCGTTCAGGTAGGCGGCGGTGTTGCCCAAGAACCGTTGCGCGATGAACTTTTTGAACTCGCCGACTTTAAGCGGTTGCTGAACCGGATGCGCGACTTTGATTTCACGGTAGGGCTGAACCCACCAAAATTTTCCCTCCAATAAATCTTTGTCCGTTTCTTTGGCGAACTTCGGCTGGCGCGTTTGCATAACTTTGCGCATACCAAGTTTCTCGAAGTCCGCTTGTCTGACGATGGAGGAAATTCGAATCGTAGCAATCTCCGCTTTCGGCAGTTGCAATGTGATGATGTTTTTACCATCGGACTCCAACGGCTTCCATTCCAACTTTTCGCCCTCGATAAGCCGCAAACGCAACGAGAGCGGACTGTGCCAAACGCCGCCCGATGTAAAGAGCGGCATTTTTTGAACCGCGCCGACGGCATTGCCGAATCGGTCGATGAGAGCAAACGCGACTGCATCGGCAAGCGGGTCGGGCAGATACGGCAGGGTTACAATGGACTCCTCAGGGAAAATGGTTTTCGTGTAGTCGAATGTTTCGCTGTCTTTCTCGAAGAGTCTAAATCCGCTGTCGCTTTTGCTCTTTCCGTCTTTCACTCTGAACCTTGGCGATTCGTCGGAGCGGGAAACCTGCGGCTCTTTGGTTCGGTCTTTTTTGACGAGTGGATTTGATTTGCTCAATGCGCCTTCGCGTGAAGTGATGAGTTGATAGGATTCCGCCGGCGGGACATTATCGAATTTGCCATGTCGCTCGCACATCAATTGCGCCTGTTGCGGCGCGACCACATGCCGCTCGTTTGGAAAAATGTCTTTTTTATCGGCGGCGTATTGTGCGGCGGATTTATCAAAGTTGCTTCGAATGACCATGTAGTCAATTGATTCGGCGGGCTTGAGGGTTGCGCGGAGCAACACCGTCGGCGAGACGACCGGCTCATAGCGCACATACAGCAATTCGTCGGTTGCCGCCTCAAAATTCGTGATGTCATCAAGCGCGAGGCTGTTGCACGCCAAGTCGACGGCGCGGGCGCGGAAGCGGTAAATTTTTCCGAAGCGCAATTTCGGCAATGTGCCTTTGGTCGCCGTGAAATTGACGTCCAAGCCGATCGGCATTTTCGGGTCGCCTTGAACGCTTTTGTTTTTAAGCTCGACGGCTGTGTCTTTTTCATCGACGACTTTGCCCGGACGCGGCGCCGCCAAACTCCACCCGTCCCATTTGCAGAGCGATTCCAAAACAGAATTGATTCTCACCGTTTTTTTTCCGTCCGTCAGGTCATGACCGGCGTGTGAACTTTCAATCATGCCTTCGTCGGAGAAGTTGAGCGTCGTCCCGCTTTTGGTGAGGTTGTAGGTGCCGTCACGTTTGCAGAGCGAAAACCATTTCTTTTTTTCGGCATCCCAGACGTCGATTCGAAATCCTTTCGTCAGGTCTTCGGCGTAGAGCAACACGTCGGGAACGACGGGCGTTTGGGTCGTTGCCGAATTGCGAGCCGCTTCGAGCCGTTGAACGATGCCGTCATTGGTTTGAGCGGTGCCGAGATTGCGTGCAATCTCCCGTCGGGCTTCTTCGGCTCGACCGATTCTGACAATGGAAACGCCGGTCGTTTGCAGGAACGGTACGCCGGTTTTCTGCGGCGTCTCGCGCACAACGGGCGAGTTGAGCTGCGGCATGGCGGCGGCGAGCAGTTCGGCATCGTTTTCGGCGGACGCGAGCGGCACTGGTTCCGCTTCTCCCGAACCGTGATGCGCTTCGTAGTTTTCAACCAAGTTCATTAGCTTCATGGTTGCGCCCTCGACATCGAACTGCACAAGGTCGAACTGTTTTTTATCAGCAAGGTTCAAAAATCCCTGCGCTCGGTTGCCAGTTAAAGTGCCGTTTGATTCGACTTGGCGGGCGGCGCGAAAATCCGTCGGACTCAATCTGACCGCCGTGCGCATGGTGAGCGCAATAAATTTTCCCGCGATGCTTTGCGCATCGGGCAAGACGCGCACTGACAATGGCGTCGCCGTGTTCAATGTTTTCTCAACGTCCTGCGGCAACTCAATTATCAAATCCATTGCCAAGCCCAAGAGCCGCATCAAGTCGCCGTAATTGCCGACGGCGGACTGCGCGCCGTGAAAATCCAGTTCGGTTTGAAGCCGTTGCTTTTCAAGTTTTGGGTCATACTTGAAGTTCTGAGACGGCTTTGTCAGTTCGGTAAAGAGCTTCACCCGCGCAAAATCTTTCGCCATGTCGGCAGTGTAGCTCTTAATAAATTTATCTTTTTCCAATTCCGCAACCATCGTTTGAAGGTGGGTCACGGCGGTTTGTTTGAGCGCGACGTTTCCCGCTTTCTTGAAAGCGGTTGTCGTGAGATTTCCCAAATCGCCGCCGCCGAGTGAGAAGTTCGATGGCGACGATGTTTTTTGGTAAAGCGATGCGTCGCCGAATTGCTTGACAAGCTCACTGCCGCGCAGGGTTTTATTGGCATAATTCACCGCCGCCGATGCGTAAGAGGATTCAATAACATTGGCAAGGTTCATCGTCGCGTAAGAAATAATCGGCTGTGCTTTCAAGTCCGTCGGAGGCGCGTAGGGCGCAACGAGCATCGTCTTGGGAAAAATCTGTTCCCAATAACTCTGCGACGGCATTTTTTTTTCCGCCATCTCGCGCGCGACATTCGGCGGCGCGATGACGATTGGCGCATTTTTGTCCTGCCGAAACTCGACCGAACATCTAAGATTGCGTGCCGTTTGCGCCCACAGCACGGCGTCAGGAAAATTCTCAAGCAAGACGTCGCCTTGCGCGGCTTTTTCGGCGTCGCGCAGTTCGATGGCAATCGCGACGGACAGGCGAAGTTTGCCATTCTCGGTTCGTCCGTTGGGCAGCGCGGTAAAAATCAGCGTTTGTTGTTTCGGCATAGCAGTGGTTATGAAAATTCTGTTCGATAAAATTTCTGAAAATAATTTTCTCAGACCGGTTGCACGGCGCAGCAATCACGCAAAAGACTCCAAGTAGTATGTCCAATCGGCAAGTGTCATCGCGTCTTTGAACGTCGGGTCGTTTGGACTGCTTCGAATCGTGCGCTCGACGCCGATGGTTACGGTCTTGTTGAAGAACAGCACTTTGACCTTCACTGTGAGCGTGGCGTAGCCCTTGAGCTTGCCCGGCGTCGCCGAATTGTAAACCAAGCCCATACGAAACTCGACCGAGACCGTGATAAGCCCAAGCACCGACATACTGCCGGCGATGCGAAGGTATCCGTCGAGTTTTGAGTCGCCAGCTTCCCAACGGAAATACACGCCGAGCATCATCGTAACCGCGCCCGCCGCCACACCCAAATTCAGCGCGACGCTTGCGCCGGCTTCGAGTGCGGCGGCAATGAACGTCATTCCGCTTGCCGCAATGCCGATGCCGAAGTAGCCGCCGCCGCCCAAGCCCAGCACCGTGAGCAGAAACGGATTTTCGGGTTTGCAAAAGTGAAAATCGAATGAGACTTCCGCGCCGAGAAACGGCACATTGAGCGCGGCGGTGAGCGAAATGTTTTGCAGCGTAAACGCGCCGACGCCGATGGTGGGAATGCCGAGCGTGTAGCCAGCTAAAATGCCCGACGTGCTTACATTCAAAAACGGCGGGTCGACGAAGCCGTCGCTCGGAATGTATTTTCGCAGTTCATTGACAAACGAGAGCGCCCCCAAAAATTCCAAGTCGCCCATATCGACCGCCACATCGGTCTTTTCGCCGCTCCGCGAGACGAACTTGATTTCTTTGAACGGCAATCGAATCGCAACGAGTTCGAGCGCAAAGCGTGTCAGCCGGGCTTCAATGGCGGATTTGGGCGCGTTGCCGTTGAGCGACGTTTCGATTCTCACGGAAATATCGAGCTCGGTATTGTCCGTCTTCAAAATTTTTGCGACGTCGCCGCCGACGGAGATGCGCGGTTGCCAAATCATTTCCGTAACGAGTATCTTGCCGGAGCGTCGGCTTTGAATGACAGGCACACGCTTCGGTGAGCCGGGCGTTGAGAGAAGATTGAAATCCGCTTCTTTCATATCGTCGATGATTTCCTTCAGGCTGAACGTGCCGAAGAGTTTGGCTTTATCGAGCAGGCTCCCGAAGACATCGGCGGCGTTGGAAGTGCCTTTGGCGATATCCTCAATTTTTCCGGCAACGGCGCCGAGTTTGTTCGACAGTCCCGTGATGTTCATCGAGGGCGACAGAAACCCGCCGCTCTTGCTGGTGTCCGAACTGAAATCGATGTTGATGGGGTTAGTCAGGACGGCGAAGACGCCGCCTTTGTTATCGCTTTCGATGAACCCTTTTGTCAAGTAGGTGCTGTGGAACTTGATTTTGCGCGGATTGCTCTTGCCCGTCAGGCGCTCGACGGCTTTGATTTTCGTCTCCGCTTCCGTGATAATCGGATAGAACGACGGACTGCCGTCGGCGAAAATTTTTCCGTCAGAATGAAAATCGGCATCCAGAAGCAGATTGTACGTTTCAAATGATGTCTCGCCGGGCTTACGGCTCATGGCAAAGGCAATGGTTTGTCCCTGCATATCAATTCGCCGCCGAGATTGATTGTCGCTCTTTCGATACTCGTTTCCGAGATTGCCGTATTTCTTCGGATTAGTCATACTTGATGCGGGAACAAATCTCACCGGCGCGTTAAATTCGGATTCCTGTCCTTCCCAATCCTCGCCCTTAAACTGAAAGCGAAAATCTTTGTTCTCCGACATCACCCAAAAAGGCTCGTTGGGCTCGTTGGGATTGACGCCGGAGAGCGGCGGCGTAACGAGCGTAAGAATACGCAAGCGACGATAGGGAAAGGCGCGTGCATCTTTTATGCCGGAGACGGTTTCGTTTTGCCCGGTCGCAGGAAAATCCTTGACCGTTTGGCGCACGACGATGTATTGTTGTTTGCAAAGATATGCGCCGACTTTTCCATTGGTATTTTTTTGGAACTTTCGCTCGGATATAGTGACAAGAGCCGCTTGATGTCCAAACGGAAACAGAAATCCTTTTTCAACAATGCGAACATAATGGTCGCGTCCCATCGTGCCGCGATGTATCCAGCTTTCAACGCTTAATCCCGCACTCAACGGTGGTGTCCAGTTGCCGCGCAAATTCAGCCACGCCCCAAGCCCGCTGAGCATCAGCGTTTCCGCCTTGACCGGCGTTGGCACATAACCATTGATTTTAAAGTTCGATGTCAGATGAACAAGCTGGTTTCGCTGATCTGCGGTGAGCGTGGTTTGCAGCCCGTCCGCCGGTGCGAGAGCATTGGCGTTATAGTTCGGCGACCATATCGCACGAATGGTTTTAAGAATCTCGCGCTCCTCTTCCGACGCCTCTTTTCCGAAACGCACATCGAGTCGCGTATGCCATAGCTCCACGCGCCCCTGTTCGGCGACGGGCAACGTTTTGTGAGACCACTGCGCCGATTTGTTCGGCGAGATGCCTAATCGCCACGGCGCCTCGATGAGCGTGAATTCAGTTGACGGCTGCTGAGAACCGGGCTTCGTCGGCATAACTGTGATTAACGAATTGTCCGTTTGAGCCGGGCTGATTTCAACTTGACCGACACTAATCCGAGAAACCTCGTTCTCGGAGAGTATTGCAATGTCATCGTAGAATGCCTGTGCTTCTTCGAAGGTGCCAGCATCTTGCGCCGCAAATTGTAATTGCGAAATTTGTTTGCCCGTATTGACACCCTTTGACGCCTTAATGACGTTGCCGGCGGATAGGTCTGAGATTACCGCCTTTATCGAACCGCCCGACATTGCAACAGCGTTGAAGTTTCCGTTTATTTTTGCCGTTATCAAATTTTGTTGCGTGTTCTTGGCTTCCGAGTTGATTTGTTGAAATCCGCCTCTGGTCTTCGTGGCGTTTGCTTCCAAGTCTTTCAGAATTGCTTCCTGCGCCGCCGAGAGTGCCGCCGCTTCCGGCGTGAGACTCAATCGGTATTGTCGGCATTTCTCGAGCAACGTTTCCAACTTCAATTCTATTGTGCTGACGCTCGGCGGGACGATGAACACCAATCGACTTTCGCCCGCAAGCGCAGCCTTCAACGGCGGCGGCGGCGGCGCACTTCCAATAACGCCTTTCGGCACTGTTTGCTCGGCGATATACTGCGGCTGGAATCGCACAATCATCAACGCGGGAGATGCGGTGCGTTGCACCTGCCGACGGTCGGCGGAGACAGACATATTTTTGAACTCGAACTCAATGGCGACGAAATCTTCGGGACGAATCGCCATAATTTTTGCCACGGCAACTTGCACCGTTGCCGTATTTTTTTTCTCGTCCAGCACTGCCATTCCGACGGCGGAGGTCGTCGATTCAAATTCGCTGTTGACGGATTTACCGTTGCCGGACTTCGCATTAACGAATGCGAAGCGCGAATCGGGCGCAAGTTTCGTCGGCATCGTCAGCGCATCGGGCAAGGGAATCTCGATGCGATTAACTTTTGGACTGCACTTGACGGATTCGACCGCGCCGTTTTTTGCAACGAGCGCGAATCGGTCGAGTGGATTTATGGTCGCATCACTCGATGTCGAATCGTCCGTCGCGTCATCATTCGTTACCGTGCTGTTGCCAAATTCAATGCGCTGTGTATCGGTTTTGAGCCATTTTTTTTCCGACGAGAAAATGCCGAAGAGCGCAGCGTGCAACGACACAATGTGATTTTCGCGCACGCCAAACGCCGCCGCGTAATGCGCATTTTTTATTGACAATGAAAACGGATTGTCGTCCGTCGACAGCAGTGCGGGACTCGGCGCAATTTTCAACGCGGCGTTCTGGCCGAAGAGCGATGCGGCTTGCAAGGCAATGCGTTTTTCGCCGATGGTATTTTCGGCAACTTCCATCGTCAGGCAGTCAAACGCATCTTCACTTTCGCAGGGTTGCCACTGTTTGCCGGTGTGCAGTTCGGGCAAAAAATTCCACTGCCGCTCGCCTCGATAAAATTCCAACACCGTGCGCTTTTGCGGCGCGGGCGACATCAAACTTTTTTCGCGTTTTTCAAATCTGGTTCGCAACGCAAGCGCGTCGGCGCAAATCGCTTCACCGAATCCCGACAGCGAGACAATCTCTTTTCCTGAAAAATCCAACGACCAATCGGGCGAAAATGAAAACGCGCTTTTTCCCGACAGCCGTAGAGCCTTGTCGCTATTGATGGTGCAGACATTGCCCTTAAAATTTGCCTTTCCGTCGAGCGTCTCGTTTTGTAGCAGCCACGACTCAAACGGCGTTTTTGAGAACGCATCGGCAAATGAAAATTTCAACTGCATCGTCCAGCCGAACATTGCTTCTTCGATGACGCACATAAAATCGGCGGGCAACGCCGTTCCGATAAAGCGGGCGTTCCGAAGCGAGAGCGTGATGCGCGATGCGGTCTGCTCGACCGAAAGCTCCGGCAAGCCAAGCGATGAGGCGCAAAACATTTTAGTATCGATGCGCCACCGTTCTTTTCCGCTCAACGAAAACGACGCGCTGTTTTTTTCATGCGCAAAGACGAATTTTCCGTGCAACGCATCGGTGATTTTTTTAAGCGCGGGCGACGCGAGCAGTGCCGCCGAACTTGCCATGCCAAGCCATTTGCGCCGCGAGAGTTCAAACGAATTGCGCTCATCAAAAACAGATGCTATCGTTTGAGCCGAAGCTGTTCGATGGCGCTTTCCCCAATTGCCTTTGGCGCGTCCGCGCAGGAGTTGCAAATTGAGACGATTGAATTTTTCAGTCGAGTGTTTCACAATTTTTTTGCTCCAAAATTAAATGGGTAAAAACAGTTAGGAATTTGATTGATACACAGACAGAGAGAGACAGAACATCGGTCAATTTCCGTTACATGATTTCAGAAGTTCCTCATCGACGTTGATGTTCTTCTTCTTGGTAATCGCAATGACAAATGGGAGGGGCGGTTGCACGGTTACAACCGGCATGATGTTAACGGGCGGCGGTGGTGGTGGCGGTGGTGTAATATCTCTCCTGACAACGATGTCGGGCGTTCCAATGCGCGTTGTCGGTTTGTAAGTAAATTCCCAGACTTCACTTTGTCCCAGCAAGGAGCCGCCGCGAAACGCGCTCACGCTCCATGCGTAGCGTTTTCCCGGTTGAAGCTCGCGTGCGCCGACACCATATTGAAGTGCGGGCGAGCGGACATTTTCCTGCTCATACCACGCAGCGTTGGTCTGCATCGCCGCGGCGGGACTTTGTCGCCCTAAAATTTCAACGATGCGAACTGTGTAAGTTGTGATGCCGCCCGAACGCCCTTGCCCAAACGGCGCGGGCAACGTCCAACTGAACACGGGAAGTTTCGTTTCAATCTCGCTGCCGTCGCTGGGAAAGACGAGCAACGGCTGTGAGACGTTTTCGATTTGTTGTTGAATACAGTCGCTCGTTACTTCGCCGCCGCTCGGCGCGGCGCGGACGGAAATACAAATGGTGTAACTGCCCGACGGCGCGCCGCCCGTCTGCAAAAAAATATCTCGATAGCGCGGCACATTGGATTCAACATTGATTGGCTCGAGTTCGCGGTAGTTTTGGCTTGAAAAAACTTTTGTGCCGGGCGCAAGCTGAATCGTCCCCGAAGTGGCTTGGGCAACGCGCCCGTCTTGCTCTTCGTCCAACGTGCCGACGAGAAAAACGGTCAGGGTGGTGCGTCCCGTGTTGATGAGCGTCAGTTCCCAAAGGTCGGCGACTCGAAATTGATTCGGCGGCGGCTGACGCAGTTTCACAATGACACCGGACGATTGAGCAAGCGCAACCGATGCCAAAAACATCGGCGACGCGATTGCAAGCAAGACTATGGTGCAGAGAACAGCAATGCGCCGAGCAGAACTAAACAAAAATTGGGTTTGCAACAGAGATGAAAAAGCGAACTGGATCATTTTTGAAAATTTTGTTTTGAAAATTTTGTGTCTCGAAAATTTTGCGATGAAGCCGCTCTAACAAATTTGTTGATGAAGTTGATGAATGTTTACTTTTTTCGGTTTGAAATTATCCACCGTCATTTTGAAAAAGAGCGGACGTTTTCAGAAATTGTGATAAAGAACTTTTCGGCACTGCTGCATTCACACTTCTGCATCTCTTAAAATTATTCTTCCTCTTATCAGATGGGGTTGCTGCGGGTTGAAAAATTATTCTATTCGCTTTCGGGCGAAGAGCGCGAGCGGCTTACGGGCGACATCTCGGTGTCCAAACGTGCTGAACTCGTTGCGCTTCACCAAGTTCTGTGTGAATTTCAGAAACAAGGCAAGAAACTCTGCCAGTCAAAATCGCTTGTGTTTAAGCGGGTTTTCGGGCGGGCATATTCAGAGAAGGAAGATTTTTTGTTTCGCAACGAGTGCAGACTGCTTACTGAAAAAATAGAAGCACTCGTCTCACGCATATCGCTCGAAGCGGAGTTCAATACGAATCGTCATCTGCGCGATGTCGAGCTTTTGCGCGGATTGCTCAAACGCAAACTCTGGACGGAGTTCGAGAGCGTCTATCGCAAAGCCGTTGTCGCCGCCGAAAAAGCCTGTGAATACGCGCTGCTCATCGAGATGGAACATCTCCACATTAAATACTTGGCAACTCGATTTGAGATGAGCAGAAAAACACTGACGAAAATTCAGCAGTCCGTCTCACGCGCACAGCACTGGCTTAAACACTTTTACCTCACCAAAGAAGCCCGCCTGTTTTCCATTCATTCAAACTATGCACATTATGCCAATCGTTACAGCATATCGGTTGACCCTGCTGTCAAAGTCCCGAGTCCGATGTTTGACGGCATCAATAATCCGATGGCGGAATACTTTTTACAGAAGGGACTTGCCACTTGCACATCATCGACCATCGATCAAAAACTTTTCGAGCAAGCCTTACACAATGTGTTGCAAGTTGAGGGCGAGACGCCGTTTTTGTTGTATGAGCAAATGTCAATGATGGTTAATTTAGGCGTGGCATATATGCTTGATTCCAAATTTCAACTCGCCAGAGAGCTATACAAGCAAGCCATTGACTTTTCACAAAAACACCAATTGCCGCTCGATCCAGGTCTCATTCTCAATTACACCAGTATGTTGATACGAATGGAAAGCTACGCCGATGCGCTTGTCGAATTGGAAAAACACCAAGTCCTGCTCTCCTCTCTGAACGATGTGCTTGTCCGCGCCCAATTGCTGAAAACATTTTCACATTTGTTTCTGCACGACCCGTTGGCGGCACAGCAGTCTATTCCTCCGAACATTGCGCGACTGCCAGAATCGATATACTACCACTTCCGATACGCCCGCATTGCCATTCGCTATCTCAACGGTGATTTTCACAAAGCCGTCACCGAGGCAGAGAATTTCTCGAAATGTCTTCGCCGCACGAAAGCCGCCGTTACGCAACCCAAAGAGAAAAAGTTGATTGCGCTTTTCATTCGCTTTATCAAAGCATCATCAAAATTGGATTCAACAAAAAAACTTTCCGCGCTCAAAAATGTTCATGAGAAATTATCAGCGTTCATCAATGCGAATCAGGAGTATTCAAACGCCATCGGAGTTTTGTGGCTCAATGCCGAAATCACGCGTATCTGTGCCTCCGAGACAGTCTCTTTGAAGCGAACAACAAATTCATTGTTGAAATAGATTTCCGAACCTGAGTTATTCAAGAAAACAGGGTTTACAAACTCTACGTCTGGCTCTTTTTTCAGCCTTGAAATAATGTCCGTTGAATTTTGGTCTGCTTGTAGCTTGATTTTGATGAACCCTTGCATTTGGGCAGGCATTTTTTCTATACTCTGGACTTCTCGATTGTTAAAGAGTCTTCTTGCCTCGTCAGGATGACTCTTGTTTTTTAGTTTCAGCAGAATTTTATCTTTCACCGTAGTAAAAAATGATTTCTGTCCCCGACCATAGAAAAAGTTAGTGTTGCTTGACTGGCTTAACACCGTGTTGGTTAGTAACAACATTGCAAGCAGTGTATAGAAAACAAATTTCGTATCCATACATTTTCTCCTTTTTAATTTTAGTTTATGGAAGTCTTCTTGTGGTTATAGCTAACGGCATATTATTTGCGAAGAGCTTAATAGTGCCTACTACCTGATTGTTTGAAGAATTAAAAACATATAGCATTCCTGCCCAGTTGCTGATGTAAATGATTTTGCCATCGGGTGCAAGTATCATGCGGTCGGTTGCACGACGTTCGCCGGTTGGTGTTGAGGACACAAAATCAATTTCACCGCCAAAAGAAACCGGATTTGCGCGATAGTAGAACAACTTGCCGCTCGGCACAGGCTCTAAGCGTCCATAGTTGCCCGGATCGCTTACATAAAGGAGGCTATCATTCGGACTAATTAGTACTGAACTAATCTGACTGATTCCAATTCGTCCAACAGATACATCACGTTCAAGGTCAAGCACAGGGCGACTGCCGGCATAAAGAAAGCGTCCGTCTCGAGAAATTGCCATCCTCAACGGGTCGCTCGTTTGAGTATAAGTTCTGAGAATCCGTCGCTCTTTGTAATTGTAGGCAAAGAGCCGAAGCGCATTATTAACGGTGTAAAAAACGGGTTGCGAGGGATGAAAAACAACGCGATTATAAGTTTAATCCTAAATCCTGTATGTCTAAGGAATCAATGAATGTTATTTGGTCGGAAAGTGTATCAATGATGCCCACACGGCGAATTGGGTTTCGCGGCTCAGAGGCGATAATAATCGGCGTGCCGTCGGGCGCGATGTAAACGTCGGAGGACTGTTCGTGAATAACCTTGTTTTGTTTTGTTCGCAAATCAGTTACAAATACTTTTCCGGGTGTGTTAAGCAACCCTTGTCTGGCGCAAACATAAAGTTTTTGTCCGCCTTTAGATGCGGTGATGTCGTAGATGGATTCAAATCCACGCAGTGTGTCAATTACTGTATTTGTTGAACAATCAACCATATAAACATAGTCGAATCCGTAGCTACCAACAAATAATAAGGCTTGTGTTTTTCCACTATCAGAGACTTTGCTACTGTCAGGCTGTGGCGAAATTGGCGTCTCGACCGGATTGGATGTTGGGCGCTGACAACTCATTTGCAGTAGCACAAACGAAACTCCTAAAATTATCCCTATCGTTTTCATTTCATTCTCCCTTTCTTTTTTAGTGATTTAACTTACTTGACAAATAACATTTTTCGTGTTTGTATATTGCCGAAAACGGTCAGTTTATAGTAATACGCCCCGCTTGCGAATTCTTGTGCATTGAAATTTA
>Ga0272446_1004528_pt1 | contig 16349 bp, 13 predicted proteins | sample YNPCB0061_FD_194587 | JGI IMG/M metagenome (GOLD analysis project Ga0272446, IMG submission 194587) | Hot spring microbial mat communities from Yellowstone National Park, WY, United States - YNP-CB-006-1 | ecosystem: Environmental > Aquatic > Thermal springs > Hot (42-90C) > Sediment | place... | reverse complement strand
GAGCGAATGCGCGCCGTCCGCACCAATGACGAGTTTCGTCTTTATGATTCTATTATTGCAAAAAAGCTGTGCGCCTGTAGCGTCAACGGATAATGAGTTCAAACGGCACGATTCGAGCAGCGAGATGTTCGGCGCGCCGCGCAGTTTCTCGACGAGAAAATTATCGAAGGCGAGCCGTGTGCTGATGTGTCCCAACGCGGTGCCTGAATAGTGGCGCGGAGTGAAGGCGATTTCTAAGCAGTCGCCGCTCGGTGAAACAAGGCGCAGCGCAGTGGTTGAAAGTTTTTCAGAGAACCGTTCAAAGTCTTTGAGAAGGTCAGGCGAGTGCATCGAGAGGGCTTCGGGAACTTTACCAGAGAGCGCGTCGCCGCAAATTTTGTCGCGCGGGAATGTAGCTTTATCAAGAATGGCAACGCGCAAGCCTGATGCTTTTAAACCAAGCGCACACATTGCGCCGCCCGGACCTGCGCCGACAATCGCCACATCGTAAGACTCAACAGGCAAGGAAGACGGGTTAGTCGACATGGAATAAAACTGGATACGTTTGAACGTCAAGATAAAAAAATAGCGTTTTATGTCTCTTCACAAATGCTGTAATTTGAAGAAAATTAAAACCGAGTTATAGATGATTCGAGTGTCGTTGACATCAATTTCCTTTGTCGTTGCTGCGTTTATCGCCGTGCCGATGCAGCTGGCTGTCTTCGCTGATGAGCCGAAAAAGCCTGTCAGAACAAGCGTTTCGGGCGACAGTGTGATGGCGCACATTAAAATTCTTGCCAGCGACCGCTTCGAAGGGCGCGCACCGGGCGCCGTCGGCGGCGATCTGGCAGCGGCATACATCGAGTCGCACTTTGCGCGCGTCGGCTTGGAAAAATTTGGCGCAAGTTACCGACAAGACTTCTTCGTTCCCGCTGCGCTCAAGCTGGGAAACGCCAACGCGCTGCTTTCAGGCAAGCAGCGCTTTAAGCTCGGCGTTGATTTTATGCCGCTCGGATATTCGTCGTCAAAAACAGTGTCGGCGTCTGAAATTGTATTTGTCGGTTACGGAATTGAGTCGGGCAAGTATAGCGACTACGCTGGCGTTGAGGTGAAAGGGAAAGTTGTGGCGATGTTCCGACAAAGTCCCGACGGGAATAACCCGCATAGCGAATTTTACGAAGCGTCGTCGCTCTGGCGAAAGTTGAATGTGGCGCGCGAGAAAGGCGCGTCGGCAGTCTTGCTTGTCTCTGGCGCGTTGGACTTTGAAGACGATAAATTGATGGAACTGACGCGCGATAAACTTGCCGCCGATGCGGGGATTCCCGCTATGCACATTACGCGCCGCCTCGCCGCGTCATTGCTCCATACGACTGAACAAAGTTTGGAGACGCTCCAAAAGAACATTAACCAAACGAAATTGCCTAGTTCGTTTGTCGTCAAGCGCGCGCTTAAACTCACGGTCGATGTCGTGCGCGAAAAGAATAAAACCGCGAACCTTGTTGGCTATTTGCCTGCCACAGACTCGGCGTGCAAAAACGACTACATCATCATCGGCGCGCATTACGACCACTTAGGCTACGGCGGAGACGGAAGCGGCTCGCTGGCGCCCGACGAGAAAAAAATTCACTACGGCGCGGACGACAACGCAAGCGGCACGGCGGGCGTCTTGGAACTCGCCCGTGTCTTTGCCGCCGAGCGAGCGACGCTGAAAAGAAATCTCGTCTTCATCTGTTTCGGCGCGGAAGAAATGGGACTCTTAGGCTCAGCGCATTATGTCCAATCGCCGCTTGCGCCGCTCGATAAAACGCTCTTGATGCTCAATATGGACATGATTGGGCGTATGAAAGACTCCGCGCTTGCGGTCGGCGGTGTCGGCACAGCGAAAGAATTATCAGAACTGTGCAACGCAGAAAACATCGACGCGCTCAAGCTCAAATTTTCGCAGGACGGCTACGGACCAAGCGACCACAGCAGTTTCTACGGCAAAGGCATTCCGGTCTTGTTCTTTTTCACGGGAACACATGCGAACTACCACAAGCCAAGCGACACATGGGATAAAATCAATGCGCAAGGCGAAGAAAAAATTTTGGAATACGCCAGTCGAATTGTGCGTAAAGTTGACGCGATGCCAACGCGGCTGACATTTACAAGGGCGCAAGCCGACAGTCTTGCGCAAGGCTCGCGTTCATCGACGGGCGGATTTCGCATCTCGCTTGGCACAATTCCGAACTACGCCAAAGAAGTTGATGGCGTAGAATTAGACGGCGTGCGCGAGGGCAGCCTTGCCGAAAAAAGCGGACTCAAAGGCGGCGACATAATTATTAAGTTCGGCGAGAAACCGATTCGAAACATCTACGACTATACCGATGCCATTCGGCAAGCAAAGCCGGGCGATAAAGTCGTCATTGTCGTAATGCGCGGCAAAGAAAAAGTAGAAATCCCCGTCGAGTTTCCAGCGAAGGGAAAGTAGGCACGGGCGAGCGTCCAAAGCACCAAGCGTCGAAACCAATGGGCGCACTTTGGCGCACGGAAAAAATTCATAGAATAAATCCATACCTAAGGGTTCGAGGAAAGAGAGAAGAAAACGATGCGTATTGATCGAGGTGTGAAATGCGCCGCAATGCTGCTTAGTCTGACTCTGATTGTCTTGCAAGGCGTCTCGGTTGCTCAGCAGAGAAACGTCGGTCAGCTGCCAGAGTTCGATGCCGATGCATTTTGTTTCAGAGGCGAGCAGGGCGAAAGCATAGTAACAGTGTATGTGCGTGTCAAGCATAGCAAACTGAGTTTCACCAAGCAAAACGGCGTGTTTATGGCGTCGTATGAAGTCGTCGTCGATTTTTTGGACGAGAAGGAAAAAATGGTGAAGGAAAAAACATGGCAGGATACGGTGATAACAAAAAACTACGTGGAGTCAATGTCGCGCGATGTCAGCCGAACGACAAGTTTCAGCCTTGAATTGCCACCGGGAGCCTACATTGCCAATGTGCAACTGCGCGATAAGGAAAGCGAGCGTGTCTATACGCAGCGTCGGCGCATCCTCGTCAAAGATTTCAAGCAAGGCAAGGCGACAATTTCCTCGTTGATGATTGTTGACGCACAGTTCGATGAACAAGGCGCCGTTCAATACATGCCAAACTTAACGGCGTCGGTGAAGTTCGGCAAAGAAAACCCGCAAATTTATTACGAAGTTTATCGGAACGACCCAAGCGTCGACAGCCTCAATGTGCGCTACTCGCTGTTCTCACGCGGCAGGAAAGAAGAAGAAGTGCTTACCTATCGACGAACAGTTTTTCTGGGCGGAAAAAAGACCCGCGTGCTCGATACGCTGAATACGACAGCGCTCAACACGGGCGATTATGCACTGGTCGTTGCGCTTGAAAACAACACCGACCCAAGTATGTTTGATAAATCCGCAATACTCGTTCTGGTGCGGGCGCAGGGAATCGCCTCGTTAATTCGAGACATGAAAAAAGCAATTGAGCAATTGGAATACATCGCCGACGGCGACGAACTGGCCAAAATGCGCGACGCCAAAACGCCCGAAGAACAAGCCAAGCTCTTCAATGCGTTTTGGAAAAAATACGACCCGACGCCCGGCACGCCCGAAAATGAACTCATGACTGAATACTACACGCGCGTCGAGTATGCCAATCAAAACTTCGGTAGCTACATGGAAGGCTGGCGAAGCGATATGGGCAGAATCTACATCAAATACGGACAGCCCGATTTCATCGAGCGCCAGCCCTTCTCAATGAACCAACGCCCGTATGAAATTTGGGAATTTTATCAACACAACTTGCGGCTCACATTTGTCGACGTCTCGGGCCTTGGCAATTATCGCTTGCTCCGTCCAGAATGGGACTCGCGCAACCGCATTCGATAAAGCCTTGTCAATCGCTCAGCGCTCTCCGATGAATTTTGTATCTTCGCGCTTTCAAAAAATTAAAGCGCATTGATTACACGCAACCGATGAAAACAAAACTGCCTAAGCTGCATGTCCTCACGCTCGGCTGCTCGAAAAACACCGTCGACTCCGAAGCGCTGACGGCGCAAGCCAAAGCCAATGATTTTTTAATCGTCGATGATGCCGAGCGCGCCGACGTCATGATGATAAACACCTGCGGCTTTATCGAGGAAGCAAAACAAGAATCGGTGAACGCGATTCTTGGTGGTGTCTCGCTGCGCCAGCAAGGCAAGTTGAAAAAACTGCTCGTGATGGGCTGCCTCTCGGAACGCTACAAAACCGACCTCGAAAAAGAACTTCCGCAAGTCGACCGATATTTCGGCGTTATCGGGCTTGGCGGCGATGTCTTGCAGGAAATTCTCAAAGAATTGGGCGGCGAATACAAGCATGAGTTACTCGGCGAGCGGGCGCTTTCTACGCCAGCGCATTTTGCGTATCTCAAAATCTCCGAAGGCTGCGACAACCCGTGTTCCTTTTGCGCCATTCCGCTGATGCGCGGCGGACATAAAACCAAACCCATGCCCGCCTTGATTGACGAAGCAAAATCGCTCCGCGCCAAAGGCGTCAAAGAACTCGTCTTGATTGGACAAGACCTGACCTACTACGGACTCGACCTATACGGCGAGCGCAAACTTGCTGACCTCTTGAAACGCCTGTCCGACATCGGCTTCGAGTGGATTCGATTGCTCTATGCGTATCCCGCGAAATTCCCGACGGAAATTTTGCCCGTCATGCGTGAGCGCGAAAACATCTGCAAGTATCTCGATATGCCAATTCAGCATATCAACGACGACCTGCTCAAATCTATGCGGCGCGGCATCACCAAACGCAGAACCATTGAACTCATTGAGCAAATCCGTGCCGAAGTGCCAAACATCCGCCTACGCACCACGCTCATTCTTGGCTATCCCAATGAGACAGAGGAAATTTTTGAGGAAACCTTAGCCTTTATCGAGCAGACAAAGTTCGACCGTTTGGGCTGCTTTTCTTATTCCCATGAAGAAAACACCACTGCCTATCTCTTGAAAGACAATGTCCCCACAAAAGAAAAAAAGCGTCGCGTGAAAACCGTGATGGAATTACAGCAAAAAATCTCGTTGGAAAAAAACGAGAAGTTGGTTGGGCAATCTATGCGCGTCTTGATTGACCGAATTGAGTCTGGTGCAGCTTACGGACGCACAGAATTCGACGCGCCCGAAGTCGATAACGAGGTCGTTATTACTTCGGCGCAAAAAGGATTCAAGGTCAAAGATTTGAAAATTGGAGAATTTTACAACGCTGTCGTTACAGACGCTGAAGCGTTTGACTTATTCGGAGAAATTACGAGCGACTGAAAATGCCTGTAAAATCAAGCAATTTCAGGCTACCACGCTAAAATACCCCCGTCGAGATTTTTCACTTTAAAGTTTTGTTTGAGTAAAAACTCACACGCTTTTGCGCTGCGTCGCCCGCTTCGGCAGTAGACGACAATCTCTTTATCCTTCAACCCGTCCAGTTCACCGACGCGCTCCGCGAGCGAGCCAAGCGGAATGAGCATCGAGTTTGGAATGTGCCGCGCGGCGTGTTCGTCGGGTTCACGCACATCGAGCAGAACCAGATTGGTCGAGTCAGCGCTCGACAACTTTTCTTTCAAAGCGTCCGCGCTAATCGTCGGAATAGGCTGTAACGGCATAGATGAAACAGGTTTGGCAGGCGTTTCAGGCGCACACGAAACAAACGCGACCGTAAAAAAACAAACGAGACATTTCATGCGCAGTTCAGGTTTAAGAGCGTTTTGCGGCTGACGGTAAAAACTTTCCAAACCCGAACAAACTTCCCACGATGCCGCCAAGAATGTGCGCGAACTGCGAGACATTGTCGGGACGAAAACTGTTTAAAATTTCTTGTCCCAAAAATAGAACGGCGATGATGACAAACGTCAGTGGAATTTCGCCCGACCGAATGTTCGAAAACGAGCCAAGCAGAATAAGCATAAACACGACGCCGCTCGCGCCAAGCAGTGCCGTTGGAAATAAAATGGTGTTCAAAATTCCCGTGACGGCGGCGGTGATGACAATTTTGATGAGAATCGACTGTGAGCCGTATTTTTCCTCGAGCAACGGACCGATGAGCAAAATGTAGGTAAAGTTGCCAATCAAATGACTCCAATCTGCATGACCAATCACATGCGTGAAAATCCTGATGTAAGTAAGCGGGTTGAAAAACTGTCCGATGCCCGGATAAACCGTAAAGAGAAGACGCGTTGATGCGCCTGCGGTCAAGTTGGAAAGCAGCATCACGGCAGCGGCAATGAGCGCAAAAGTGAGAATGACGGGCGAATTATATTGAAGTTTCATGGCTGTAAAATATTATATCGGAGCGACGTGTCGGATGTCGCCTGAAATTGCTCAATAAATCGAAGCATTGTGGCGACGTCAAAGCCCATAAATCGGGGTGGCGCAAGTCGCAGTTTCTCGTGCGCTTTTTTGAAATTGCGTTCTGCGCATTCAAGCCGCAGGGTGCTTAGACAGTGATGTGCTGCGGCAAATTGAACAAGTCCGCGCAGAAAAATCTCTGCATCGCTGTCCATCTCGCGCCATGCCTCTTCCCACGACTCGTGCGCGGAATGATAGTCGCCTCGGTTAAACTCGTCAATGCCTTCTTGAAAATGACGCGCTTGCGCCTCCGAAAAAATTGGTTCGGAAAGCGTTGTGATTTCCTCAATGCGGCGTTTGCGTGGCGCAATCATATTTTAGGTGAAAAGATAACGATGGCACTGATTTCAACATCAACTTACGAACCGCCGCGCCTTCTTACAAACGGACACTTGCAAACCATTTTGCCTGCGCTGTTCAGAACCGTGAACGACGTTCAATACGACCGCGAGAAAATCGACACAGACGACGGAGATTTTTTAGACTTGGATTGGGCAAAAATGAATTCCTGCCGTTTGGTCATCATCTCACATGGCTTAGAAGGCAGTGCATCAAAAAATTACATCAAAGGTATGGCAAAAGCGATGAACGACGCTGGCTGGGACGCACTCGCGTGGAACTATCGTGGCTGCGGCGGCGAACCGAACCGCCTTCCGAGAGCCTACCACAGCGGCGCGACAGAAGACCTCGACGCCGTGGTAAGACACGCGCTCAAACTTGGACATTACAGCCAAATCGCACTCGTCGGATTTAGCTTGGGCGGAAACCTAACGCTGAAATTTATCGGCGAAAAAGGCAGTCGGCTCGATTCGCGCGTTGTTGCTGCCGTTGTGATTTCCGTGCCGCTCGACCTTGCATCAAGCTCCCGACGAATCTCCAACAGTAAAATTTACAACGAGCGATTTCTGGCGTCGCTCTGTAAAAAAATTCGCGCCAAAGCTGCACAGTTTCCACACGAAATTGACGGTGAAAAACTCAGCCGCGTCAAAACGCTTTGGGAGTTCGACGATACTTACACTGCACCGATGCACGGCTTCAAAAACGCGGAAGACTATTACCGTCGATGCAGTTCAAAATTTTTCTTGAAAACCATTGCCGTGCCAACGCTCATCGTCAATGCGCTCAACGACCCGTTTCTTCCGAAAGAATGTTTCCCGTTCAACGACATTCAGCCGCTCAAAAATGTATGGTTTGAAACGCCAAAGTATGGCGGACACATTGGCTTTATGCGCAAGGGCGGCGGCTATTGGTCAGAGTTGCGGACGGCAGAATTTTTAACTCAATGGATGTCAAACGCATAATTTTCCGGCGGCGGTTTGTCCAGCAACCCAGCCCGTCGAGTAAGCTGCTTGCAAATTGAACCCACCGACTTCGCCCGCCACATCAAGCACCTCTCCGGCAAAATAAAGGTTCGCCACAAGCCGCGATTCCATCGTCTTTGGATTGACTTCTGAAAGTGCAACGCCGCCCGCCGAAACTTCGCCGCGTTCAATCGGCACATCTTTTACCCTGCCCAGAAAAAAACAGCTAAGCGTTTCAACCAACGCGCGGCGCTTGTCTTTGGTAAAATTGTTCCACTTTTGCTCAACTGGCACATTGGCGGCGCGAAAAATAAATGGCACAACAGCGTCGGGAAATTGCTGCTCTAAAAACGTACGGACGAACTGTGTCGGATGGTCTTGTTGCAGTTGTAAAAGTTTTGCGTGAAGATCATCGGCTGAAAATTTTGGGAAAAAATTAACGCATAAATCGACGGCGGACGAAGTGCAAACAAGGGCAATCTCGCGCGATAGTGATAAACACGCCGGACCCGAGACACCCAAATGCGTGATAAGGACATCGTCCATGCGCGATGCGATGACGCGCGACGCTCTCGCAAGCAGCCCGACTTGACGAAGCGAGACACCAACAAGTTCGGCATCGGGCGGTTTCGTAAAGTAAATCGGCGCCAGCGCGGCATAAGGCGTTACCACAGTGTGTCCAAATGCTTTGGCAAAGCGCAAGCCGTCGCCTGTGGTGCCAACTTTGGAATACGACACGCCGCCTGTTGCAATAATCACCTGGGCTGCTTTAACGACTGCATCGCCCATAGCAACCGCGAACATGTTGCCTTTGCGACTGACGCTCGAAATATGAACGTTTGGAAAAACTTGTATCTCGTGTTCCGACAAAAGTCTCTTAAATGCCGAAAGTACATCGAGCGCCTTGCCCGATGTGGGAAAAACGCGACCGTTTGGGCGAGTGTAGGTCTCGACGCCGCGCTCACGCAGCCATTGAAGTACGTCGCTGTTCGTCAAGCCGTAGAACGCGGGCTTGAGAAAGCGTTGTTCATTTTGCCGAAAAAATCCTTCGCTAAGAACGCTCATCATCTCGCCAGCGTGTGTGATGTTGCACTTGCCGCCGCCAGAGATACGAATTTTGATGCCGAGTTCTGGATTGCGTTCAAAAATGCAAATAGAAGTTTGCGCATCAGGAATGCCGTGTCGACGCAACTGCGCCCGCGCGCCCAATGCGGCACATATTCCTGCGGCACCGCCGCCGATGATGGCGATATGTGCATACTCGGGCAAACAAGGCGTCTTGGAAAGAAGCATTGAAAAAAGCTATATTTATAATTCTTACAATTCTGCAAACACTCTTGAATGACTCCAAGAGCCAGTCTACATACGCTGCACAATATGGGAAAAAGTCAAGCATGGACGTTACTCGTCGCATTGGCGCTGTTGGTTTTCGGTTGTGCCAAGAAGCAACCATCGGACAGCGAAAAAAGTGCACCGCCGTCGGTAAAAAGCGCGATTGTCCACGCCTACATTGCCGACATTGCAGCAATGAACCCCGTGCTCGTTAACGAGAGCAATATGCGCGAAATGTGTAACTTAATTTTCCCGCGCCTGATGGTCGAGACGCTCGATACTGCCGTCGGCATTATCGGTTACGCGCCGAGTATGGCAAAACGCTGGACGGTCGCCCCCGATAATAAGTCCGTTACGTTCTCTCTCAGAAACGACGTCAAGTGGACGGATGGCAAGCCTGTTACCGCACGTGACTGGAAGTTTACTTACCGACTGTATATGGACACCACAATTGCCTCGGTGCGTCAAAATTTCGTCACAGACAATTTCTTGAAAGAGCCATCGGGCGAAGTTAATCTCGATAAAGCTATTGATATTCCAAACGACACGACAATCGTGGTGAAATTCGACAAACCAACGTCGGAAGATGCGATGCTCAAATACTGCAATTTGTGGTTCCTCTCGGAAGAGGTGTGGAAAAACTACGACGCAAAAACATTTCGTTCCGACGAGAGAAATTTCGTTCCTGAAAAAATCGTCGGTTGCGGACCTTACAAAGTCGAGAAGTGGGAGCGTAATAAAGAATTGGTGTTAGTGGCGAATAAGGCGTGCAATCTTCCGCGTCCTCCGAAAATCGAGCGATTTATTATGCGCGTAATTCCTGAATACGCAACAAGGCTGACGGCGCTTAAAACGGGCGAAGTGGATGTTCTGCAAGGGGTTACGCCCGAAGATGCGGAGAAAATCAGAAAAGAAAACGAAGCGATTATCGTCAAAGAAGTTGGATACAATGTCTTCAGTTTTGCTGGCTGGATGAACATAGATAATGACCTTTACAACAAAGAAAAGAAGGTTAAACCACACCCACTTTTTGGCTCAAAAAAAGTGCGTCAGGCATTGACACATGCAATTAACCGGCAAGAAATGATCGAGGGGTTGCTTAAAGGTTATGGCAAGCTCGGCGTCGCCGATGTTACGCCCGTATGCAAGTGGGCAGTTAATACAGAGCTTGTGCCACGAGCATACAATCCTGAGCTTGCCAAAAAATTGCTTGCCGAAGACGGCTGGAAAATTGGAAACGACGGAATTTTAGAGAAAAACGGACGCAAGTTCAAGTTTAAATTGTACCTCAACAGTGGAAATAAAATTCGGGCGGCGTATTCAGTTATTATTCAAAAAAATCTGAAAGACGTCGGAATTGACTGTGAACTGACGCAAGTAGAGTCCGCCGATTTTTCAAAGCGGTTGGCAAAGCGCGAATTTGAAGCGTTTATTAATGCCTTTATTGTCAGCCCTCCTGATGTCGACCCGTCTGAAATTCGGTTGTCTGACCTTGCGACCACGCCGTATAATTTGACGGGTTTTCAAAATAAGCGCGTCGATGAGCTAATTGGGCTGGCAAAAGCCGAATTGAAAACCATCAACACGGCGAAGTATTGGAAAGAATATGCCACAATTATTCACGAGGAGCAGCCAGAGACGATTATCGCGTGGGCGACACCTCTCGTCGGCGCAAGCAAGCGTATTAAGAATGTGTCGGTCTCGCCGCTTGGCACTTTTGACTCATTGATTGACTGGGAATTGTAATAACAATGAACGCTTTGGAAAGTCTAGCGGCGTCAATACTAAAACGCATTTTCGCCGTTCGAGTAGAACCGCCAAAAGATGTTCGGAAAATTTTAGTGATTCGTGAGGCGGCGATTGGCGATGTGCTGTGCATGACGCCGTTTCTCAAAGCATTACGAGAAATGTATCCAAATGCGGCGATTGATTATGTCGTAGTAGATTGGGCTAAGTCGGCTATTGAAAATAATCCAAATATCAACGACATTTTCACCGTCTCAAATGAACTGATTGTTGGAAAAATATGGGCAGTCGTGCTAAAACGATTAAAATTCTATGCTGCGCTTGCAAAAAGAAATTATGACATTGTTTTTTGTCCAACGACGCAGCTATTATACAAAATCGTATTGATATTATTCCGAAAGGCTTACAAAATTGGCTTTTCAACGGAACCAAAGGGGAAAGCGACAAAGTATAATTTCATGCTCAATGACCATGTATTCATAAACTTGAACGAAATTCCAAGAACGCGACACATTGCTATACGAAATTTGGAAATGTTGGATTTGCTCAGCGACAAAAAGATCGGGCGAAATTACGGCTTAGAAGTATTTCCAACCAGCAAAGACATAAAAAAAATCGAGGATTGGATTAACCGATTGGATTGGGCAAATAAGGAGATTATTGCTATTGCGCCTTCGGCAGGAAATGCAGTCAAAAGCGATTCGGCGGGAAAAACAGCGCCGAAAGAGCTATTTGTCGACATCATCAAGGAGTTAAAAAAAAATCCATTGCGCCGATTTGTTCTGATTGGTGCTGCATCCGAATATGGCTATGCTGAAAGTTTAGACATTGCCGATGGCACAAGCGTGGTGAATTGTTGCGGAGCATTCTCACTTAGCGAGTCGGCAGAATTATTAAAGCGATGTAAACTGCTTATTTCTAATGATAGCGGTGCAACGCATTTGGCATCGGCAACGAAGACAAGCCATATCGTCCTCTTTGGCGCAACAGACGATGTCGAGTTTGGACCTTATCAAAATCCAAACGCAACGATTTACCGCGTCTCGCTTCCTTGCGCGCCATGTCGAGCCGCAAATTGCTTGGTCGAGCCGTCGGAACAACTCCGCGCTCATGCTCGTCCATATTGTTTGACCATGATGGATGCAAAGGCTCTCGTCGAGCTTGCTGAACAAAAGTTGTCTGCGGTTGAGACCGCAATGCAATTTTTTCAAACTTGAGGCGATGTCGAGACCGTTTCGATTCGGTGTGATTTTTACGCATCCAACGCAGCACCACTCTCCGCTGTGGCAAAGGCTTGCTAAGGAGCCAGATTTAGAAATACACGTGATGTATCTAAGCTCAGAAAATACTAATAAAGGAACAGGCGATCGCGAATTGGGCGCAAAAGAGCCTTGGGACGTCGATTTATTAAGTGGGTATAAATATGAGTTCTTGAAAAACTGGAATGGTCAGGTATCGCCATTAGTAAAGTCCTCTCTAATTTGTCCATCGCTGAATCAACGACTGAAAAAACAGAATATAGATGCGGTTTGGCTGTCAAGTTTCGTTACATGGTCTCATCGTGTAGCATTTTTGCTGTGTAAATTGCGCGGAATTACGATTATTTCTCAAAATGATGGGACAATTATGTCCGATACTGGTTATTATAATTCGGCACAACAAGTGATGCGTTCAATGTTGTATCCGTTCCTGTATAGATTGAGTGATTATTGGATGCCAATTGGAAATCATAATGAGATCTACCTGAGACGCTATGGAGTAGATGAGTCAAAGATGTTTCCTGCGCCTTATCCGTTTGACCGAAAACGATTTGTTGAAACTATTGGTGCACAGGAAGATAAAATTCAAGAAATCCGAGAAAAATATAAGTGGACGAATGAGACGGTACTATTTGGGTTCGCTGCAAAATGGATAGAACGAAAGTCTCCACTTGATTTTATTGACGCTATCAAAATCGCACATCAAAAAAATCAAAATATCCGCGGTTTGTTAATTGGGGGTGGAGTACTGGAAGGAGAAATTGATAAGAGATTGGCGACAATGAACGGAGAAGTCGTCAAAGTTGGCTTTGTTAATCAAAATCAACTGCCGCTGTATTATGCGGCAATGGACGTGTTTACTTGTCCGTCAAAAGTAGATTCTCATCCACTGGTGGTTTCTGAAGCAATGGCATCGGGTTGCCCTGTAATTCTGAGTGATCGATGTGGAAACTGGGGATACAGCGACATCGTGCAACATAAATATAATGGGATTGTATACCCATGGGGAAATATTGAAAAATTTTCGGAAGCAATATTAGAACTCGCCGATAAAGAAGTAAGGGCTTGCTACAGCCAAAGAGCAAAAGAAATCGCTGCTACTCAGGATTTGGAAGTAACAGCAAAAAACATTATTGCTTTGGTGGAAAAAATAAAAAAATCAAAATGCCTGAAGTCATAGTCTCAAATGTCGGTAAGCATCATGCGTATGAAACAGCCTTTTCGTTCCAACAAGTAGGTTGGCTAAAACGATTTTACACCTCGTTTTATTTAGAGAAGGATCCGCCGTTAAAGCATAAGGCTCTACGGGCAGTGTTGCCGAAATCGCTTCAAAGAAAGGTAGGTAATCGTTTTGACGAAAGAATAGACAGCAAACTAATTACATCATATTTTTTTCCTGAAATTTTAGAGCGTACGCCGCTAAAAAATATAGTAGGAACATATAATATGATGAATTTAAAGGGAGAAATTTATGATAGACGTGTGGCGATACAAAATTTAGAATGTGATATCTTTCACGGATTCGAGGGCGCCGTTCTTCATTCATTTCGAAAAGCGAAAAAGCAAGGGGCAAAAACAGTTTTAGACTACCCAATTTTTCACTTCCAGACCATTCGCGAAATTATGGTTGAGGAGTATAAGTATTTTGGAATAGATGCACCAAAATATTTAACCACTGATGATATAAACATCCGACGTAAACAAAAAGAAATTGAAGAATCGGACTTCATTTTTGTGCCAACAGAACGCATCGCCAAAGACTTTGTTCGTTATGGAAAGAATACCTCTCAAGTAATTTGTATTCCTTATGGGTTTAATGCAGAACGATTTAAAGTAAAAAAAAAAACAGATAACATTTTTCGCATTTTGTTTGTTGGGATTATAGGATTGCGAAAAGGTGTATATTATCTCTTGGAGGCATTTAAACAGTTAAAATTAAAAAACGCAGAGCTATTACTTGTCAGTCCAGTGGACGAAGAGTTTAAGCCAATTTTAGGAAAATATAGTGGGGTGTTTAAGCATATTTATTCGCTTCCGAATGCCGAACTGCCAGAAGTATATCAGAATTCATCTGTTTTCGTTTTCCCGTCGCTTGCAGAGGGATCAGCATATGTAACATTTGAAGCAATGGCATCAGGATTGCCCATGATTGTAACTGAAAATTCTGGATCTGTCATGCAAGATGAAAAACATGGCTTTATCATACCTATTAGAAATATAGATGCGCTAAAAGAAAAAATATTATTTTTTTATGAAAACGAAGAAGCGCGGAGCGAAATGGGAAATGCAGCTGGAGAGTTTGTGCGAAATTTTACATGGGGACGCTATCATGCAGAGTTAAAGGAAGTATATCAACGCATAATTAAAAAATAACTGACCCAAATGCTATGGACGAAGGAACACGGTTGGTAGTCGTAACGGTAGGACTCTCGGTAGTTATGTTCGTATTTTTATCATCTCCACTTAGGGCGGTAATGTATGTAATTGCATTTCAAAAATTAATAGATATCTTTTGGTTTATTTCATTTAACGTTGGTCCTATAAAACTAACCATTCAAAGAGCGGTCTACACGTTTCTTCCAATTATACTAATACCAATTTTGTTCTATGAAGCAAGTAGGAAGAAAATAGTGATGAAGATGCCCCTGCTCCAAGCATTGATAATAGCTTTTATTGTGTACTATGCTTTTGCGTCTCTCAGAGGGTTTAGCTACTTTCAAGACTACGCCATAGAGTGGTTTTTGAAAATTTTCTCTGGATTAGTAATGTTCAGCGTAGGCTGGTTTTACTTCAATGAAGAAAAAAAATATGATGATTTTGCAAAACTATACACAATTCTCTACTTGATTCCCTTCTTGGGTATTATTCTGCAAATGACAGGTGTTTTTACATTGGCGAACATCGGTATTGAACAGCAAACTGAATCTCAAACAGGATTAGAACGCTTGACTGGCGCTGAATCTACTACGAGATATCCCGGATTCTATAATGACGGCGGAACGAATGTAATGTATACTTTCACCATGATACCAATGTGCTTATATTTTATTAACACAGAGGAAAAGCCGAAAATTTTATATTATGCATTTTTATTCATCGGATTATTTTGTGTCGTGATAAGTTTTACAAGGGGAATGTATTTGATGACAGCGGGACTTTTGATGGCGTGGTGGTGGATTAATAAAAATTATAGAGCCATGCTGTTGGCTTTCTTAGGTATTTTGGCTGTAGGATTCGGTAGCGAATTTTTGCAGAACTTTTTCTCTGATTTATTCAAATCAGTTGAAGAAGGAAAATTAGTCGGAATAAGCGGTAAAGCGATGAGAATGGAGATCTTGATAGACAGTTTTTGGGCCTTAGATTTTGCACAAAAGATATTTGGGATGGGAATTACAGCAAACTTTGCAGCAATTGGTCAAGTTACTGGAAGAGGATTAGATACAACGGAATCTGATGTGTACGCATACCTGTATGACTTAGGGCTACTGGGGTGGGGGATGTATTCAGCAATTATGTTAACTTCCTTGCTGATATGCGTCAGAAATATTAAGCAATGTGAATTAAGAAAATATGACAAAAAGATAGCTATGAAATATAAAGTTTGGTTTGCCATGATGATTTGTGCTTTTATCACTTTTACTGCCTCAGGATCGCGCTGGGTATCATTTACTTTTCCTCTGTGGTTTTTAGCAGGTTTTGTCCTGAAACCACCATCATATTACAAGATGCAAGATGAGTTAAAAGAAAAGTTCGTGGAAATCAACCCAAGGCTTACACTTCAATCCTCTTAATAAGTAAAGCATGTTAAGAGATGTAGCGGTAACAATCATCCTGCCAGTGATGAACGAGACTTATTCGCTTCGTCAAACGGTTGAAATTATTCAAAATAATTGTGCGAATGACGTAAAGGAGTATATCATTGTAATATGCGATAGAACAACAAAGGAAAGTGTAGTGGTATGCGAAGAAATTAAAAAAGAACTTGGAGAAAAAGTTGTTATCCATGTCCAAAAAATGAAATTCATCGGCGGTGCAATTCGTGAAGCGTTTGATTTAGCAAAGGGAACGCATACAGTTTTGATGGCAAGTGATTTAGAAACGCCGCCCGAAGTCGTGAAAACAATGATAGAACTTGCTAAAGAAAACCCTGACTACATTATTACTGCATCGCGCTGGATAAAAGGCGGAAAGTTTTATGGATATGACCCGCTTAAAAAATTCCTAAACTTTATTTTTCAGCGCATTTTCTCCATCCTATATTTCGTTTCCCTTACGGATATGACTTATGCTTACAGAATTTTCCCGACAAAATTAGTACAGTCTATTCGTTGGGAAGAGTTGAAACATCCATTCT
>Ga0272446_1004527_pt1 | contig 16360 bp, 11 predicted proteins | sample YNPCB0061_FD_194587 | JGI IMG/M metagenome (GOLD analysis project Ga0272446, IMG submission 194587) | Hot spring microbial mat communities from Yellowstone National Park, WY, United States - YNP-CB-006-1 | ecosystem: Environmental > Aquatic > Thermal springs > Hot (42-90C) > Sediment | place... | reverse complement strand
GTTGGGCCTTTCGGCCCGTCGGCGAAGGGCGACTGGATCCGCTTGGCGGGCGGACAGGCCGCATATCCCATGAGCCAAGCGGGGCTTTCGGCCGGGCTCAAGTCGGCGGAGGGTAGAAACCTGCTGCGATGCTTGGTTATTATGGTAGCGATCATAGGTGCAATCGGCAAGACTGCGGTCACTAGGGGATCTGCATAAGGGCCGGCCACCGCCCATCCGGACACGAGCTGACACTTGTTTCGTCGGGCACATGACACATGGGCTGGGGGCGACGGCTGCTCAGCTGCGAATTTGACAGCGGCGCTGCCCGATTGTCTTTCGTAAACGCTTGTGAGGGGGGCCGTATTCCCCAACCGCATTGCGGCTTGGGGACTGAGTCCGTCGCGCACATCGACCGGCGGCCCTGTAATCTGCCTCAGGAGCAGCTGGGACAGCAGGACGATCAGTACCGGCGTGGCGGACACCATCAGCACCGCGTTGGTCGCGGTGGTGGTCTGGAGCCCGATGTAGACCAGGGTGTTGAAGCTCGTCACCCCAAGCACCGCGAGCAGTGATAGCACCCTCCAGTGCCGGCGCACCAGCCCCCACTGGTGGCGAAGCCTGGGCAGTGCGAATGGCAGGACCAGTGCCAGCGCCAGGGTCCAGCGCCAGAAGGACAGGGCGATGGGCGGGATGGTTTGGTGCAGGGCGCGACCCAGGATGAAGTTGCTTGACCAGAACAACGGTGCGAGGGCCGCGAGCAGATAGGACCGGATGGTGGCGGGCAAGGGCAAAGGTCCTGGCGCAGTGGTGCGCCGATGATACCTGGGGTGGGGGTTGCGCTCGGGACGTCGTGCCGGGCCGGGGGCGGCCATCACACGCTGACGTAGTCCTCCCGATGCCCGAGCCAGCGCCGTATGAGGGGCTCGACCCGCTCCGGGTAGGCGCGCAGCATCAGGTCTGCGGCCTGCTGTGCCGCCGGCAAGAGCGCCTGGTCACGGGCGGGATCAGCCACGCGGAAGCTCAGCTCCCCGGTCTGGCGGGTCCCCAGGACCTCCCCTGGCCCGCGCATCTCCAGATCCTTTTGAGCGATGACGAACCCGCTGGACTCCCGCCTCAGCGTTTCCAGGCGTTCCCGGGCCTGGGTCGAGAGGGGTGAGCGGTAGAGGAGCACGCAGTAGCTGGCCTGGGCCCCGCGCCCGACCCGGCCGCGCAACTGATGGAGTTGGGCCAAGCCGAGCCGCTCGGGGTTCTCGATGATCATCAGACTCGCATTGGCGACATCCACGCCCACCTCGATCACCGTGGTGGCGACCAGCAGGTCAAGCCCGCCGGCGGCGAAGGCGCGCATCACCGACTCACGGTCTGGCCCCTTGATTCGGCCATGGATCAGACCGACCCGCAGCTCCCGCAGGCTCTCCGCGAGCTGGCGGGCGGTCTCCTCCGCAGCCTGGCACTCGAGGGCCTCGGACTCCTCGATCAGGGTGCAGACCCAGTAAGCCTGGCGCCCTTGGGCACAGGCCTGGCGGACGCGCTCGACGACCTCGTCCCGGCGGCTGTCGGGGATGGCCACCGTGGTGATCGGGGTCCGCCCGGGCGGCAGCTCGTCGATGATCGACAGGTCCAGGTCGGCGTAGACGGTCATGGCCAGGGATCTGGGTATGGGTGTGGCAGTCATGATGAGCTGATGGGGGGCCAGGCCATCCCGGGCGCCCTTCTCGCGCAGGCGCATCCGTTGGTGTACCCCGAAGCGGTGCTGCTCGTCGATGATGACCAGACCCAGGCTGGCGAAGGCCACGTCCTCCTGGAACAGGGCGTGGGTCCCGACGATCACCCGGGCCTGGCCGCCGGCCATCTGCTCGACCAGGGCGAGGCGCTCGCGCCCCTTGTGCCGTCCGGCCAGCCACAGTGGCTCGATCCCCAAAGGCGCGAGCCAGCCCGAGAGGCTGCGCAGGTGCTGCTCACCGAGCAGCTCCGTCGGCGCCATCAGGGCGACCTGGTGGTCCGCCTCCACCGCCTGCAAGGCGGCCAGCGCGGCGACCACGGTCTTGCCCGAGCCCACGTCGCCCTGCAACAGGCGCAGCATGGGGCGGGGGGCGGCGAGGTCCGCGGCGATCTCCGCCAGGACACGCTCCTGAGCGGCGGTGAGGGCGAAGGGTAAGGCCTTTCGCAGGCGCTGGCGCAGGGCTCCGTGCCCGGCCAGGACCGGGGCGGCGATGCTGCGTTGCATCTGGCGCAGGCGGCGCAGGCTGAGCTGATGGGCCGTGAGCTCCTCGAAGGCCAGGCGCCGAAACGCCGGATGGCTACGCCCGAGCAGGTCGTCGAGGGCGGCGTGGGGGGGCGGGCGGTGCAGGTAACGGATGGCGCTCTCGAGATCTGGCAGCCCGAGCCCCTGGGGAATCTCCTCAGGCAGCAGCTCCGCGAGGAGGGACGTCCCGCGCCCGAGCCAGTCGAGGGCCTGACCGGTGAGGCTGCGCCAGGATGTCTGCTGAAGCCCCTCCGTGGTGGGGTAGATGGGGGTCAAGGTCTGCGGCGGGGGCGGGCCGCTTTCGCTCCTCCGGACCTGATACTCCGGGTGGATCATTTCTAACGTATGGGGTCCCTGGCGGACCTCGCCGTAACAGCGCAGCCCCACCCCCGGCCTGAGTGCGTCGCGCTGGGCGGGCGAAAAGTGGAAGAACCGCAGCAGCAGGCCGCACTGATCCCCGTCCTCCAGCCAGACCTTGAGTGAGCGCCGGCGGCCAAAGCCGAGCTCCGCCGCGGTCACGGTGCCCTCCACCAGGGCCTCAGTCCCGGCAACAAGCTCGCCCAAGCGGGTCAGGTGAGTCCGGTCTTGGTAGCGCGACGGGAGATGAAAGAGCAGGTCCTGGACCGAGGTGACCCCAACGCTCGCAAGGCGCTCGGCGAGGCGCGGTCCCACACCCTTGAGTCGGTCAACGGGGATGGGGCTATCGCAATCGGTCACGGTGAGGCCCTGCCGGCCTCGGAACCCGCACCCGACGCGGGGGGCTTCTGCGTCGGCCATCGCCAATTGGTTACCGTGGACAGGCGCCGCAGGCGCTCCGTGTCGCCCTCTCCCCCTGGGAGATGGCGGGGTAGGCGAATGCCTGATACGCCCAGGTTGGCCCTGCACGGTCCGACCCGAGACAGGCCGGGCACGCCGGGTGCAGGACCCGATCGAGACCCTCGCCGGCGGGGCTCACCCCGCGAATTCCGGTATCCTGGCCCTTGGCCGCTCGGCGCTTTCAGGTTCTCCAAGGCTCAGGACCCGCTGCGATGATTGTCCAACGACGCTTGACCTTCTCCACCCGGGGTCGGGGGACCTACGACATCACCGGCCAGGTCGATGCAGTGGTCCGGGATGCCGGCATCGCCACTGGGCTCTGCCAGGTGTTCGTCCACCACACCAGCGCGTCTCTGTTGCTCTGCGAGAATGCCGACCCGGCCGTCCGGCGGGACCTGGAGGCCTTTCTTGCCCGCCTGGTGCCGGACGGGGACCGCCTCTTCGACCATCGGGACGAGGGCCCGGACGACATGCCGGCCCATGTGCGAGCGATCCTGACCAAGATGGACCTGACCCTTCCCGTCACGGGCGGGCGCTGTGCCCTGGGCACCTGGCAGGGCGTCTACCTCTACGAGCACCGCGCCAGGCCGCACCAGCGCCTGGTGACGGTCACCGTGAGCGGAGACTGAGCCGCGTTCCTTCGGCGGCAAGGACGGGCTCATCGCTCGGCGGGACTCCAGCGCGGCGGCTGTGGTTGCCTTGCTGTTCGTTCCCAAGGTCATCCCTGGCAGCTACGTTGGCCATTTGGCGTGCCCGCACGGCCTGGCCAAGCTGGTACACGGCCATGGCATAGTGGGTGCTGTGGTTGTAGCGGGTGATGACGTAGAAGTTGGGCAGGCCGAGCCAATACTCGTAGCCGCCGGCCGCGTCCAGGCGCAACAGGCTGACCTCCTGCGCGGCAGACACTGGCCCCGCTGGGCTGATGCCCCTCGCCTGGAGGGCGGCCGGGCTGTAGCGGGTGTCGAAGCCGGCCTTGAGAAGGGCCCCAGACTCGCCCCGACTCTGGGCGCGCACCACCACGGGCTCGCCGCGGCGCCAGCCATGGGCGGCGAAGTAGTTGGCCACGCTACCGATGGCGTCCTCCGGGTCCCACAGATTGCGGTGCCCGTCGCCGTCGAAGTCCACGGCGTACTTGAGGAAGCTGCTCGGCATGAACTGCCCCAGGCCCATGGCCCCAGCATAGGAGCCGACCGGGCGTAAAGGGTCCATCCCCTCCTCGCGGGTCATGACCAGGTAGGACTCGAGCTCGTCGGTGAAGTAGGCCGAGCGCCGCGGGAAGTCGAACGCCAGGGTGACCAGGGCATCGATGACGCGCGTCTTGCCCATGTAACCGCCCCAGCGGGTCTCCACCCCGAGGATGCCCACGATCGCCTCGGGAGGGACCCCGTACTGGGCCTCGGCTCGGCGCAAGGTGGCCGCGTGGCGGGTCCAGAAGGACGCGCCGTTGGCGATGTTGCTCTCGGTCAGGAACTTCGCGCGGTAACGGGACCAGGCTCCGCTCGGGCCCGTCGATCCGCCCCCCGTTGGGCGGTTGACCAGGTCCACGATCCAGTCCTGGCGCTTTGCCCGGGAAAGGGTGCGGGCCAGATCGTCGCGGTCGAATCCGTGCTCGGTGGCCATGCGCTCGATGAATTGCTGGGCCTGCGGATTCCCAGCGTAATCGCCCGAAAGACGGCCTGGGGTGCCCGTCGCCACGGGCGCATCGAGCCCAGACTGGGTTGGGGCCGACCCGCAGCCCACCAGGGTCAGCACGGACAGGACGAGCAGGGCGGAAAGGGCCAGTCGCATGGCTGTGGGTGCTCCTAGACGTGCTACGGTGGGCGCATCTTGACTCAATCGCCAAGCACCATGATGGCATCCATCTCCACCTTGGCCCCCTTGGGAAGGGCCGCGACGCCGACCGCGGCACGCGCCGGGTAAGGCTCGGCGAAGTACTCGGCCATCACCTGGTTGACGAGGGGAAACTGGCTGAGGTCGGTCAGGAAGACGTTGAGCTTCGCGACGTCCCCCAGGCTGCCGCCCGCCGCCCGAGCCACCGCTTGGAGATTGTCGAAGACGCGGCGGATCTGGACCTCCATGCCCCCGTCGATGAGCTCCATGGTATCGGGCAGCAGGGGAATCTGCCCGGACAGGTACACGGTGTCGCCGACCCGAACGGCCTGGGAATAGGTTCCGATGGCCTGGGGCGCGTGGTCGGTACGGATGATCTCTCTGCTCATTCGCTCCTCCGCGGTGTGGGCCGGCGCGGGCCTGAGCCTGTGCCAGCCCTGGGGGCGCCTATCCTTAGGCAAGGCGGTGGTCCTGGTCAACCGGATCAGCCAAACAAGCGTTGCCACCAGCGCTGCCGATTCCGTGGGGCTCGGGCGGCCGGCAGGTCCACGGGAGGGATCAGGCTCATGACCCAGCCCGGCAGCGGGGGGTTGTCGCTGAATCCGCAGGAGACGCCGAGGTTGTGTGGGTCGTAGATCTTGACGAAGGTCGGGGCGCGCGGCTCATCGGCGTAGACGATGCCGCAATAGTCCTCGTCATGCTCCCTGCGTAGAAGGGCGTCGATCTCCGTGATGAAGGTCTCGACCCCGGCGGCGTCGGTCGGCTCGGTCGGCGGCGGCTCCCCAATGGCGTAGATGTACCAGCCGGCCCCGGCGCGCTCGCGCAGACGCAGCCAGAGGTCGTCGAGCTGGGGCCAGCGCAGGGCCGAGGTGAAGCTGCCACGGAAGGCGCGCAGGAAGGGGTCAACGGGCTGGTCGATGGACTGCATGGCGGTCAGTCACCTCAAGAAAGAGCGGCTCAGCCGCACATCGATATGCATGGTGAGATACGCATTGGCGTTTCCGGCTTCTCAGGGGGCGGCGGCGGGGGTTGGGGGGCTTTTCGTTGGGTTTGTGGGGACCCTGGCCAACTCCACCGGACATCGCCGCCTTTAGGTGCCTGGCCCGCCGGGGTTCGAGCACCAGGACATTTCAGATACCTAAGGCCAGGGCCGACTCCCCCGGCAGGTGACCCGGAGAAACGACGGAAATGACGGATTCCTTTCCGAAAATCTGCATCTCTTGGTGGCCACACGACGGATTGCGGCTGATGGGTGATGGAGCCTCGTCGCGGCCCACGCTGCCGGGGCAGTGTCCCGGCGTCAGGCGCCGGTAATCGCTGCCTCACGCTGGCGCAGCGCCTCGTAGAGGCAGATCCCTGCGGCCACGGAGACGTTGAGGCTCTCCACACGCCCGCGCATGGGCAGCCTCACCAGGCCGTCGCAGCGCTCCCGGGTGAGGCGCCGGAGTCCCTTGCCCTCGTTGCCGAGGACCAGGCCCAGCGGTCCGGTGAGGTCGGTGCCGAACAGGCTTGCCTGCGCCTCGCCTGCTGTGCCATAGAGCCAGATCCCTCGCTCCTTGAGTCGATCCATGGTACGCGCCAGGTTGGTCACCTGGACATAGGGCAGGGTCTCCGCGGCCCCGCTCGCAACCTTCGCGACGACGGGCGTCAGGCCCACCGCATTGTCCTTTGGGGCGATCAGGCAATGGACGCCGGCCCCTTCGGCGGTTCGCAGGCAGGCCCCAAGATTGTGCGGGTCCTGGACGCCGTCGAGGATCAGCAGGAACGGGGGGCCATCAATGGCGGCGAGGATGGCCGGCAGCTCCGATTCACCACGCGCCGCTGGGACACGGGTCCAGGCCAGGGCCCCCTGGTGGCTGGACCCCTGGGCGGCACGGTCCAACGCCTCGCGGCCAACCTGCTGCACCCGGATGCCCCCCGCCTTGGCCAGCTCGGCGAGCTCGTGCAGGCGCAGGTCGCGGCGGCTGCGCTCTAGCCACAGCTCCGTGACCCCGTCCGCCCCGAACTTGAGGGCCGCTCGGACGCTGTGGATCCCAGTGATGGGGGTTCTGCCGTCCAAGGCCTAGGTCGACTCCCGCGGGCGGCGACGGCGCCGAGGCGCGGTCTGCTGGTCTGACGGGCCTGCCGTTGGGGTCTGCTCGGCGGGCGGTCTCGCTGGCGCCGCCTGCGGCGGAGGTGAGGTCAGGGCTGCGGCCTCGGGCTGTCTGCGGCGCCGGCCCCTGCTGGCCGCCCTCAACCCGCCGTCGGGTGGCGAGTCCGGCTTGGTGTCGGGCCGCGCATCGGGGACTACTGCGGCTGGGGCCGCACGCGCTACGGGCCCCGTCGGCGGGGAGGTCAGCGCCGCAACCTCGGTCTCTCCCCGGCGCCGGCGCCGTGATGGCTGGGCTGGTTGCGCCTCGGACTGGGCCAATGTCTGGGTGGCTTGCTCACGCCCCGAGGTCTTCGGTCTGGCCCGCGGCGTGCGCTGCTGATCCTCGGCGCTCGCGACCGCTGTTGGTGCGGGCGAGCCGTCATCATGGGCCGCGTGGCTCTGCGCCGGGACCTGGGCAGGCGTTGCGGTCTCGGCCTTGGCTGGCCCCTTGGCCTTGGGGGCGCCCCCCGCCTTGGTCGGAACCTTGACGGCGGCGCTGGGCGGCCGCTTCGGGGTCGCCGCCCGGCTCACCAGCACGAAGTCGATCTTGCGCTCGTCCAGGTTCACCATGGCCACTTTCACCCGCAGGCGGTCGCCTAGCCGGTACACCGTACCAGTGCGTTCCCCGCTCAGGCGGTGACCGATGGGGTCAAAGTGATAGTAGTCATTGCCCAGGGCGGTTATGTGCACCAGGCCATCGATGTAGACCTCATCCAGCTCGACGAAGATGCCGAAGGACGTCACGCTGGTGATGGTTCCGTCGAAGTCCTCGCCGAGCTTGTCCTGCATGTACTCGCACTTGAGCCAGGACTCGGCGTCGCGGGTGGCCTCGTCGGCCCGCCGCTCGGTGCCCGAACAGTGCTCCGCCGCCGCCTGCAGATCGCCCTGGGAGTACTGCAGGTCGGCCGGGGTTCCGTCTGCCAGGATGTGCTTGACGATGCGGTGGACGATCAGGTCCGGGTAACGGCGGATGGGCGAGGTGAAGTGGGTGTAGGCCGGGAAGGAGAGGCCGAAGTGCCCGACGTTTTCCGCGCTGTAGACCGCTTGCTGCATGGAGCGCAGGAGCACGGTCTGGATCAGGTGGCGGTCGGGTCGCCCCTGGACGGACTCCAGTAGGGCCGCGTAGTCCGCGGCGCTCGGGCTGTCTCCGCCGCCCAGTGACAGCGCGAGCTCGGCAAGGAACTCCCGCAGGTCGGAGAGCTTCTCAGCGGTCGGTCCCTTGTGGACGCGGTAGATCGCCGGCATGCGCTTGCGCTCGAAGTGGCGGGCCGTGGCGACGTTGGCCGCGAGCATGCACTCCTCGATGAGGCGGTGAGCATCGTTGCGCACCAGCGGCACCACCGACTCGATGCGTCCCTGGTCGTTGAAGAGAAAGCGTGTTTCCGTGGTGTCGAAGTCGATGGCCCCGCGCTGGCTCCTGGCCTGGCGCAGCACCTGGTACAGGGCGTAGAGATTGTGCAGGTGGGGCAGGACGTCTGCGTGCCGCTCGCATCGCTCGGCATCACCCTCCAGGGCAGCGGCGACATCCTCGTAGACGAGGCGGGCACGGGAGCGCATCACCGCCTCGAAGAAGCGAGAGCGGCTCGGGGTGCCGTCGGCGCTGAAGAGGATCTCGCAGGCCATGCACAGCCGGTCGACCTGGGGGTTGATGGAGCACAATCCGTTGGACAGGACCTCCGGGAGCATGGGGATCACCCGGTCGGGAAAGTAGACCGAGTTGCCGCGCTGGTACGCCTCACGGTCGAGGGCAGTGCCCGGCTGGACATAGGCGGAGACATCCGCGATGCAGACCAGGAGCTTCCAGCCCTTGGGGGTCGGCTCGCAATAGACGGCGTCGTCGAAATCCCGGGCGTCCGCCCCGTCGATGGTGACCAGGGGCAGGTTGCGCAGATCCACCCGGCCCGCTTTGGCGGCTTCCGGGACCTCCTCGCCGAGCGAGGCGATCTCGGCCAGGACCTCGGCCGGCCACTCCAGGGGCAGGTTATGGGTGCGGATGGCGATATCCGTCTCCATCCCCGGCGCCATGTGATCGCCGAGCACCTGCACGATCCGACCGATGGGTTGGGTCCGCTTAGTGGGCTGGTCGGTGACCTCGGCGACCACGATCTGCCCGGGCTGCGCCTCGCCGATGTGGTCGCGCGGGATCACAATCTCGTGGGTGAGGCGCTTGTTGTCGGGGACCACGAAGCCAACGCCGCCCTCCTGGTAGAGCCGCCCCACCACGCTGTGGGTGGCGCGCTCCAGGATCTCGACCACGCCGGCTTCCAGGCGGCCGCGCCGGTCGCGGCCCGTGACCCGCACCACGACCCGGTCCCCATGGAACAGGCCGCGCATCTCCTTGGGGTAGAGATAGAGGTCATCGCCCCCCGCGTCCGGCTTGACGAAGCCGAAGCCGTCTGGGTGGCCGATGACCCGGCCTGCGATCAGGTCGCGGCTGTTCACCAGGCAGAAGGCGTCGACACGGTTGCGGACCAGTTGGCCGTCGCGGATCATGGCGGCCAGCCGCCGGTCGAGCGCGGTGCGGTCATCGGCCGAGGACAGGCCGAGGGTGTCGGCCAGTTCATCGAACAAGATCGGCGCCCCGTGGTCCGTCAGGATCTGCAGGATGAACTCCCGACTTGGGATGGGGTTGGCGTACTTTCTTGCTTCGCGCTGCCGGTGCGGGTCCAAGTCCCTGGCTGGGGATGCTCTCTTTCGTCTCGCCACAATGGCCCCCTTTGGGGTCGTTAAAATGCATAAGTGTACCGTTGACAACCCCTACCTGTCTCACTAACATGCGCGCTTCCTCATGGGGTCAGAAGGCTTTTGCCCATTCGCCCCACGCTCACCTGCCGGGGTGGCGGAATTGGTAGACGCGCTAGTTTCAGGTACTAGTGGGCGAAAGCTCGTGGAGGTTCAAGTCCTCTCCTCGGCACCATCCCCAGGCTCAACAGGGCCCAAGAGAGGCGCTTCACCTGCGGCGCCTCGTTCGTTTCCGCCCTCGGCTGCGCGACGTCTGCTCCCCCACGCCGGCTAGCCCCAGGGGACCTCGTTGCGGCCCCTGAGCTATCCTCCCGGCTGCCAGCCCTGGCCCCGCCCCCATCGTTCGCATCAGCTCCGCATGGACCTGAGCGGACGATGCGGGTCCTTGCGCGTGGTAGGGGCTGACTTGATGCCACGGGCCGGATTGACCCGGCGGGCTCGATTCGGACATAGTCATCCCGAGCACGACCCGTGGGCGCATGACGCGTGTGGTTGGTGGGAGCGTCCGGAGGCCGGAGTCCCCTCGAGCCCGACATCCGCGTGACGCTGGGGAGGGTGCACGGCACTTGCCCCTGTGCGCGGGGGTGGCGTCCGAGGGTGCGTGGCGATGGGTGATCCGGCTGTCTGGGCGAGGAGCATGGCGATGGCGGTAAACGCGCTTCGATCGATGGTACCGGCAGCGCTCGTCCTGTTGTGCCTGAGTGGCCTCCCATTCGCTTCGAGCGCCGCGGACCCGGCGGAGGCCGCCGCTCATCTGGTTCCCGCCCCAACATCTGACCCTGAGCCAGACTCCTCCGCCACTGGACCCGAATCCGTAGGCGGGAAGCCAATCCCCAACAAGCGGTGCCTGAAGTGTCACGGCGATGAGGACGAGAAGACCGAGACTCGCGATGATGGAACCGTCGTCAACATCTACATGGACTACGAGCAGTTTCAGGCCAGCGTCCATGGCGAGCTGAAGTGCGTCAACTGCCATAGCGGCATCACCAAGCTGCCCCACGAGGAGCCGCTGCCCATCAGTGTGAGCTGTGTGGAGTGCCACCAGCAGAAGTGGCAGGAGCAGCAGGGGAGCGAGGATCCCAAGTACAAGCGGCTCGACGTGGTCCTCGAGCAGATCAATAGCTTCATGCACTCGGTCCATGCGCGCCCGAGCAAGAAGGATCAGTCACGCACCAATGCGACCTGCTACGACTGCCACGAGCCCCACAACATTGGCACCATCGGCAGCCCGCAGCGTGCCGACCACCGCATGAAGAATCCCGAGGTGTGCGGCCGCTGCCACCAGAAGGAGAGGGATGTCTACCTGACCTCGGTTCACGGTCGGGCTGTGACCGAGGACGGGGACAGCAAGGCGGCGGTCTGCTCAGATTGTCATACCACCCATGACATCGCCTCCCCCAAGGGGGATGCCGTCAAGCTCCGGATCATTCAGAACTGCGGCGACTGCCACAAGGAGGCGCAGAAGACCTATCTGGCCTCCTATCACGGCCAGGTCAGCCGCCTCGGCTACACCAACACGGCCAAGTGCTTCGACTGCCACGGCGGACATACCGCGGAGAAGGTGGACGACCCGGCCTCCTCCGTCCACCGCGATAACCGTCTCAAGACCTGCGGTAAGTGTCATGAGGATCCCCCGGAGGGTTTCCTGGGCTTCCACGCGCATGGCAACGTCCACGACTTCGAGAAGTACCCCGGACTCTGGCTGACCGGCTTTTTCATGAACGCCCTCATCTTCGGCGTCTTCGCCTTTTTCTGGGTGCATGTGGCCCTGTGGTTCTATCGGGAGTATCAGGATCGCAAGCAGGGTAAGGGCTATGTCGCCGATCCTGCGAAGCCGGAACCCGTGTACTTCCGCCGGTTCAGTGCCACCTGGCGCTGGGTACACCTGCTATTTGCCGTGGCCACCATGACCCTGGTGCTCACGGGTATGACCCTGCTCTTCTCCCATACCGTCTGGGCCAAGGCCATCGTCCTGCTGCTGGGTGGTCCCAAGGTGGAGGGCATCATTCATCGCATCGCAGCCGTCATCTGGCTGACAATCTTCGCCACCCACCTGCTCGTCGTTACGATCAACATCGTTCGCAAACGCAAGACGTTCAGGTGGTTCGGCCCGACCTCCATGGTCCCCAATTGGCAGGACCTACGCGACGTGGCGGCGATGTTTCGATGGTTCGTCGGCCGGGGGCCGCGGCCGAGCTTCGACCGCTGGTCCTATTGGCAAAAGTTCGATTATTGGGCACCCTTCTGGGGTGCTGCGATCATCGGGTTTAGCGGCTTGACGCTGTTCTTACCGACCCTGACGGCGCAGTTCCTGCCGGGGTGGGTGTTCAACATCGCCACCATCGTGCACGCGGAGGAGGCGCTGCTGGCGACCGTGTTCCTGTTCACGGTGCATTTCTTCAACGCGCATTTCCGCCCCGACAAGTTCCCCCTGAGCATTACGATGTTCACCGGAGCCGTGCCGTTGGAGGAATTCAAGCACGAGCATCGCCTCGAGTACGAGCGCCTGCGTGCCAGTGGGGAGTTGGAGAGATACCTGGTCAAGCCGCCCTCCGAGCGCATGGTCAAGGGCTCGACGGCGCTGGCGGTGCTGCTGATCCTGTTTGGCTTGACCCTGCTCGCCCTGGTGGTGACGGGCTATGCGACGCGACCGGAGCTGTAACGGCGGCTGGGGGCACCCCAGTGCAGCTCCGGCGGGGCGACTTCGCGGCCGAGCGCTGAGCGTGACGGACCGGGCAGGGCGTTGGGCGCTCCCGCCGCTTCGCCCCTGAACGGGTGCTGTCGTGCTGTGCACACGCCTCGCAGGTTGCCGATGGTGAGGGGTTACCGTGAAAATGCGCCGCAGGCGCTTCTTATCCCCCTCTCCCTCTGGGAAATGGCCGGGGTGAGGGACACCCGGCATGACAGCCGTGTTTTCACCGGCAGGGGCGGCACGGGTGTCATGCCGGGTCAGGCGTTGTAGCTCGTCAGCAGGTACAGCCCGCCAAGCACCAGGAGTATGCCCAAGACTCCAGGCGCGGACATCTTCTCACCCAGCCCGATGACCGCCCCAACCAGCACGAGCACGAAGGTTAGCGCCGTGAAGGCGTAGACGTTGACGAGCTTCTCGAAGGACAGGGCGTAGATCCAGAGCACCGCCCCGGCGACATAAAGAACCAACCCGAGCAAGATGTAACCGTTGAGGAATTCGGCCCAGCCGACTCTCCCCGTGGCACCGATCTTGAACAGGATCTGCCCGCCAGCCGCGGCAAGGGCGGCGGTGACGAGGAGCAGGACGGAGGAGAAGGGCATGGCCGGGGACTGCTACTTGCTCGCGGAAAGCTTGCGTGCGATGGCACGTTCCTTCCATTTGGCCAGCTTGGTGACCGCCGAAACGGGTAGGGTGGCGATGACCCGTTTACGCAGGCGATAGAGGGACGGAGAGACATCCCGAATCGGCTGCTGGTCCGGCACGGCCTTGTCCTGCACCTCGGGCGGCAGCTTGGTGAAACCCGTCTGCGAAGCATAGAGCATGGTGTTATAGCGATACCAGGGTTCAATGAGCTCGTCGCCCTTCACCAGGTCGCGCACCAGGTCGACGGGGCGGTAACCCTGTTCGCGAAACAGTCCACGCCAGTACTCGTAGCTCTGCTCGTTGATATGGTGGTCGCCGCCTTGCCCCTTGGGTGCCGCCGAAAAGAGGACGAGGTCGCCATGCCGGGTCAGGCTCGCGACGAACGTCGCCGCGCTGCTGGCCGGCAGGTGCTCGGCGACCTCCAGACTCTGGACCAGGTCGAAGCGCCGCCCCAAATCGAACCCGGTTGCGAGGTCGCGGGCCTGGAACAGGTCCTGGTCGATGAGGAGTCGGCTGCGGTCGACGTAATCGCCATCAATGCCGAGCACCGCGCCCGTACCCAACTCCTGCCAGACCGAAAGCCAGGCGCCCTGACCGCAGCCCACATCCAGCACGCTGCTGACGGACAGTTGCTCCCGCACCACTGGCAGGATGCGGCGCGCCGAGCGCAGTGCCCCAGCGTTGAGGTAATCGAAGAACGTGCTGTCGTAGGTGGACATCGATCGATCCGCTGTTGACATTGGTCTGACTGGGCCTGCGCCGGGCGTCCCGGGGGCAAGCGCGAACGGGACGCGGCCGGGTATCCGCCTCCCCCTGCCAGCGGTTCGGGGAGGCGGACAGGGATCCTAAATGACCCGGCTCGTCTCGACCCCGGTCTCAGGACGTCTGGGGGCGTACAGTGGCCATTTAGGCTGGGCCCTGGTTCCCCAGTGGCGCTGACCTAGGCTTAGGTGCCCCGCACACCGTGGCTCACAGTCAAGGGGTTCACCGTCAGCGCGCAATGTACGACGGTTCGGCAGTCGACCGCGGCGCTGACATCTCCACGGGGCCCGACGCTGAGGCGATTTCTGTCAACCCATGCGCCATCTGCCTCGCCTTCTCGCCCGCCTTCTGCGTCGCGCCGACAGGCACATCGCCCGACGATGCTCTGGTGGGCCTTACCTTGAAGGCAGACGAAAATCCTTCGTGAGCGGGCGCGTGATGCTCCGGAAATCGCCGGAAGGCCCACTCAGCACCCGATGCTCAACGCCTTGGGTACTCACTGAAAATGCAACTCAAACGTTGAACGCGACCTGCGGCAGGGTATCATGTCGTCCCGGCGGCGACCAAACGCCGCGAGCGTCAGCAGCTGAAACCCGCAGACGGCGTTCCAGCTTCCTTGGCCTGCCGAGTGCCCAATCGCGCCGCGGCCCAGGCCTCGCCCTGCGGCGAACCTTGCGGTTGGTGCGTTGACGTGGCAGTGCGCGAGCCTCGGCTTGGTGACGAGGCGACACCGCCCAGCGCACCTGTTCTGCCGTGACTTTCGGTCGCCCCGCATCCGGTGCTGGGCAGCGGCCGTCTTCCAGATCCGAATCGGCGAAGCTCCATCCCAGACCCGAGGCGGGACAGAGGTTTTTCTGAAAATGACATCAGATGCGCTTGAGCGATTCTTCCTTCGCCTCGGGGTTCAATCAGACCACGCCCGGCTCATTATCCTTATCTTTCTCGTCTCTCTGGTTGCCAGGGCTGGCGTCCTTGATAGAGGATTGGCGATAGATGACTATACCGTTTCCTACGATAATGGCGATCTGTCTTATCAGGTCTTCTTCTCCCAGGGACGATTCCTTCACGCGGCACTTTTTGCTGGATTCGACGCGATTGGGGTCAATGCCTCTGATGTCTACATTGTGTTTGGTCTATTGGCAATTGTTTTCCATGCGGCCTTCGTCGTTTCGATCTTAAGATTCGTTGGTGTAGATAAGATTGCCGGAGCCTGGCTGGTCGGTGCTCTAATTGCTGTTCACCCCTATAGCACCGAGATCTTTACCTTTCGCATGGCGTTGCCCGGCTATTGTTTAGGGCTGTTCTTCTCAATTGTCGCCCTTGAGGCGATCATTCGGGCGCCGAGCAATTGGGCCAACCGCATGTTGGCTTTTGCCGCCACGCTAGCCATGACTTTGACCTACCAGGTTTTTATCAACTACTTCCTGGTCGTTATCGTGTTTGCTTGGGCCTTTGGGGACATTTTGCCCGAGGACCGCCGGGCCCTGAATCGCGAGCGGGCCCTCATCCTGACGGCAGCGACTATCGGTGCCATGGTGGTGGTGCTTGCCGTCATGCACGTTCTGGCCGCGCTCGGCGCGGTCAGCGCTGAGGCGCGGGCCCAGACGATCACGCTCGACATGGTGCCGCAAAGGGTGGCGGAGGTAAACGCTTCCCTTAGGTTCCTCTACTTCTACAATGATCCCGTCATGGCGGCCTGGGTGAAATCGCTGACCTGGGGACTGCTGGGTTTGTCGGTCGTTATGATTGTTCGGCATCTGTGGCGGAACAGCCGCACGGGGGGCAGGCTCACCAAGGCGGTGGGTTTGGTCGTCCTAGCGCTTGTCCTGGCGCCCCTATCGTTTGGGGTCATTATCTTCCTCCAGGAATGGTGGCCGTCCTATCGGGTCGTAGCGCATTTGGCAGTGATTGGTGGATTGATTTTCAGCATCGGGGACTACTGTTCCAGCGAAGAAAGAGGCCGCGTGGCTCGGCGCATCCAAACAACCGGCCGAGGACTGCTGTTGTTCATCTTCGTGCTCATGTCGAACCAGATCTTTGCCGACCAGCTTAAGCTCAATGCCTGGGACAGGATGACCGCGACCCGCCTTGTGGCACGGCTGGAAGCCCTGCCGGAGTTTCGGAGCATCCGCTACGTCTATGTGGGCGGCGGTTTGGGTGTATACCCCGCCGGGCTGAGGGCGGCAGGGGGTAATCTCAATGTATCCGAGTTGGCCGTGGCGTGGGGCAAGGCCAAACTCTTGGTGGCGGCATCGGGCTATCGGTTTTTGCCAGCAAAGCGCGAGCGCGAGGTGGCAGGGGAGGCCTATTGCTCTACGGCACCCACGTGGCCGGACAACGGGGCGATCAAAGTGGACGGTGACCTCGCCATCATCTGTCTCCCGAAATAACCTAAGTAACGGTTCACTAACAAGCAAATCAACTTACCTCATGTAATTTCCGTGTAAACGACGGCACCATCTTGAAAATTCGTAGCATTGTTGCGAGCATCAGTGCCAATCGTCCGATTGGAGGGTGC
>Ga0272446_1004526_pt1 | contig 16361 bp, 11 predicted proteins | sample YNPCB0061_FD_194587 | JGI IMG/M metagenome (GOLD analysis project Ga0272446, IMG submission 194587) | Hot spring microbial mat communities from Yellowstone National Park, WY, United States - YNP-CB-006-1 | ecosystem: Environmental > Aquatic > Thermal springs > Hot (42-90C) > Sediment | place... | reverse complement strand
GGCACTGAGCAGCCGGGAGAAATTGACCGGCTGGCGACACTGTTCCCGCCACATACGGCCGTGGTGACGTCTGCCGGCGCGATGCGCCTGTCTACCTTTGGCTCCACGACCTGCCTGGCGCATGAGTCTGGCGCACTGGTTGCGCGTCTTCCGGTTGGTGGCTACGCAGTGCTCAATGGCGATGACCCTCACGTGGCCGCGCTGCGGGGGTTGAGGCCTGTGCAGAGCCTCACATTCGGCGTTGGCGAAAAGTGCGATCTGCGCGCCGAAGCATGGCACTACCGCCTGGATGCCACGGAGATACGCTTGAGCTATCGCGGCCAGCGTGTAGATGCATTCGTCCCCCTGCTGGGCGAACTGGCGATCGGTGCAGCACTGGCTGCGGCAGGTGTAGCGCTGGTGTGTGGTATGAACCTGGCGGAAGCCGCAGCGCGGCTGGCATTGCTCGAGCCGCCGGCTGGCCGTATGCGACCACACCCGGCGCGGGGTGGGGCAATTGTGATCGATGATAGCATCGGCGCCGAGCCGCCTGCAATGCTGGCAGCGCTCCGGACCCTGGCAGCCCTGCCAGCACGGCGGCGCATTGCTGTCCTCGGTGATCTGCCCGCCTCAAGTCTCGATGCCGGCGATGGTAACGATGCGCACGCGCTTGCAGGCACGCTTGCGGCGCGCGTGGCCGATTATCTGATCTGGAGCGGCGATGGCGGCGCACATGCTGTTCGTGTCGCACGGCGGATGCGTCCCGATGTACCGGTCCACGTGGTTCACACAATCACGGCGGCGCTGGAGGCGTTGCCACCCGATCTTGGCGAAGGCGACCTGGTGCTGGTGTGCGGCGGCCCGGCAGCGCGGCTCGAGCGCCTGGTGGCAGCACTGCTTGCACCTCCGGTTGATGCAGCCACGGCGCTGGTCCGCCAGGATCGAGGGTGGCGCGCGGTGCGCGTTGCCGATCCCGGCCGGCCGACATGGGCGCGAATTGACCTGGATGCTATGAGCGGCAATGTGCGCGCTCTACGCGCGCTGGCAGGCGTACCGCTGATGGCGGTGCTCAAAGCCGACGCGTATGGCCACGGCGCAGTGCGCTCGGCGCGTGCAGCGCTGGCTGGCGGCGCTGCTGCGCTGGCGGTCGCAACCCTTGGTGAGGCGCGCATCTTGCGAGAAGCGGGCATTGGCGCGCCATTACTGGTACTGGGCTATACGCCGCCGTGGCAGGTGCGCGAAGCCGCCCGACTCGGTGTCATGCTGACGATCTGTGAACACGATGCCGTGCGCGCCTGTACGGTCGTCGCCGAAACCGGCCTCCCGGTGACGGTGCATGTTGAGGTTGATACCGGCATGGCACGCACTGGCGTATCCATTGATGACCTGGGGCCTCTGTTGCGATGGCTAGCAGGGCTCCAGGAGGTGCGGGTAGAAGGATTGTATACGCATTTTGCCGCTGCCGACGCCGTGGATCCGGCAAACGCAGAAGCGCAGTTGCGCCGTTTCCAGCACGTGCTCACCGCACTCACGTCTGCCGGGCTGCGTCCTCCACTGGTGCATGCCGCCAATAGCGCTGCGTTGCTGCGGTTTCCTGAAGCGCGCTTCGACATGGTCCGACCGGGCATTGCATGCTTTGGCCTGGCCCCGTCGTCGTGCGTCACGCTTCCGCCGGCGCTGAGACCGGCGCTTTCGTTCCATACCGAAGTGGCGCAGGTGCGTGAACTCCCACAGGGCACGCCAGTATCGTATGGTGGCGCATTTGTTACCGCCCGCTACTCACGCATCGCCACGATACCGGTCGGGTATGCCGATGGGTTACGACGCGCGCCACCATGGCGCGAGGTGCTGGTGCGTGGCCGGCGCGCGCCAATCGTCGGGCGGATCTGTATGGATTATGCCATGGTTGATGTGACCGATGTTCCCGGCGTGAAGCGCGGTGACCCGGTGACGTTGATCGGTGCCCAGTGCGACGACCGTATCACTGCTGACGAAGTTGCCAGTTGGTTGGGGACGATCAACTACGAGGTGGTGGCCACCATTCTGCCACGTGTGCCGCGTGAAGTGGGGGAGAGTATGATCTGATCCTGCCAGGCGTTCCAGCACCCTCAGGGCAGGAACGTCAACGACACAACCGACACCTCGACGGTACCGCCGCCTCGCGCGCGGTTAGCGCACCGCGCCAGGTCATCGTCCAGCAGTAATGCCTGCCAGTAATGTGGATTCTCCCAGTGCGGACGCAGCCCCCATTCGTAGCTAATGTGCCGGGGATACCCGAGCTGAGGATCGAAGGTCACGCGCGCCCTCGCCGACACGCGGCATGTGCACTGGCCTGCGGAGGGATAACAGACGCTGGCGGGGCGCTCGAGTTGCTCCACCCATCCGAACAGGCGCGACACGGTCCAGATCGGCGGCTGGTTGCACTGGTTGCGATACACGGTTCGCACCCGCTCGTCGCGCACCTCCAGATCCTGCTCGCAAACGCCAGCGCGGGTCTGCTGCTGGATGACGATACGGTAGCTGGGTGCGAGGCGGGCGCTCCATTGCTGCTCGGCGCGCGCCAGTTCCTGGCGCACCGAAGGACGACCACCGTTTCCGGCAACCGCCAGCAATGCGCCAAGCGCGCCAGCCAGCAACCCGCTGAGAAGGAAGAGCAGCACTCGCAGACGCATCGTCTTCACCTGCGCCTATCGCCGCAGCTCGATTACCGTGTCATACCCGGTTGCACTCAGACATACAACGATCAGGAGAGACGGCATGTACCTCGATACGCCGCTGCACGGCTACTCAGGGTGCTGTCATCCTGTACGATTGAATGCTACCTGGTGTTACACGACGCCGAGGTACGCTTCTCGCACCATCGTATTAGTGCGCAGCGCCGGTGCCGAGTCCGCCAGGACGATCTGCCCGGTCTGCAGCACATAGCCGCGGTGCGCGATCGCCAGTGCCATCAGCGCATTCTGCTCCACCAGCAGAATGGTCGTCCCCTGAGCGTTAATATCGCTGATAATACTGAAGATCTGCTCAACGAGCACCGGGGCCAGCCCCATCGAGGGCTCATCGAGTAGCAGCACCTTCGGGCGCCCCATCAGCGCGCGCCCGATCGCCAGCATCTGTTGTTCACCGCCGGAAAGCGTGCCACCACGCTGGTTGATGCGCTCATACAGCCTGGGGAAGAGCTGAAACACGCGATCCATATCCCTGGCCATGGCGGCCCGGTCGGACCGGATGAACGCGCCAATCTCCAGATTTTCCCGCACCGTCAGGCGTGGAAAGATCCGGCGTCCTTCCGGCGATTGCAGAACGCCAAGCTCAACAATCTTATGCGGCGGCGTAGTGTCAATCCGCTGCCCGTTGAAGAGCACCTCGCCCTGACGCGGTTTGAGCAGCCCGGAAATCGTGCGCAGCGTGGTGCTTTTGCCGGCGCCGTTCGAGCCGATCAGCGTGACAATCTCGCCCTGTTCGACGGCCAGCGAGATACCTTTCAAGGCATGGATGTTGCCGTAGTAGGTATGGACGTTTTTCAGTTCGAGTAAAGGCATAAAGAACCTGAAACCGAGAACGAGTAAGGGTCAGGGGTCAGGGGCGCCTTCTCACCTGCAACGTGCAATGTGCAACCTTCACCCTTCAACCTGCTCCACGCCATGCACGGCCGCACCTTTGCCGAGGTATGCCTCAATGACGCGCGGGTTCGCCCGTATCTCATCGGGTAGCCCTTCGGCGATCTTCGTGCCATAGTCGAGAACCGTAATACGCTCCGATATCGTCATCACCACGCGCATATCGTGCTCGATCAGCACCACGGTCAGGCCAAGATCGTCACGGAGCCTGCTGATCAGCCTGGTCGCTTCTGCAGTCTCTTGCGGGTTCATACCTGCCGTGGGTTCATCCAGCAGAATGAGCCGGGGCGATGTCGCCAGCGCGCGCGCGATCTCGAGCCGGCGCTGATCGCCGTATGGCAGGTTGCGCGCCAGCTGGCTGCGTTTATCGTCAAGATGGACGAAATTCAGCAATTCGCGCGCCCGGTCGCGCGCGGTGCGTTCTTCGGCACGCACCGCCGGCGTATTGAAAATCGTCGGCCAGAGACTCGCGCGTAGTCGTGCATGCATACCGACCAGCACATTCTCCAACACGGTCATGGTGCCAAACAGGCGGATGTTCTGGAAGGTACGGCAGATACCGAGCGTGGTGATCTGATCCGGCCGCAGACCGGCGATTTCCTTCCCATCGAAGGTAATCGTACCTTTTGTGGGTTTGTAGATCCCGGTCAGCACATTGAAAAACGTCGTCTTGCCGGCGCCGTTCGGGCCGATAACGCTGACAATGCTCCCTGCGTCGATCGTCAACGAGACATCATTCACCGCCGTGAGGCCGCCGAATTGCTTGGTGATATGGTGTGCGTGCAGCAACGTCACAGATCGCCCTTTCAACTTCCAGGTTCGGGCTTCGCTTCTGCCGCCGGCGCCGGCTGTTCCTGCTCAGCGGCGGGTGCCGGCAGGTCATCCTGATGCAATTCCTGGCGGCGACGATCCTCCGGCAGCAGACCTTCCGGCCGGAAGATCATCATAATCACGAGGAGCAGCCCGAAGAGCAGGCGCTGATACTGTGCCGGATCGAACCACGACGGGATGGGAACGCCACGTCGTTGCAGGATGGAAAGTTCGCTCGCGATCCGCGGCAGCAGTTGCAGATCGAGCAGGGTCACGATCACCGCGCCGAGCATCGTGCCGGGAATGCTCCCCATGCCGCCGAGAATGACCATTGACAGAATCCCGATCGAGCGCAGCAGATCGAACGTCGGCGGGTTGATAAACGTTTGCAGCGCGCTGAAGATTACCCCCATCGTGCCGGCAAACGACGCGCCGACGGCAAACGCCAGTAACTTCATCCGCACCAGTGGAACGCCCATCGCAATTGCGGCGGTCTCATCCTCGCGGATAGCCGTCCACGCGCGACCGATACGGGAATTGTTCAGGCGATAGACCACCAGAACCGTCAGCGCCAGGATCAGCAGGACCAGGAAATAGAAATAGAGCTGGTATTCCTGGATCACGGAGATATTCAGCCCGAGCGCCTTGAAGAGTGGCTCAACAAACAGTGGCGGGCGGCCAACATCTTTGATCCCCTGCGCACCATTCGTGATATTGACTGGCCGGTCGAGGTTCGTCGCCAGCACGCGGATCACCTCGCCCAGACCGAGGGTCACGATCGCCAGGTAGTCGCCGCGCAGTCGCAACACCGGCAGGCCGAGGAGCACGCCGAACAATGCGCCAACTGCCAGACCAATGGCCAGGAAGAGCCAGAACCACGATCCGTTCAGCGGCCCCATTCCCGGCACGATATTCGAGATCTGCGGCGTACTGAAGATCCCCCACAGGTACGCGCCAACAGCAAAGAACGCAACATACCCCAGGTCGAGCAGACCAGCGAACCCGACAACGACATTCAGCCCGAGCGCCAGTGACGCAAACATGCCCGCTTTGGTAACAACGTCGATATAGAACGGATTGAGCACGCCAAAGACCGGCATGATGACGCCCAGCAGGATCGTGCCAAGCGTGAGTTTGAATGCCAGCATGGTCGGCGCGCGATAGATAACGAACATCAGCAACAGGAACAGCACAACGACCATATCGGTACCGAGACCGGTCGTCGGGTTGAGGAGGAGCAGCGCCGACACAATGGTGGCATATGCCAGGGTCAGCACATACGGCGCAGGACCGCGCCCCGCCGTTGCGCGAAGTTGCGCCCAGAGCGACGCGAACTGGCCGGTCTGCCGATTATCTGCCGTCATACGATCACACCTTCTGTGTCACCACTTCGCCCAGCAGACCGGAAGGACGGAAGATCAGGATCAAGATCAGGATGCTGAACGCAACTATATCGGCATAGCTTGGGCCTGAGAACTGCCCGCGTGTAAACAGCGACAGGTATGAGGCGACGAACGCCTCAAGAAAGCCGAGCACGATCCCGCCAACCATGGCGCCGGTGATATTGCCAATACCGCCGAGCACTGCCGCAGTGAACGCTTTGAGGCCGGGCAAGAAACCGATATACGGATTGACCGTGCCGACGCGCATACCGAAGAGGACGCCGGCTGCGCCACCCAGCGCACCGCCGATCAAGAAGGTAATGGCGATCACCCGATTGACGTCAATGCCCATCAAGCTGGCCGTTGGTCGATCCTGCGCCACGGCGCGGATCGCCGTACCAAGTTTCGTGATATTGACCAGGTAATTCAACCCGGTCACCATAATGATCGCGACGATGATAAAAATCAGCGAACGGCTATCAATACTGATCGGGATTGTTCGGTCCGCTGCGATCTGCATCTGCCCCAGCACAATCGGAGCGCCGAGGTCGGGGGTCTTGAAGCTGGCATTGAACCCCAGGCCCGAGTTGACCGCGATCATGCGCATGACATCCTGCAACACCAGGGAGACGCCGATCGCCGAGATCAGCGGCACCAGGCGCGGCGCATTGCGCAGCGGGCGATAGGCAACCCGTTCAATCGACATGGCCAGCAGGCCAGAGACCGCCATACCAAGCAGGACGGCGGCGATCACGAACAGGATCGGTCCGAGACCGTCGAGCATCCCGGAAGCAGCCAGCGCGGCACTGAAAAAGGCACCGGCGAAAGCGCCGACCATGAAGATTTCGCCATGGGCAAAATTGATGAACTCCAGGACACCGTAGACCATGGTGTAGCCGAGCGCGATCGTGGCATACAGGAACCCGCGCACCAGGCCATCAACAATGACCTGCGGCAGAATCGAAATGGTTCCCTGAAGCAGATCGATATCGGTGCGCGTTCCGCGCAGCGCAGCCGCCACCAGCACCACCAGCAAGCCCAGAATGGCCGCACTGCCGATGACGAACGCGAGCACCTGGAGCAGCGGACCAAAGACCTCGCTCATAAATGAGCGGAAGGAGCGCCGCGCGACCAGCGGCTCCGGACCTGTCGTTGCTTCAACTGCCATGAGGTGGTTCTCACCTTTGCTGCTACATCGTGTGAAAGAGGGCTCAGGGGTGGTGGCTGCCGCCTACCCGTGAGCCCTCGCAGGGCGCGTATGCGCCATAACCATCAGTCTTCCTAGGGCGCCGGGATCTCGAGGCGCTTCACCACGCCATTCTTGTTCCAGACTTCCTCAGGATTGCCGGCTTCGCTGCTGACCTGCAAGACGAAGTAGGTACCATTTACCGGGTCACCCTTATCGTTGAAGTCGTAGGTGCCGGTGATGCCCTTGTACGGCTCCAGTGCCTTCATCGCCGCCAGCACCTGCTCGCGGGTTGGCTTACCGTTGGCTGTTTTTGCAGCATTGGCAATCGCCTGGATGCAGATGCCTGCCGCATCGAATGCCTGGGCCGAGAAGGGGGGCGCCGCCTCATTGTACTTTGCCTGGTAATCCTCGGCATACTTGGCTGCATCGGGGAACTGGCTGACTGGTGCGGCGACCGAGGTATAGTACATACCCTTCACCGCATCGCCCGCCACCTCCAGCATCACCGGAGAGTCCAGGCCGTCCGGACCAAGGAATGCTGCCTTAATGCCACGGTCGCGCGCCTGCTTGAACATCGGCGCCGCCTGGTCATAGATCCCGCCGAAGTAGATCAGGTCAGGGTTGGCCGCCTGGATCGGCGTCAGGATCGAGTCGAAGACCGACTTCTCCTCAGTGCCCTCGAAGCCCAGCACCGTGATACCGTTCTTCTCGGCATTCTGGCGGAAGAACTCAGCCACGCCCTGGCCGTAGTCGGTCTTGTCGTGGATGATATAGACGCTCTTGATGCTCAGTTCGGTGCGGGCAAACTCTTCGCCGACCGCGCCCTGCACATCATCGCGACCAACGATGCGGAAGGCGTTGGGATAGCCGCTCTCAGTGATCTTGGGGTTGGTGTTGGCCGGCGAGACCATCACCAGACTGGCCGACTGGTAGTCGGGCAGCGAGGCGAGCGCCACGCCGGAGTTCAGGTGCCCGACCAGACACAGAATGTCATTGTCGGAGATGATATTCTTGGCGTTGGCCGACCCGACTTCCGGCTTGGCCTGATCGTCGAACGGCGCCAGTTCCAGCGTGAAGCCCATATCGGTCAGAGTTTTGCCGAGTTGCGCCAGACCCAGGTCGGCGCCGTTGCGGATGCCGGTACCGAGCGCGGCCTGACCGCCGGAGAGCGGGCTCTGGGTGGCGATCTTGATCGTACCCGTCATGCCGGCCGGTGCAGCCGGCGCGGTGGTTGGTTCGGCAGCCGGCGCGGTGGTGGGAGCCGCAGGCGCAGCCGTCGGCGCAGCGGCCGGCGTGCCGCCACAGGCCGCCAGCAGCGCGCCCAGGACGGCGAAGATGAGAAACGCACTGACACGTTTCATCATGAGTGTACTCCTTACGAAGAGAATCTGTTCCGGTACACTGGTAACGGTATGCCTACTCAGCGGTGGCCAGCCGCATCAACCGCTCATCGCAGTCGGGCGCCTGTCAGGCACCGGCCTGACCCAAACGCAGCTTGAAAGCCGTCTTACCTCCTTTTGCATCTGCCTAATCATACAGCCTGCCGCACACTGCAACGGCGTTCCCGGCATGTGTTCTGCCTGGAACATACCACCTCACCGGAGAGGTTGTGCTGCGTTGCTGTAATGACTGTGAGGCGCCCGGCGCTCAATACGCGAAATACACGGTTTGCGACAGGCTACGCGCCAGATATGCGACAACAACCAGGTGTCACTGTTGCCGGGCACAAAGGAAGCAATACCGAATTCTTCGGGATGTGCGCGAGTGTACCCTATATCGCAGCGATCTGTCAAGTTTTGTTAATGGACGAAGTGCCTGTTCGAAGAACGGTTTGGATGTCATTGCGAGCGAAGCGACGCAATCCCCGTATCAAACGCCGGGATTGCTTCAGCCCCGCGTCGCGCGCTGCAGGCTGTCGCTCGCGCTCCACGCGCGGCAAGCAACACTGGTATGCGCCTGCCCGAGTGATCGCGCAACTCCTGGTATTATAGTGCACTACCAGGTGTGGTTGGAGGCGAGTGGCGGCAGGATTGTGGCTGCCTCAAACCTCTTGCCCATAGCCTGTGCTAAAAGCATATAGCATATCAGGTATCATGCACGACCAGCGTAACAGCATAACGATGGTGCTGCTGGGCCTTGTGATCGCGGTTGTGTTGATTGCCCTGGCCGGTGGTGGCGAGCTCGGCAACCCGCAGTTGAGCCGGCGGTTTGCGCCGCAGCCCGCCGATCCCGCGGCACCTACGCCGCAACCCTTCGAATTGCCGCGGGTCGAACTGCCGCAGTTGCCGCCCGATGTCCAGCGCACCGTGCTCGATCTGCAAGAGCAACTCACCGGCGGCCAGGCGATCCCGGCGCTCACGCCGATCGCTGCCGGTCCGCGCGTTGAAGTGCGCCTGGACGAGATCCGTCGCCGCGGCGATCAGGTGATCGTGCGCGGCAATGTGCGCAACCTGGGCGACCGCGCACTGACGATCGCGCCCGGCGCCTTTGCCTTTCGCGATAGCAGCGGCGCGCGCTATACCACCGAGACCAGCGGTGGTGCAACGCTTGATCCCGGCGCAGCAACGGCTTTCGATTTCACCGTGCCCCTCGCGGCCGGTCGCGGCCTGACCCTGATCTTCGAACTGCCGCCTGATCCGCCCCTCGAACAGGTCCTGCTACTCGAAATAATCGAGTGACCTCCTGCCAACATATTCGCAACAATTCCCCAACATGGGCATGATACACTGCGTCACGAATGATATTCATCCCCGGGCGTAGCCTGATAGTGTCAGTGTGGACATGGATCACGCCGATGTTGGAGACCGGTAAACAGGGGCGAATCGCGCCCTTGTTTCGTTGTGGCCGCCACCTGCTATCAGGCGACATACGATCACAGAGAGGATTGACACCCGATGAGCGACATCACCCCGAGCCTGTATTTTGCCGAGATTGTGCCGCAACGCTTCACTGCGGCGGTGGCAAACGCGCCGGAAGATGTACTGGCGCAGCCGCCATTCACCGTCACCTACGCCATTGATGGCGACGAGGGGGGCACGTATGGCCTGAAAATCGCAGACGGCACCGTGGCATATGTTGACGGCGGTATCGAAGGCGCGGACCTGCAGTTGATGTTGAGTTACGACCACTGGCGCGCCGCTGCGGAAGGCGATGCGCTGGAGCCATTTATCGACTATTTCCTGCGGCAAAAAGTGAGTGTGGTGAAGAGCCTGCGCGGTACGGTCAAACTTGAATTGACCCGCTCCGATGACAGCATATTTGAGAGTACAAGTGTGTTTGGTGGCCAGTCCGAACCATCGGTGACGTTGCGTATGACCACCGATGATTATCACCAGATGCTGGCGGGCGAACTGAATGGGCAGATGGCGTTTATGACGGGCAAGCTGAAGTTCGAGGGCAGCCTGCCGCTGCTGATGCAGATTGGCGCGTTGAGCGGCTAACGTCGCGCCATCTTCGTTGAAGGAGACGACCGATGATTTCATTTGCACCTTCGGAAGAACAGCAGTTGATCATTGATACGGTGCGACGCTACGCCACCGATCGACTGCGACCGGCAGCGTATGACGCTGATGAGACGCGCACCATTCCGCCCGACATCGTCGCCAGAGGCTGGGATCTCGGGTTACTGCCGAGCGCTATTCCGGAACAGTACGGTGGTTTCGGTGAGTCGCACCAGGCGCTGACCGGTGCGCTGGCGGCGGAAGAGCTGGCTTATGGCGATCTCGCGATGGCGCTGCACCTGATGACGCCCAACCTGTTTGCGATCCCGCTGCTGCATTGTGGTACCGAGGAGCAGAAAGCGAAGTGGCTGCCGCGCATGGTGGAAGGTGGTTTTGCGCCGTACACTGCTGCCTTGATCGAGCCACGCTGGAGTTCCGATCCGCACGCCATGCATACCGTTGCTGAACGCGAAGGCAATATGTACGAAATCAGCGGCCACAAGGCACTGGTGCCGCTGGCCGCCGATGCGCAGGCGTTCCTGGTGTATGCGCGCGACGGCGACTCGACCCAGGCATTCATCATTGAGCGCGGCACCGAGGGTCTTGCAGTGCTCGAGCGTGAGAGCTACATGGGCATCCGCGCGTTGCCGACGTATGAATTGCGCCTCGATGATGTGCGTGTTCCTGTGTCGTGTCGCCTTGGCGGTGAGCAGGGCAGCGATCTCGAGTTGCTGCTGAACTATTCGCGCGTTGCGCTCGCGGCGCTGGCGGTGGGGGTTGCGCGTGGTGCGTTCGAGTATGCGCGCGACTATGCCAAACAGCGCGAGGCGTTCGGCAAGCCGATTGCACAGAACCAGGCGATCGCGTTCATGCTGGCGGAAATGGCGATCGAGATTGATGCCGCGCGCCTGATGATGTACGAGGCAGCCTGGCATCTCGATAAGGGCCATAACGCGACGCAGACCGCTGTACTCGCCAAAGCGTATGCCGACGAGATGGCGCTCGTTGTGACCGACCGTGCTGTGCAGATCCTTGGCGGCCACGGCTATATTCGTGAGCATCCGGTGGAGCGCTGGCTGCGCAACGGGCGCGGCTTCCATACGTTCCTTGGCCTGGCGATGGTTTAGAGCCTGTCCGAATATTATGGATGGTTGGATGTCATTGCGAGCGAAGCGAAGCAATCTACTGACACGAGAGGAGATTGCCGCGTCGCTGGCGCTCCTCGCAATGACAGGCAGCGTAGAGGTTTTCGGACAGGCGCTCAGTGATGGGTTGATCGTTAAGGGTTGTCTTCACAATGGCTTCAGATGCACTGCCTTAACTTCTGACCCTTAACCCGTTATAGGAGTGAAACAATGATTGACTTCGAAATACCCACGCCAATCAAGCGCCAGGTGCAGTTCATCACGATGCTTGGCGAGCAGGTGATGCGCCCGGTGGCGCGCTACTACGATGAGCACGAGACCGAGCGCCCATGGGACTATATCAACCTGATCTGGCCGACGGTGCGCGACCGTGGCGGGCGCTCATTTTCGGTGGACGACACCAGGGGGAGCGTGGATAAGGACGGTAAGCCACGCCCACGTATCGGCTACCTGATGCTGGCGCATACTGTCGAGGCGTTGTCATGGGGCGACGCGGGGCTCTATCTCTGCACCCCTGGCGGCGCGCTGGGTGGCGCGGCGGTTGACGCGACCGGTACGCCGGAGCAGAAGGAGCGCTTCCTGAAGCGTTTCGGTGAGGGTGAGCCAAAATGGGCCGCCATGGCGATGACGGAGCCGCATGCTGGCTCCGATACTGCTGCCATCCGTACGACGGCGCGCCTCTCCGAAGATGGGAAGGAGTGGATCCTCAATGGCGAAAAGATCTTTGTGACCGGTGGCCTCATGGCGGCCAGGGAGTCGCCAGGCTTTGTGGTCGTCTGGGCGACGGTTGACCCGTCGGCGGGGCGTGCTGGCATGAAGCCATTTGTCGTTGAGTCCGGCACACCGGGTATGACCGTCGCTAAGCTGGAGCATAAGCATGGCATTCGCGCGTCGGATACGGCGGCGATTGTGCTCTCTGACTGCCGCATTCCCTACGACAATATCCTCGGCAGCGCGGAGGTGGCGAAGGGCGATGACGCCGGGCATAAAGGATTCAAGGGAGCCATGCGCACCTTTGATGCCACGCGCCCGCTGGTGGCAGCCTCGGCGCTCGGCATTGCACGTGCTGCGCTGGAGTTTACCGCGTCGTACCTGAAGGACCGCGGCGTGAAGGTGCGCTATGGTATCGCGCCCCACCTGCAAACGGCCATGGAGCGTGACCTGATCCAGATGGAGATGCAGCATCGTGCAGCATGGTTGCTGGTGCTGAAGGCGGTGACGAAGATGGATGCCGGCGAGGATAACGCTCTTGAGGCGTCCATGTCCAAGGTGAAAGCCGGCCAGGTGGCGACCTTCGTTTCGCAAAAGGCGGTCGAACTGCTTGGCCCCGAAGGGTATTCGTGCAAATTGCTGGTTGAGAAGTGGATGCGTGATGCCCGCATCAACGATATCTATGAAGGCACCGGGCAGATCAACCGCCTGATTGTCGCGCGCCGCTTGCTCGGGTATAGCAGCCGTGAGTTGCGGTAACATGATGCAAAGGGGTCGTAGGGACGCAACACGCTGCGTCCCTACGGGCATACCATTGCCAATAAGGAGTCATTGATGACCCAGATCAAAAAGGTGGCCGTGATTGGCGCCGGCACGATGGGCGGCGGCATCGCGGCCCATTGTATTAATGCCGGGTTGCAGGTGGTGCTGCTTGATGCGGTACCGTCGAGCCTGACACCTGAGGAGGAACAGCGCGGCCTGACGCTTGAGTCGAAAGCGGTGCGCAATCGCTTTGTGCATGGCGGTCTCGAACGGATCAAAAATGCGCGCCCGGCGGCGCTGTTCGATCCGCAATGGCTCGCGAAGATCGTCGCCGGTAATGTTGAGGACGACTTTGATCTGATCGCCGACGCCGACTGGATCGTTGAGGCGATTATTGAGCAACTTGAGCCGAAGCGCGCCTTGATGGAGAAGATCGAGCGCGTGCGTAAACCGGGAAGCATCGTTTCGTCCAATACCTCGGGCATCCCGATCGCCGCAATCGCTGATGGGTGCTCCGACGAGTTCCGCAAGCATTTCCTCGGTACGCACTTCTTTAATCCGCCGCGCTACCTTTACCTGCTCGAAGTCATTCCAACGCCCGATACCGCCCCGGAGACGGTGGCGGCAATCAGCCGCTTCGCTGATGTGACGCTTGGCAAGGGGGTCGTTGTCTGCAAGGATCGGCCCAACTTCATCGGCAATCGCATCTTCAGCTACGACATTGCGACAACGGTCGGGTACGCGTTGCGCAATGGCTATACCGTCGAAGAGGTTGATAGCCTGACCGGCGAGTTGATTGGCCGCCCGAAGACGGCGACGTACCGCCTGCTCGACCTGGTTGGTATTGATGTGATGCTGCACGTGCAGCGCAACCTGTACGACGCCCTTCCCGACGACGAAGAACGCGAAGCGTTGCGTATCGCGCCCGAAGTCGAGGCTATGGCAGCAAAGGGCTGGCTGGGGAACAAGACGCGCGTCGGCTTCTATAAGGAAGTCAAGGGTGCCTCCGGGCGCGAGTACTGGTCGCTCAATCTGAAGACCATGGAGCATGAGGCGCCGAAAAAGCCGCGCTTCGATCTGGTGGGCAAGGCGCGTAAGATCGAAGATCTGCGTGAACGCCTGCGCTTCCTGATGGATAATGCCGATACCGACCGGTCCGGCGTGTTCATCCGCGAGACGTTGCTGCGCACGCTGGCCTATACCGCGCGCCGTATTCCCGAAATCTCCGATAGCGTCGTTGATGTCGATCGCGCGATGCGCTGGGGGTTCAGCCATCAGCTTGGCCCGTTCGAGGTCTGGGATGCGCTGGGCGTGCGGAAGGCCGCTGAACGTATGCGCGAACGCGATATCGCTATCGCGCCGTGGGTCGAGGAGATGCTGGCGAATGGCGGCGAGAGTTTCTATCGCCGTGACAATGGCCGCATTACCGGCGTGTGGGACCCCACCGTGACGGCCTATGTGACCTACACACCGCCGGAAGGCGTCCTGGTGCTCGACGATCTGCGCGCGCAGGGTAAGGAAGTGGCGCGCAACCATAGCGCCTCGCTGATCGACCTGGGGGATGGCGTGCTCTGCTTCGAGTTCCATTCCAAAGTGAACGCCATTGACCCGCTGATCACCGAGATGGGCTGGAAGGCGCTGGAATTCCTGCAAGACGATCGCTGGGTCGGCATGGTGATCGGCAATCAGTCGTCCGATTTCTGCGCCGGAGTCAACCTGGGCGTGGTCTTGATGGCAATCATGGGCGGGAAGCCGGAAGATGCGGCGAAGTTTGCCAGGGGGACGCAAGATCTCTTCTTCCGCTTCCGTACCTGCCCCAAGCCGATCGTTGCCGCGCCGTATGGCCGCGTGCTCGGCGGCGGCGTCGAGGTCTGCCTGGCTGCAGCGCGGCGCGTTGCGGCAGCGGAGAGTTACATGGGGCTGGTAGAACTGGGTGTCGGGTTGATTCCTGGCTGGGGCGGGTGTAAAGAGTTTGTTCGCCGGCATGTCACGCCACACGCCACAACCCCCGGTGCGGACCCGCTGCCCTATCTCCAGCAGGCGTTCGAGACGATTGCCATGGCAAAGGTCAGCGAACTTGGCGCGGTGCAGGCGAAGCAACTTGGCTATCTGATGGACGACGACAAGATCGTGATGAACCGCGAGCGCCTGATCGCTGAGGCGAAGAAGGAAGTGCTGCTGCTGGTCACTGAAGGGTACCAGCCGGTGCCGCCGGAGGGCGAACCGGTGTATGCCATCGGGCGACGCGGCATCGCGGCGGTGAACTCGCTGATCTATGGCATGCGGCAGGGTGGCTACATCAGCGACTATGACATGAAACTGGCGCGCTCACTGGCGTATGCGATGTGCGGCGGCGATTTGACGCAACCGCAGCTGGTTACGGAGCAGTATATTCTGGATCTGGAATACGAACAGGCAAGCCAGCTCATCCAGCAGCCGAAGACCCAGGAGCGCATCATGGCCATCCTGCAGGGCGGCAAGCCGTTGCGGAATTAGTGCCTGCCCGAATAACGGAGGGTTGGATGTCATTGCGCGCCAGGCGACGCAATCGAGTAGCGCGAGAGGAGATTGCTTCGGCCATGCTGTGCTCGTTGCAGGCGGTCGCTCGCGCTCCTCACAATGACACGGGGCATAGAGTTATTCGGATAGGCGCTTGGCGAAGCATCGCGTCAGGGCGACTCGTGAGCCACCCTGGCGACGAACCATCATAATGGAGACACCATGCGAGAAGCAGTAATCGTATCCGCAGTACGTACCGCCGTCGGCAAGGCACCGCGCGGCTCGTTGCGCGGCGTCCACCCGAGCGACCTGGCAGCCGCCGTGATCAAGGCGGCTGTTGAGGGTGTGGCAGGTCTGGATCCGAAAGAGATCGATGACATTATCCTGGGATGCGCGATGCCTGAAGCCGAGCAAGGGCTCAACATGGCGCGGGTATCCTTGCTTCGCGCCGGCCTGCCTGCCGATGTGCCGGGGCAGACGGTCAATCGCTTCTGCGCCTCCGGCTTGCAGACGATCGCGCTTGCGGCGCAACAGGTGATGACCGGCATGGGTGATGTGGTCGTGGCGGGTGGCGCCGAAAGTATGAGCGCGGTGCCAATGGGGGGGCATCATTACGCGCCGAATCCGGCGATGGCGGAACTCCACCCCGATGTCTACCTGGGCATGGGTCTCACGGCAGAAAATGTGGCCAGGCGCTATGAAGTGAGCCGCGCCGACCAGGATGCTTTTGCGCTGCGTTCCCATCAGCGCGCGATTGCAGCGATTGACGCCGGGCGCTTTAAGGATGAGATCGTGCCTGTCGAGGTGGAAAACGTCTGGTTCGA
>Ga0272446_1004525_pt1 | contig 16361 bp, 13 predicted proteins | sample YNPCB0061_FD_194587 | JGI IMG/M metagenome (GOLD analysis project Ga0272446, IMG submission 194587) | Hot spring microbial mat communities from Yellowstone National Park, WY, United States - YNP-CB-006-1 | ecosystem: Environmental > Aquatic > Thermal springs > Hot (42-90C) > Sediment | place... | reverse complement strand
TACACACTTACCTGATTCATTCACTTCGGTATTCTATAGCAACCACTCGCTGGGTTCAGATGTGGATGTAATGAATCTCGTAACCTGCAGGGGGGATCTTATCTGAAGGTTATGACCTGACTGGCTGACAAAACGATCAAAACCCCTGATAATTCGTCCTTTAAGCGGGCGACTAAAGTCGCGCCTAGACCACCGAAGTCCGCCGCTGCGGACTCGCTAAATCCAGGGGTTCCTCACCCGCGAAGGCGGTTTTTGGTTGCCTTGCTGCGGTTTCAACCGCCTGGGAGCAAAGATTTGTTAGGCAACCAAGGTTATGAGTCAACTAACTCTCTGGTACCGTCTGTCTCTACCCCACAGTTCGATGGTTTAATTCTTGCTCAGTGCTTGCTGATTAAAGAATGCGACTTTAATCAGATCACTGGATAGACAGGGGACAGTCAATACTTCTGACTGTCAGAGAAAAACCTTTCTTCAGGGACTAGGAGAAGCTGGACTCCCTTCGTCTATCCGGTATAGCGTTGTTAGCGTTGGGAGTGATTCTTTGTCTCCTGCGGTTAACCGCCAGACAAGGTTCTCACGCTCTAGTCGGAGTTCTGCATTCCCAATCGTGCGTGCCCGCGAATCATAAATGATGACTTTCGCGGCATCTCCTTTGCCTTGGCCAGTCAGGCTCAACCCTCCTGATGATGCTTCACCTTGCCGGGAGAAAGCTTCCATGGCGGCAGAGAGTTCATTAGTTTGATCACCTTCAATCTTAATTTGAAGATTTACCGTGTGAGTCGCGCTTACATCAAACTCCGATGTCCAATTGCCGGCAAAGCGGCGGTCTAAACCGATTGAGGAGGGTTCAGTGGTTTGTGCGACTGGGTTAGAGCTGGTGTTTGAGCGGGGATTGGCAAAAATACCCGTAACCAAAATGCCTAAGCCAACGGCTCCAATGGCCGCAAGGGCAATAAGGGGGCTTTTCAGGAGGGGCGTTTTCTCGGAAGAGGATAACTGATCGACTGCTGGAGCTGGTGTTTGAGTGCGGGGTTGGCTGGTGGCGATCGCTTGAATTGCCTGCTCCAATTGTTCGAGTTGTTGGCCCAGTCGCTCCAGGGTCGTACTGGTTTCCTCAATTTGCTGCTCCAGCTTAAACTGTTCACTGACATCGGTTTCGTAACCTTTTTTTTGGCGGAGGGCCGCGAGCTTGCTGGCCGTGACCTGGTATTCTTTCTCTAGCGCAGCGTGCTGATATTGCAGCGTTTGTATCGATGACATAAGCACCCCAAAAACGACTGTCAGTCAACCTACCCGAAGTTTTGTTTCGATTAACCCTAATTTTTGATCGATTTGATCGCGTTCTGCTTCTGCCTGCTCAACTTGGTGGGTAAGCTTAAAGCGCGTTGCTGGGTCATTTTCATAGCGAAGGGCAGTGCTTAACTGTTCAAGTTTAGTTTGCAGCAAATTGTATTGTTGCTCTAGGCTAGCTTGCTCTTGCTCCAAGCGTTGCCGCTGGCGTGGGGTGAGGTGATTGTCTGCTGGTTCTATACCTGCAGTTTCATTAGAGGCTTTTGTGATATTTGACGCTGTTTGCTGAGTCGCCATTGCCTCCGCTGCCCGACGAATTCCCTGGGCAACATTTAAAAAGGCTTCGTCCTGGTTGGCCCAAGTGGTAACAGCCTGAGCGTTTTTGGGTAGAGCTTGCAGTTTGCCAAAGGGTGCCCCGTGCCAGTCAACGGGTTTCAAAATAATTGGAATGACGCAGGCGGTACCGGCTTCGTGGCGCTCCATTGCTTGCTTTAGCTCGATATCGTAGCAGTAGTCAGATGCTAAAAAATCGGCACTAATTAGGAGCAGAATAATTTGTGCGGAATTGAGGTAAGCATCGATTTCCCCAGCCCATTCGCTGCCAGCAGTGATCTGGCGATCGTGCCAGGCATCAATGACGCCTTGCCTGCGCAAAATGCTAAGATGCTTGGCTAGCTCATCTCTCAGGGCTTCATCCCGATGGGAGTAGGAAAAGAACACTTTGATGCCCATACAACTTGCTCCCCTGACTTTCTCTATCAGAAGTTTAGTGCATCGGAGGGATGGCTGTTGATTTCTTCTTCAGTTAAAACAGTTAAAGAAAAAACCTGGCATTACTGCAAGCACAATCATCACCACGAAGACAATGTCATGGGACGAGAGCAATTTTGCCGTGCATCCCTGGGGCACTATTCTGGAGGCATGGCCAAGGTGCTGGGTGAGTTTACGAGGCTGGCTTTTGAAATCGAGAAAGAATCTTTTGGAAAACACTGGGTTGATTGGAAGTGGGCTTTTCAGCTAGTTGAATGGGTTCATCCTTAAATTCTTTCAGACGGTAGCCGTACTCTAAGTTGTTTTGGTTTTTCCGTAAGACAGGAAACAGGCGAAACGCTCCTTGGAGTAGTTGGGCTTCATTGTCGTAGATAGCGTGGTGAATCAAACTGGTACGCTTGACCGCGATCGCTCCCACGGGAAACCAGTTGTTCTTACCACGAATCCGGATATAGATCTCAAACTCAGGGATCCCTGCCGACTTCATCTCATCGTATTGTTGGCTAGCCGCCCGCCGCTCTGCGGTTCGCTTTGAAACTTGGGGCTGGGGTTTTGGTGCACCGAAACCGCGCTGAGTTGTTGGCATAGAGCTTTACTCCAGGGATAGATTTTAATAAAAGTTTACATGATTCTCAGGTTTCTTGTTCACTCCTGATGGGGGCTTCCGGTTTGGTAGGTGAATAGCCCGGTTTGCCTAGAGCCATGGCTACTTTTTAGAACGTGGATCCAGGGTGGAGACCTTGCCTGAGTGGCTTTCTCTCGTTTGTCGCTATCCTCCGACCCATTCCACCGATACAATGGGAGTGCAAATTACTGCGTTGCTGCATCCAATGACCGCTCCTACCAAACTTGAGCCTGTTTTACAGCCGGTGGTTGATACCGATCCTGCCGTTAAGCCAGAGGAATTGGATAATGAAATTCCTGATGAGGTCGAAATGTCGCTGTTCGACCATCTGGAAGAATTGCGAATGCGCATTTTCTACGCCCTGATTGCAGTGGCGGTGGGAGTGGTCGGTTGTTTTACCCAGGTAAGACCAATTGTGAAACTGCTGGAGGTGCCGGCCCAAGGGGTTAAGTTTCTACAGTTAGCACCGGGAGAGTATTTCTTTGTCTCGCTGAAGGTGGCCGCCTACAGTGGCATTCTTGTTGCCAGTCCGGTGATTTTGTACCAAATTATTGCTTTTGTGCTGCCGGGGTTGACTCGCAGAGAGCGGCGGTTTTTAGGCCCAATTGTGTTTGGCTCAAGCATTTTGTTTGTGGCGGGTTTGTTTTTTGCCTATATTGCTCTGGTGCCTGCGGCACTGCGCTTCTTTATTTCCTACGGGGCAGAGGTAGTTGAACAAGCTTGGTCGATTGATCGTTACTTTGAGTTTGTGCTGCTGCTCATGTTTAGCACAGGGCTAGCGTTTCAGGTGCCTGTAATTCAGGCTTTGCTGGGTTTCTTAGGAATTGTTTCCTCAAGGCAAATGCTGTCTGGGTGGCGGTATGTGTTGTTGGGGGCCGCGATCGCTGGGGCGGTCTTAACTCCATCCACAGATCCCCTGACCCAGAGTTTATTGGCCGGAGCGGTGATTACGCTTTATTTTGCGGGTATTGGCCTGGTAAAGGCGTTAGGCAAATAGTTCAAAGAGCATTGCCCCTGGATTTTGGTAAAAATAACTATAATCCAGAAGGATAGGTACTTTCCTTGAATGATTTCCTTCTGTTAATAGGGGCTTTTTGTGTTTACAACAACTCTCTCAAAACCAGGGACGACTCATTTTCCTCAGGATCTATTTGCCGCAATTCAGAAACTTAAGCAGGATCTGAATGCGGTGATTTTGGCTCATTACTACCAAGATCCAGATATTCAAGACGTTGCAGACTATATTGGCGACTCCCTGGGCTTATCTCGACAGGCTGCCAATACTAATGCCGATGTGATTGTGTTTGCTGGGGTGCACTTTATGGCAGAAACTGCCAAAATTCTTAACCCTGGTAAGTTGGTGCTGTTGCCAGATTTGGCAGCAGGTTGTTCCCTGGCTGATAGCTGCCCGCCAGATCAATTTGCTGCGTTTAAGGCCGCTCACCCAGGACATTTGGTGATTTCCTACATTAACTGTACGGCGGAAATTAAAGCGTTAAGCGATATCATTTGCACGAGTTCAAACGCTGTGCGGATTGTGCAGCAAGTGCCACCGGAGCAACCCATTATTTTTGCTCCGGATCGCAACTTGGGTAAGTATGTGATTGAGCAAACAGGGCGGGACATGGTGCTCTGGCAGGGGAGTTGTATGGTGCATGAAACATTTTCTGAAAAGAAAATAGTGCAACTGAAGATAGAGCACCCCGATGCTGAGGCGATCGCCCATCCGGAGTGTGAGCCTGCGGTGCTGCGCCATGCCAGCTACATTGGCTCTACTACGGCCTTGCTGAATTACGTGCAACACAGTGAAAGCTCTGCTTTTATCGTGGCTACGGAACCAGGAATCTTGCACCAGATGCAAAAGGCTGCCCCTGAAAAGCACTTTATTCCAGCACCACCGTTAAACAACTGTGCTTGTAATGAATGCCCCCACATGCGGCTCAACACTCTGGAGAAGCTCTATCTCTGTATGAAAACCCGCGCACCGGAAATCATACTGCCAGAGGCAACTCGTGTAGCGGCGCTGCGCCCGATCCAACGAATGCTGGAGATGAGTATTTAGGAGAAACCTTAGGAGATGAGGGCGATGGGGGGATAGGGAATGGAGCCAGTTTTGCATTGCTGGTTTTGTCACTGCCTCCCTCACCCGCTGCCACTTCGCTATTCTCCAGATTCAGCCAACCTTCTACCCTAGGAGTTATGTCAGCCAGACGGTTTCTTCGTTAGGGTGAAGAGGCAGAGGACTGGAGGTTTGGTGAAGATGCGATCGCTCGGCTGGCTAATGATGGCAGGGATTCTGATGGGTTGTCAGGGGATTGAAACAGCGCCATCTCCAGGGACGTTTGAATCGCGACCTAGCAACGATGCGATCGCCCATGCGGCTCCAACTCGCAAAGAAAGCGTGATTCAAACGGAGTTGCTGACTCCTAGCCCGATTCAGGTAACGTTGGCAGATCTGCCAGCCCCCTATAGCACTCGCAGCGCTGGCAAACCTCCTAATATCGTGCCGATTCCAGCAAATCCTACATTGAAGGTGCCACGAGGGTTTCAGGTCAATGTGTTTGCGGAAGGATTAGATCGGCCCCGCTGGTTAGCCCTGACCCCAACGGGAGATGTGCTGGTGACTGAAACGCGGCAAAATCGGATTCGCCTGCTGCGAGATACAGATGGTGATGGGGTTGCTGATAGGAATCAGGTGTTTGCAACTAGCGCCAATGGCCTGGATATTCCTTTTGGGATGACGTTTAGTCAAGATGCTTTTTTTCTAGGGAATACGAATGCGGTTTTACGATTTCCCTACCGGCCTGGCCAAGAGCGTTTGACGGGAGTGGGGCAAAAGATCACGGATTTACCAGGGGGCGGTTACAACCAACACTGGACACGAAATGTGTTGATATCGCCAAATCAGCGGCAACTCTATGTGTCGATTGGCTCGCGCTCAAATAATGATGCGGAGGCGTTACCCCGTGCCTCGGTACAGGTGATGAATTTAGATGGCAGCGATCGCCAAACCTTTGCCTATGGGTTGCGGAATCCGGTTGGGCTGGCTTTTCATCCCCAAACGGGGGATCTCTACACGACGGTGAATGAGCGGGATGGCATGGGAGATGACCTGGTGCCGGATTACTTCACGCGCATTCAAGCAGGAGAGTTTTATGGCTGGCCCTATGCTTATCTGTCTCCTAACCTACCAGACCCCAACTATGTCCGGAATGGCAAGAGTGTGAAGCCAGATTTGGTGGCCCAGACCCGCACACCGGATGTGCTGTTTAAGTCCCATTCGGCAGCACTGGGGTTGCAGTTCTACACGGGGAATACGTTTCCAGAGCGCTATCGCAACGGGGCGTTTGTGGCTTTTCGGGGATCCTGGAATCGCGATCAGGGAACGGGCTACAAAGTTGTCTTCATTCCCTTTAACCGGGAAGGCCGACCACGGGGACACTACGAGGATTTTATGACGGGCTTTTTGCTGAACCCCACAGGGCCAGATACCTGGGGACGACCAGTCGGTTTGTTGGTGTTGCCTGACGGTAGCCTGCTGGTGACCGAAGAAGCCAATGGGCGGATCTACCGCATTCAATACCAGGGGAGTTCAGATTCAGCTCAATAGAAAAATCTTGCCTTTGCAAACCGGCGGGCATTAGGATTACCCTGGCAGATTCATAGGGGTATCTTGCCTTGGGGCTGTTGGCCAGGCACTTTATGACAATGCTCGCTGCAACGCTGTGCCTATCATCAGACCCAGAAGACCTGTTAAGTAGCGATGAGGCCCATACAAAGCCGGATGCTGTGGTGGCGAGGTCAATCCCCCCTCAGGGAAGTTGCTGTCTGAAAGATGTTAGCGATGATGTTATGGCTTTGGGCAGACAGCTTAGGATCAAACCAAATGCTTAACTCCAATGCTGGGTAGGCTTTCTGACTTGCGATCGCCATGAGAAACATGGAGACGATTATATAAAAACAACAAGGGAGCACTATGATGCGGCACTATGACAAAACTAACGCTTGAACGCAACCAAATCTGGTTTTACTTGATGGCTTTAGCAATAGGGGCGGGGTGGGGCTGGCATCAGCCTGAGGCGGCCAAAGGGTTGGAGTCATGGATTGCGATCGCCCTGGGGCTACTACTCTACACCACCTTCTGCCAGGTGCCCTTCCTGCAATTGCGGCAAGCGTTTCACCATCGGCGGTTTATGGTGGCGTTGATTCTCGCCAATTTTGTGATTGTGCCTGGGGTGGTCTGGCTATTAGTCCATCTCTTACTCAACGATCCAAAGCTGCAATTTGGGGTGTTTTTAGTGCTGCTGGTGCCCTGTACCGATTGGTTTTTAACTTTTACTTACCTGGGGCAGGGGAATTTGAAGTTGGCGATCGCCGCTACCCCCATCCTGTTATTGCTCCAGAGTCTGCTATTGCCGCTTTACCTGTGGTTCTTCACCGATGGACAAGTTCACCACGCGATCAATCCCACTGAGTTTCTCCACGCATTCCTGGGGTTGATTTTGCTGCCAATGAGCTTAGCCTTGTGCACCGAACAATGGGCAAAATTCCATCCGGCGGGCGAACCCTGGCTGAAGTTCACGGCTTGGTTGCCGATACCGCTGTTAAGCTTGGTGTTACTGCTAATTGCCGCCATTCAGGTGAAGGCCTTATCAGGGCGATCGCTCACTTCAATGGGCAACGTCATCCTGCTGTTTGTGGCATTTCTGGTAATCAATGGCTATCTATCCCGCTGGATTGGGCAGCTATTTGCACTGGAAACGACGGCTAACCGCACGCTCACCTTTAGCCTGGGTACCCGCAATTCCTTTGTAGTTCTACCTGTTGCGTTGGCGCTGCCAGAATCTTGGTCTGCAGTGGTGACAATCGTAGTTCTCCAACCACTGGTGGAATTGACAGGCATGATGGTTTATCTATGGTGGGTACCCTACCAATTGTTAAAAACACCCCGTCAGCCTTGACCTGATGCCTGAGGATAGAGAATAGAGCAACCTCTAGCCCGCCAGCCTCATACTGCTCCACCTGAGCGGAAAGTGTTATAAAACCAACAATGCCTGATGGAGTGGTCCTGGCAGTTCACCCATTCCGTTATTGATCTATGCCTGAACCCATGGTTTTTGGAAATCTTCTGTCTGCGTCGACTCGTGCGGATGTCATCCGGGCGAAACTGACTGACCTGCGATCGCGCCTGACCCAGCATCAACTTGATGCCTACCTGATCCCTTCTGCTGACGAACATTTGAATGAGTATCTACCAGAGGCTCGCCAACGACGCGATTGGGCGTCAGGGTTTACAGGCTCAGCAGGCGACTTTTTGCTAGGGCGAGAGCAAGCCTGGTTGTTTGTCGATTCTCGTTACCATGAGCAGGCTGAACAACAGGTGGATACCAGGCAGATTCAGGTGGTGAAGCTGGGCCTGGAGGGAGAGAAAACCCTGGAGGAAACGTTGCAAACCCTGGGAAAGGCGGCAACAGAAGCCGGGACTTCCCTGCGGCTGGGGTTTGACCCTTTTACGCTGGCGATGAACCAGTTTGAGCTGTTGCAAGACAAGGTGGAAGGGGCGGGGGTAACCCTCGTGGCAATCGCCGACAATTTGGTTGATCAGGTGCGATCGCAGGCTCCCTGGTCAGAGCAGGATCCAATCCCAGCAATTGCCCAATCGCCTCTGTTTCTCATGCCAGAGGAGCGAACGGGCGAAAGTGTTGAGAGCAAGTTGCAGCGTGTGCGGACGGAACTGAGGCAACAAAACATTCAAATTTTGCCAATTACTAAGCTGGATCAAATTGCCTGGTTGTTTAACCTGCGGGGTTGGGATATTCCCTACAACCCAGTTTTTATTGCCTATGCGATTGTTACCCCCGATCAAGCCTATCTATTTACAAACCTGGAGCGCGTTGAGCCAGCGATTCAGTCTGCTCTCCAACCTCTGGTAGAGTTACGGCCCTACAGCGCCTACACCACCACCCTCAGTCGTTTGGTTGCAGCCCAGCCAGCTTGCCGGGTGTTGCTTGACCCCAAGCACACCACCCAGGGCACCGATGCCTTGCTGCGATCGCCCACGCTCAATGGCAAAATCGTCAAAGCCACCAATCCAATTGAGGGCATGAAAGCCCGCAAAAACAAGACTGAAATCGCCCAAATGCAGCAGGCCAACCTGCAAGCCAGTCGCGCCAAAACCCTCACCCTCAAATGGCTATCTGAGCAACTTGCCAACGGCATCCCTGTTACCGAGGCTGATGTTGCCCATAAAATCGAGCAACTTTACGCCGCTGAACCCGGTTTCCGTGGCCTCAGCTTCAACACAATCGCTGGGAGTGGTGCAAACAGTTCCATCGTGCACTATGGTACGCCGAGCCCCAGAGTCACCCTCACCCCTGGTGCATTGCTATTGCTCGACTCCGGAGCACAGTACGCCTCTGGCACTACTGATGACACCCGTACCGTTATTGTTGGTACGCCCACATCCACCCAGGTCGAGCGCTACACCGAAGTACTCAAGGCCCACATTAACTGTGCCATGCAGAAATTCCCTAAGGGAACCACAGGCGCACAACTTGACGGCATTGCTCGCTCAACTCTCTGGCATGCCGGGCTAGACTATGGCCATGGCACCGGGCATGGGGTCGGAGCCATGCTCAACGTCCACGAAGGCCCTAATGGGATTAGTAAACGAGTCAGTCAAACCCTAGAGCCAGGGATGATCACCAGCATCGAGCCAGGGTTTTATGAGCCGGGTTGGGGCGGCATCCGCATTGAGAATCTCTATGTGGTCAAAGAAATTCCCTCTGAAGCCGACACCCAAAAACCCAAAAACCAACCCCCCTGGTATCAGCTAGAACCTCTAACCTACATTCCCTTTGATCCCAACCTGATTGATCTCAACCGCTTGGATGCTCGGCAGAAAGCATGGCTAGAGCAATACAATCAAACCCTGGTTGAACGGCTTGGCCCCAGCCTGAGTGCGACAGAAATTGCCTGGTTGAAGCAACAAATCACTTTCTAAACCTGGTGGCTTGTTCGCTTTAGTTGTGTGGGGGCGTCCCCACTCCATTCTTTCGTTCCCGACAAAACCCTCGAGCGGTTGAGTTTACTTCAGCGATAACGTTTGCTGATCATCCTAATCCCAGAAGAGCCGCTGAATTTGGAGTTTTGTTAGGGAACTCTGAGGTTAGATCCCTACAGGCAACTTTATGTAACAGAACGTTCCAATTCCTTTGCCGGTAAGACAAAGGACAGACATGATTAATAGTCACGAGTATAGTCACGAGTGTTGCATCAAAAGTTAACCCTAATCAACTTTCTGATGTTCCGTTATCCGTTCGGTTCCATTTGACAAGATCATTAGGATCATTAATCGTGAACAGGGGGAGTGGGAGCATTGCTCCCAGGCAAGGAATTGCCCCCTCCATCCTCAACATCATCTTTCGTTTAATTGCATCCAGCGACTTAATAGTTCTATTTATTTGGGAGCAGCTACCATGCCACAAGTATTCGTAGAAGCAAACACATTTCTAAAAAAACAGTTACTAGGCTCCACCGAATTATCCGATTCAGAAAAGCTGTATATGGAGAAAGGGCGTACTTTTCATGTCACTCATTACGCCCCTGATCGAAATCAACACCTATTTATGAAGCTAGCTTCCCCCCTACCTGCTGCCGATAAAGTCAGCCGCCTTGAGGTTGTCTATGCCTATGCCCCTCATGTCAGGGTTGATGTCGAAGAGCGGAATCAACGCATTCAACTGCCGGTTAAGTATTTCTCTCAGCTTGACAATGATACGCGCATCTTTGGCCCTGGCTGGCGACAATGTAACACCACCAGCAATGCCATGCTGGCCGATTATTTACTCAAGGGCCAGTTAACTAAGCAAGCACGGGAAAGAGGTTTATCAGAACCAGAATCGGTCTACATGCGCATTGTTGCGAAATATGGCGACACAACGGATCATCTGGCTCAAACCCGAGCCTTAAAAGAATTAGGGATTGACTCCTATTTTAGTTACACCCTGTCGGCCAATGAAGTTCTGGAATCTCTCAGGGCTGGCATTCCAGTAGTGGTGGGTTTTGCCTACAAAAGCTCGGGGCATATTTGCGTGATTGTAGGTCATGACCCAGTACAAAGGTATTGGCTGGTGCATGACCCCTATGGAACTCGCCATGGAGCTAGCAGTAACTACGATGTGGGCGTGGGCGGGGCCTTTGACCCCTATACCTATGACACGATGCAACAGATTTTTTGGGATATGGGTGGTTCTTCTGGTTGGGGCAGAGTGGTGACAAGTGTGCAAGGCAAGCCAACGGGCCTGCCTTTGGGAATGTAGGCCCCCGGATGTTTAATGCCTACCCCTCGTAGCCCTGGCGCCTGCAAGTCGGGGCTACATGGCATAGACACGACTTACCTTGGCAGGTTTTGACAATTCCTCATGCGTCTAAGTCCGCGTAGGTGGATTCTGTTTCTGTCGTTGTAGGCTGAACCGCTGGCCTTTTTACAAGCGCCCTCTTAACGCTGATTATCAGAAGTTTTGGTTCAGCGTTCTGGATGCCCCTCTGGTTCTGTAGAAACGGGGTTAAGGGAAGCCAGAGGGAGAGATGCCAGGTTTTGGGTGACTTCTAGGTAGATATGCTCTAGCCGAATGGGTTGACGTGTCACTCCATTAATGGGGATTCCGTCAAACTGAGCCAAAATTTCTCGAAGTTCCATGGTTTGCGGCAAGCAAAAAGCTAAGTCTCCTTGATAACGGCGGGTGGAGAAACCAAGGGCCTGCGCCCGGGCGATCGCAGCAGCTTCATCGGGCGTTTGCAGCAAGATGATTTCCTGGGCGGCCATCAAACTCTGCAATTGGGCAAGGCTTCCTTCTGCTACAATTTTGCCTTGTTTTAAGATGCCAATGCGCTGACAGAGGCGCTCGGCTTCATCCAGCAGGTGGGTCGTTAGCAGAATGGTAATTCCCTGGCTTTGGAGGTGGCGAATCAATTCCCAAAGATGATAACGGGCCTCAATATCCAGGCCGGTGGTCGGTTCGTCAAGCACCAAAAGCTGGGGCTGATGAATTAAGGCGATCGCCAAACTCAGACGACGCTGCATCCCACCACTCAGGGTCTCCACCCTCTGCTGGGCCTGCTCAACTAACTGTACAGCGGCGAGGCAAGCTGAAATGCGTTGCTGTTTCTGTCGGCCCCGTAGGCCGTAGAGGCTGGCAAAAAAGTCGAGGTTTTCAGCGCTCGTCAACTGGCGATAGAGTAACGGCTCTTGGGGAGAAACGCCGAGTAGTTGTTTCGTCGCCTCAGATAGGGGTTGTCCGGCAATCTCAATTGTGCCGCTGTCTGGCTGCAACAGATGACACAGCAGGTTAATTGTAGTAGTTTTACCGGCACCATTAGGGCCAAGTAGCCCATAGATTTCACCGGGGGCGATCGCCAGGTTCAAGTTATCTAAGACAACCCGATCACCATATTTCTTAGAAAGATGGGCAATTTTTAGCACAGGAGAATGCATCGAGTACAGCAAGCTAAATCAAACTTTTCTGAAACTGTGGATGGGCACTATTGAGCACTGTTAGGGAAAGGATTGACCCAGTTTAAGCCAGCATGGGTTCATCTACCCTCTCCAGACTAGCAATAGAGGTACCGAGCGATCGGCTAAGGAGGTTGCTTCCCAGGAAATGACTCGTTAGCTTCGGCTTCTTTTGACTCTGCTCAAGACAAGTCGCTCAACCAGATTGGGCCTTGAGGGTCATTAAGGGCAAGTTTGGGTGGTTAGAATCTATCCAGGAAATCTCCTAAGTTACCCTCTTTTTATAGCTGCCGCCAAAACAATTAGGACATTGAAAATTGAGAGGGGTGTGGGGGCTGCCCCCCCGCCAGAGGTTCTCCCCTTTACCCGCCCCTGACTAAAGATGACTATGGCTGTGCCGCATTGTCTTGAGAATCTATTGCATTCGCAGCTAACGTTCCCAACACCACAACCCAGGCAATACTGGCAATGGTATGACTCTGGCAGTAGTATGACTAGGGATGATTGGTCAAACCGCAGGCCCCTGACTGAGCCAGTCAATGCTTCTCAATGCTACGGTTCAAAGAGGAGTTGCCTGCCAGGCTCTAAATTCAGCACGAACCCTAGCATTTTTCACCGAACAAACAACGGCTCTGAATCGGAAGTTCTGGAATAGGACAAGCCCTGATCAGGAATCCTCAACACGAGGATGGTCTTTTCCGGGAACTTGGCTTTATTTTGGCCTTCCCTGTCTGTAGATTTCATCTAGAAAAAAATTCCTTAAAGAGAACCGAGGGATTCTGTGTTATGAGTGAGTTCCTCTGGCTGGGTCTTGTATGCTATCACTGATTGTCGTTGTGTTGCAGTGAGTCTAGTGGAGCATCCATGACTGCCAAACCCTTTGCTTTACAAGAATTACCCACCGACTTGATGCAAGAACGGATGCCACGGCATGTGGCGGTCATTATGGATGGGAACGGGCGGTGGGCAAAACGGCGTGGTTTGCCTCGAATTATGGGTCATCGGCGTGGGGTAGACGTACTCAAAAGTCTGCTGCGCTGTTGTCGAGATTGGGGCATTGAGGCGTTGACGGCCTATGCCTTCTCCACAGAAAACTGGGGCCGCCCTACAGAGGAGGTCGAGTTTTTGATGACGTTGTTTGAGCGAGTGCTGCGGCAAGAATTGCAGGAGATGATGCAAGAAGATGTCCAGATTCGCTTTGTGGGAAATTTGACGATGCTGCCGCGATCGCTGCAGGCGGAGATTGATCGGGCTGTGACAGAAACACAAAAGAACCATGGCATTCGCTTTACCGTTGCAACCAATTACGGTGGACGACAGGAGATTTTGCAAGCCTGTCGGGCGATCGCCACCGAGGTACAGGCCGGGCAATTAGAGCCAGCAGAAATTGACCAGGCCGTGTTTGAGCGGCACCTTTACACCGCTGGGATTTGTGACCCTGACCTGCTGATTCGCACCAGTGGTGAAATGCGGATTAGCAATTTTTTGCTTTGGCAAATGGCCTATGCCGAAATCTATGTGACGGATACGCTCTGGCCCGATTTTAATGGGGAAGAGTTTCACCAAGCCTTAATCAACTACCAGCAGCGGGATCGACGCTTTGGTAAGGTGAATGTCCCCTAGTTCTCATCCTTTTGGCTGAAAAAAATCCCCAGTGAATTGCCCTATCCGCTTACCAGCGGCCTCGCCAGCCATCTCGATTCATGCGGTTAAACCGTGGCTCTTGAAAGGTGTTGCCAATTCCCTTTAATACGCCCCGACCTACTAATCCTAGGCCGCGGCCAATCACCTCTGTTAAGACATACACCACCCCACTGCCAACAAACGCAATGGCAGCCCGTAGGCGAGGGGCGATCGCATCCCGTGCTTCTAAGGCCAGCGTCACCAACAGGGGAATCCCCGTCAGATTCTCCAACTCCTGGTTACGGGGGGCATAAACCGAGGTTTTACCAATCCCCCCTTCCCGCAGTACCCAGAGATGATGGCGGCTCTCAAAAATTGCCTTGGGTTCGTTAAAGTACCTCTGCGCTCGATACTTCCAGGATAAGTTGTTCCGAAACCGCTCCACCTCACGGGTTGAAAGCAGTCGCTGGTCAAAAAAGGTTTGTTTCACGTATTCAATATTGGCAAAACGATTGAGGAGAGGCTGCATTACCCCATTTGCCACTTGCAGCAGCAGGTGGTGCAAAATCACTTCTGCGCGAGTCATCGCCTCTGCATCGCCAGGAGCGAGAATCGCATCATCGACCGTCAACGGTGCCTGGAAGATCAGATGGGCAAAGAGTTCTGGAACGAAGGGAATCTGATTAAGAATTTCTGTCTGTACCCGATCGCCATCTTGCAGCAGATAATCCACCAGTGGCACATCCCCCTCTGGAGTTGGTAAGGTCGAGTACTTGCCAAGATACTCCGTCAACGCCTCCTGCCAGAGATTCCGCAAAACACTGGGGTAACGCTGGGCTAACTGGCCAGCAGACACCTGGGAAAACCGCAGATCATCCAGGGCCGACTCAAACTGCCGCAATACGATATGAAGCAATTCACGTTTTTTATCGTCCCGCAGAATATCAATCTCCAGGGGGGTATCTGTTAGATTCCGGAGGCTTGATTGTAGCCGCCCACGGGTAGCCTCCAGTAGCGATACCTGCACCACGCGAATCGCTGGGGTCACAGAGGGTTGCATTGGTGCTACCTGGGCATCTGGGGCGGTGGTTGCAACAATGCCAGCGGCTGAGCCAAAGGGAGAAGCCCCTGCTAACCGAATCCGATCGTCTGATTCAGCCCTTGTTACAGGAGCCTGATTCTGGAATCGGGGGCTAACTGGCCGCATTGGTGCTGTCGGCACCGTTATGAAGGGTTCCGTTTCTGAGGCGACACCGGCCATCGTGGGGCTGCTCAGCAGACGCTGAAGTAGCCAACGGGCTGCGAGTAGCTCCCGCCGCCGCCCCGTCAATACCCACTCATCTAACAGGGAAAGCTGAGGGTAACGCAGTTGGGCTTCAATGTGGGCGATCGCCCCATCAATTTGTTGCAAACCCGATCGCCTCAAATTCCGCTTTAACACGGCCAGGGTTGTTTCATCGGGGGCAATTGCAGAGGACGCAACCGGTGGGCGAGCTAAAATCGCCCGGCTGATAGATGCCATCCCGTCAGACCAGTAGGATTGCCCCGCTGCCACCTGTCGAATCGCTGGTACCAAGTTGGCGATCGCCCGTTGCTTGTCACAATAACCCGTTGCCCCCGTCTGGTAAGCGGTTGCCAAAAAGGCCGGTTCTAATCGCTGGCTCAGTAACACCAACGGCAGGGTAGGGTAGGCTTGTCGAATCTGCCGACAAAGGGCTAAGCCAGGCTCACCCTTGCCGCGCAAATCCAGGCTGAGAATGCCTACTACTGGGTCATTCCCAGCCTCTTCCAAAACATCACCCAACACTCCCAGGGCAATCGCACCCGCGTCAACTTGTCGCACTAGACGCATATCATTAAATTGGGCCAGGTGAGCGGCCAGACCTATCTGATAGATGGGATCATCTTCGAACAAAACCAGTCGGATAGGGCGGCCTTCTTGGGTGGGTGGTTCCCCTGAGTAGCTCATGGCAAAAGGATGGGCGTTTAAGGGCAAAAAAACAAAATACTAGCCGGATCATACGCCATTCACAACAGCCGCAACTGTGTTTGATAAACTTCCTCCTCAGGAAAAGAATTTATTGCCGTTTCTGCCAGCGTCAAGGGAGAAGCCTGCTCCGTTAACAGTAGGTGTTCTGCCGCTGCTAACAAATCAGGGAGCAGATCTTGCAAATCGGTGCGCTCAGCCAGGTAGGTCTGCAACGCTTCTAGCGGATTCAGGTCTGCATCGGCATCCAGTTCTGGGATGCGGGGCCGTGCTAACTGACTGATCAGGTGGGGCTGCATGGTATAGCTATGGGCGATCGCCAGGGCCTGGTGCAAAACAGCAGTATCAATCGCATCGACCTGATCTGGGCGGAGACGGTAAATGAGTCGCACCACAGCATCTTGAATCGGGCTAGCGGCGATCGCCTGCATCAACGCCACCTGGGGGTCTGCCACAGTTGCCAGATCACACTCAATCGTACGAAAGGCCCGCCCCGGTAACGGACAAAACTCAAACCGAGTGTGGCCCCGCTCTACTTCTCCAAGGACATA
>Ga0272446_1004524_pt1 | contig 16364 bp, 21 predicted proteins | sample YNPCB0061_FD_194587 | JGI IMG/M metagenome (GOLD analysis project Ga0272446, IMG submission 194587) | Hot spring microbial mat communities from Yellowstone National Park, WY, United States - YNP-CB-006-1 | ecosystem: Environmental > Aquatic > Thermal springs > Hot (42-90C) > Sediment | place... | reverse complement strand
CATTTTTTCTGCAGCTCCTCCCCCCACCCCTCCGCCGCAAGGCGGAAAAAAGAATGGAAAGGAAATTTTTGGGGTGCGGCGACGCTTTGGGCCTCCAAAAAGAGCATCGTTTAAATATCATCTTTTGTCGATTTTTTCTTCGTCCCTTGCGCCGAGCTGGAACGCTCCCATTACAGCGTTTATGCCAAAATCTAACGGTGCGGCTTCGTCCGTGTTTGTGGTTTTCAAAAAGGCTCGCGCTTCGTGCGAACAAATCTTCATGTGCCTTGTCCCACCCACCCGATACGCGGCACGTAAACAAAAGTCACTTTTGAGAAAAATTATAAAATGGCTTTTGTTTGGCTCCCCGTAGTTTCAAAACCTCTTGAAAAGAGCTAAAATGACACTATGACAGGCCAAAGTAAAACGGATTTCGAAATTTTAAATGAGCTTCGACAGCTTGCTTATATGTATGAACTCAATTCTGTTATTCGTTATGGCCTTGTTAGGGAAGAGCAACACAAGACACAATCTGTTTCTGAACATATAACCAACATCCTCACTTGCGCGCATTTCTTTAAAGACATAATTACTGATGGTCATAAGTTGGATATGGGAACAGTTTCGCGTCGCGCTTTGATTCACGACATTGGCGAAATTGAAACTGGTGACATTGTAACTGTAAAAAAGAATGGTGATGATACAGAGCGCGAGCGTTTAGCCCTTGTTACTGTGATGCAAAAAATTCCGCCGAAAATCGCCGAACAATTATTAGCAGATTTTGAAGCAGTCGAAGCGGCTAATGATTTGGAGGGTAGGTTTGTGCGCGCAATGGATAAATTTGACGGGTTCTTTTTCCAAGGCATTGATGACGGTATTCGCATGATACGAGCCGTTACTCCCGATATCGAGATTAGGAAAAACTATCTTGATAGCCTCACTGGAATTATGGAGGATTTGAACTTCCCAGAGATTGTGCCGTATGTCAGGGTTGCACGCGATGATTTGGTGGAACGAGGATATTTAAGGAATGACGACTAAATCTTCTGATAGAAAACGAGCTTGTATCGGTCTGGATCGCGGATAACAAATTCGCGGTGTCTCCACGGCCAGTCGCGCGGCTCGGTCGATGGTTTGAGACCTTTAGCCAATAGCGACTGAAAGTATTCGTCTATTTTTTCAACTTCAATATTGATATACATCCCTGTTCCTTTCGGTTCGCCAAAGGCTTCTTTTTGAAACGTCTCGCCTTGCTCCTTTGCCGTTTCCTTATCTATAAATTGCAAAGTCATTGAGCCAAGCGACATTTGCGCAAGTGTCTTTTCTTCACGAGCTTTTTGAAAGCCAAGTTTGGAATAGAAATCAACCGTTGCGGAAATGTTGCTCACATAAAATCCAAGAATGTTGATGTTCTTTAGCATAGTTATCGCTCCCACTGCGTTATGTGCGGCGAGAAGTCTACTTGATAATCTGGTATATCGATAGAAATGCCGTATTTAGTCGCCTTGTCGTATTGCGCTTTGTCCGAACGGTCGGTTATGTGGAAAACCTTGTCGGTATAAATTACAAAATGCTCTTTATCGGTCTTGAAGTCCGCATACCAGTTATGCTCGCGGTCTAAAGCTTTACTGATTTTCTCCGCGATTTCGGCGGCTTTATCCGCCAGTATTTCAACATCATGCAAAGTCCATTGCTCAACCCACGGCGTTTTGTGCTCGTTCGTTACCGGCTCAACTTTCGTTGAGACGATTTTTACATCGCCCAAAACAGACTTGTCCGTCAAACTTTCTTCGATTATTACTCCGGTAAAATTCATAGTTTTATTCAATGCTCCCGCCGTGATACCAACAGCGATAAATTAGTTCGTCGTTCAGATAGATATTTTCCTCGCCGGAAAATCTGTCCAAAGTTCCCTCAACTTTGTTTGTGTATTTGCTGTTTTCAAGCACAAACTCTTTCGGGCCGCGCACGGGCAGAATATCGTCATACTCTTGCATGAGTGCGGGACGAAGAATCGTGTATGCGTCTTTCGTGGACACATCGGGATTGAGCACATGACCGTAATAGTTCATGCCCCAGACAGGCTTTCCGGTCTTATACACGATTTCTTCACCGATAAAGTCGCGTGCGCCGAAATATGTGTCGTGATATGTGAGCCCGCCTTGTTCAAAGTGATAATCCTCTGACGATGGGCGAAGTGGCGCGGACTTTGCCGCGTCCTTGTTTGCGTAGGTCGCTTTGTTAGCGGCGTTGAGAAACTTTGTTAATTGGTCGTGGGAGATTTCCATGTTTCTATTCTAGCAGTTTTTAGGTGAATTTGAAGCGCCGCCGCACCCCAAAAATTTCCTTGCATTTTTTCTGCAGCTCCTCCCCCCACCCCTCCGCCGCAAGGCGGAAAAAAGAAAGGAAATTTTTGGGGTGTGCCGCCGGAGCGTAGCGGAGGCGGGCTGGTGTGCAATACCACGCGATCCGAGCGTACGCTTCGCGTCCGCATTAGCACGCACGCGGAGCGTGCGAAGTCAGTCGGGGTTTTGCTGGAAATGAGTCCGAACTTTTTGATACAATGACCACCAAAGTTCATTTGCCGACTGTTCCGCCTCGGCATTCTGGCTTTGCGCGTTGCGCAAAGCCAAAAAATCCCACGGCGGCAAAAAAGAAAAGGAAATGGATTTGTCCAAAAATTTGGGGTTCGTTCCGACTTTTTGGACAAACCGCTTCATTTCCTCGTAGTTTTCGGAAGAAGCCAAATTTTTGGCTTTTTCGTACTTAGCGTCAGACATTTAGCGCAAGGAATGGTATAATCCATTCGTATCCAAAACCCAACAAGTTACCGGCGCCTCACGATCCGTGAGCGGGAGGAAATCAGCCGAGGTATCGCGGCAGGCATATCACCGGTCGAGATCGCCAGAAAATTGCGTCGTTACAGAGCCACTGCCTCCAGGGAAATCAGATGAAATATCGGTACGCGCAGACGAGAGTGTATGACCGCAGGCACTTTTGTACCCCGTTAATTTCTCATGTTGTATCAGGTATTGCACCGGCGACAACCTGTTCTTGAAGGAGTGCAATATGTATCTGAGGTTATGCATCGAGGATGAGGACGCACACGTTGCGCCTCCCCCTCTTGAGGATAGCGATGCCGTTCACGAAGTCGCTATCGGCGAGGGGGCGATCTTCTGTCTTTGTGCCATTGAGCGCAACCGCCCCGCCATCGAGAAATTCGCGCGCTTCTCGTTTCGATGAAGCAAGACCGGACAAGATAAGTGAATCAAGTATACTCGTACCGACTGCCACCGATGTGTGGGGCGCGGCGGAGATAAGCATCGCGGTATCGACGTTGTCTCCTACAGGAGAATCACCGAAGAGTATCGCGGATACCCTTTCCACGTGCTCGACCGTCGCGGCGCCATGTACGAGTGTGGTAACCTCGCGCGCGAGGCGTTTCTGCGCGATGCGCGCACCGGGATTGGCGCTCTGTTCCACCAAGGTCGCGGCAATTTCTTCGAGCGAAAGATCGGTGAAAATTTTGAGAAATTCTTCAACATGTTCGTCGTCCTGATTAAGCCAGAACTGATAGAACGTATAGGGAGACGTCTTCTCCGGATCGAGCCACACTGCGTTGCCCTCGCTCTTGCCGAACTTTTTACCCGAGGCGTCCGTGATGAGCGGGATCGTAAGGCCGTAAGCAATTTTTCCTTCTTTACGACGGATCAGCTCGATTCCCGCCGTAATATTGCCCCACTGATCGGAACCCGATACCTGGAGATCGCAGCCGTATTCGCGGAAGAGGTGCCAGAAATCGTATCCCTGCAGCAAGGGGTATGCGAATTCAGTGTAGGTGATCCCCTCCTCGCTCGCGAGGCGCTTGGCGATCGCGTCCTTCTTCATGAGGTTGTTGATGGTGAAGTGCTTGCCAATATCGCGCAAAAATCCGATGAGATCGAGCCTTGAAAGCCAGTCGTAGTTGTTAAGAATGCGCACCTCGCTTCCGAGGATGCGCGAGGCTTGCAACGCGAGCTTAGCTGCGCGCTCGGCCACGACTTCCGGCGGCGTGAGCGGCCGCTCCACGTCGGGCTTAGGGTCGCCGATCATGCCGGTTCCGCCGCCAATGACGAGAATGATCTCGTTACCGGCTGCCTTGAGGCGGCGCAGGAGCATGTACACGGCAAGGTTCCCTGCGTGGATAGAATCGGCGGTTGGATCAATGCCGAGGTAAACAGTACGCTTTCTTTCAGTAATCTCATCGAGCGTCTCGCTCGAGTACTGATAGACGAAGCCGCGCGATTGCAGATCCTCGGATAGTTTCATGGCAGCAACTATAGCACGTGGGTGGGATCAAAAAAGGACCTTCTCGCGTGAAAAGAAGGTCCTCCGTAGAGTTGTTCCCACATACCGCAGGAGGAGATGCGATAGAGGTGAGGAAGCACTATTCACAGTACCCGCCGCCGGAGTGGTGTCAAGGGAGTTCAGTGCGCATCTCGTTACGCTTTTGATCGCGCACGTTTTCCCGCTCGCGTACAGCGTGCTCATCCATGCCGAAGTGGTGCGCAAATTCGTGCCAAATGGTATCGGCAACGATCGCGCGCACGCGCTCGAAATATTCGGCGTCGCTCGCCTCCGGTCCCACCTCCTCCTCGGCTAAGTCGAGAATCGGAAAGCGATAGAGCGTGATCGTATCGGGGAGCGTCATGCCAACGCCGTACATCTCGCCGCGTGCGGAGAGTGGAACCCCCTTGTACAGTCCAAGCAGTGTCTCGTCGTCTGAAAGGCCTTGGAGTTTGCGATCCTCTTCGCTCGGCTCGTCATCGGTAAGAAGTGCTACGTTTTGGATCTTCTCGCGTACCCATTCGGGAAGCTGCTCATACCCTTCGGCGACCAGCCGATCGAAATCATGCATGTCCATGCGGGCAGTGTAGCATTGGTTGTTGCAGCATGAACAAGCCCGCGCATATGAACGCGGGCTTTTTGGTGTTCACCTATACTCATTTCATGGTCGCCATGAGTCCGACAACAAAAAGTGCGTTTAGACTCGAAATGACCAGGATCAGCACGTAGGCGACGGTTGTCAGCGTACCGAATTCGTACGCGATAAACCACAGGACGCTACTGCCCGAGAGCGTAAGTAGCAACCAGGTGAAAAAAGAATAAAGACTCACTTCTTCCTCCCTTGTGACTCCGTTTCAATAAAACCACATGAGAGAACTCTTGTCCAAGCTCCCTTACGCGCGCGGCCTCAAGAGCGGAAAGAGCTGCGCTTCGTGCACGGGCCGGTTCTCGAGGAAGGCGAACAGTCGTTCCGACATGCCAAAACCAAAACTCGGCGGCATGCCATACTCCATTGCGCGCACATACTCTTCGTCGAGCCGCTGCGCCTCCTCGTCGCCGGCATCGCGCAATGCCTGCTGCGCTTCGAAGCGCTCACGCTGGTCTTGCGGATCATTGAGCTCACTGAAGCCCTTTCCCATCTCGCTTCCTGCAAGGATGACCTGCATACGTTCGACGACGCGCGGATCTCGATGGTTCCGCTTGGCGAGCGGCTCAAGATATGCCGGTACGTTAATGAGCAGTGCCGGGCCAGTAATTTTTTTGCGGAGCGATTTCCATAAATGATCGATAGCGCGCGGCAGATTGAGCTGCTCCCCGGTAGGGATCTGCGCATCGCGTACTGTTTGTATCGCCTCTTCCTCGGTGCACGAGAGAGGGTCGATCCCGAATTTTTCGCGCAGAAGATCGCAAAAGTCAATTACCTTCCACTCGTCGGCTAAATCGATGGTATGGCCGTTAATCTCGAATGTGAATTTTCCATATACATTTTTCGCGATGCGGCGATAGAGTTCTTTGACAAACTCGCAGCCGCTGCTCAGATCGCGATAGGCTTCGTAAGATTCAAGCTGCGTGTAATCCTGCAGGTGTTCGCGCGACTGCCCCTCGTTTCGGAATATACGCCCAATCTCAAAAACTTTTGGGAATCCGGCAACGAGGAGTCGCTTGAGCCACAGTTCGAGTGAAATGCGCAATGAGACATCGAGATTGAGCGCGTTGTGGTGTGTCGTAAACGGGCGCGCATCGGCGCCGCCGGGAGATGTCTCGAGAACGGGTGTTTCCACTTCAAGGAAACCTCTCTCGAGATAGAAATCGCGGATGGTGCGCCAAAACATTGAGCGGCGCTCTGCCATGGCGCGCAGCTCCGGATCGAGAATAAATGAGATGTAGCGTTCACGCAGCTTCAGCTCTTCATCCTTGAGTCCGAACCACGAATCCGGGAGCGGCAAAAGCGATTTAGCGAGCATCTTCCACGATGCTGCCTTGAGCGATTGCTCTCCCCGCTTGGTCGTGAACGGTACGCCCGACACCTCGATGAAATCGCCGATGTCGGTCGCGTCGGCAAAGAGGCCGAAGAGGGCGGCACTCATATCATTTTTTTGAAATACCACCTGTATTGTAGCGGTTCCATCGAAAAGATCGACAAACATGATGCCTCCCTGCCCGCGACGTGCCATGATACGGCCGGCGATCGTAGCCGTCTTCCCGACACTCTCGCGTGCCACAAAATCGGCCTCGAGTGCGGCAATAGTTGTATCGACCGCTGTCGAAACGGGGTAAGCGTCCATCCCCGCATCCTTAAGGAGCCCAATTTTACGAATTCGCTCGGCCCTGAGTTCGGCTTCCGTCATGAGGCTTCATGATAGCAGATTGCAGCCGTACATGCAGTTAGTTTGTTTGACACAAGTGCTACGAGAGTCGACGTGCGATCTCATTCGCCCAGCGGAACGTGAGGAACGTGACGAGCATGATGACGACCCAGCCGATCAGGACGTCGCGGCCGAGCGCGTTCTCGCGCTCTTCGACAGCGCTCATACCGCGTCCGGCGACGACGAAGCCCTTGTCCCCTGCCGGGACGACGACGATCGCCTGGCGCACCCCCGGTTCAGGCATCCAGGTAACGCGATTCTCACCGTTCTTTTTTGCGGTGTCGAATATGCCGCTTGGGATGGTCGGGATGACGCCATGGAGGAGACCCGTCGATGCCTGCGGCGCGTGATCGGCGTCGTAGAATGCGAACCACGTGGCAAGGCTCGCGCTTATTTCGATACCGACGCCTTGCGGTGCGAGCGCCTTGGGGCTGACCCCTGCCTCGATCACGCGGGCCGAATCCTCGGCAATCTGAATTTGAGGGTCATTGAGCGAGTTTCGATAGCTCTGCTGAACGACGAGAAACACGAGCGCGCACACGCCGGTAATGGCAACGGTAAGCGGCAGCCAGGCGCTGAGGATATCGCGGGTTTTCATGGTGAGGCCATCATAGTACACTGACGCCATATGCTCCACAAGAAGATCAGAAGCTTCCGCTATGCGCTTACGGGATTGAAGATTGCCTGGCGCGAGGAGGCAAACTTTCGCTTCCATACGTATGCTGCCATTCTCACAACTATCCTCGGTATCACGTTCTCCATCTCGCGCAGCGAATGGCTCTTCCTCATCGCGTGGTTTGTAATCGTGCTCACGGCCGAGACGTTCAACACCGCTTTCGAAGAGCTCTGTGATATGGTTCGTGCGACTCACGATCCGCACGTGGCCAAGATTAAGGATCTCGCGGCAGGTGCGGTACTCATCTGTTCCTGTGGTGCCCTCGTCACCGGGTGTATTATTTTTGTCCCTCACATTATCGGTCTATGACGGACCCGTTTGGAATCGACAAGTCGGTCCTCGAGTACTTCGCGCACATAAGAACGATCAGCGGGACACTATTCTTCATTAATCTGAGCGAGCTGGTAGGTCCGCTCGCGAGCGTGGGGATCGGGCTTTTGGTTGCACTTTCTATGTATGTGCGGCGGAATTTTGCCGGCATCGCGGGATTGGCGGTAGCGCTCGGCGGCGCGAATGCGGCATGGGTAATCATTAAGGAGCTCGTACGGCGGCCGCGTCCTCCCGTCGCGCTCTCATCGTTTATCGAAATAGGTTGGTCGTTTCCGAGCGGTCATGTAACCAATGCCTTTGCACTGGCAACCTTTGGCACAATTTTTTTGTGGAAGCACCTAGAGGGGCGCATGCGCACCATCGCACTCGTGCCGCCAATTATCGCGACACTTGTGGGCTTCGGTCGCGTCTATCTCGGCGTGCACTACCTCAGCGATGTGCTTGCCGGTGCGGTTCTGGGAATCATATTCGGCGCGCTCGGCGCGGCTGCGCATTCCTTCTTTCTTATGCGTAAAGCCCGATAAATACGAGAGCGATCGCGATGCGATAGTAGCCAAATGCGGCAAATCCATGGCTCTTCACGAAAGAGAGTAGCCAACGGATACTCATGAGTGCCACGATGAATGCCGCAATAAATCCAACCGTAAGAGCTGCGGCATCTGCCTCGGTAAACGCATGTGCCTGCTTATAGAGATCATAGACAGTTGCGGCGAGCATCGTGGGTACGGCAAGCAAGAAAGAAAACTCAATGACGGCTGCGCGACTCATGCCGAGTATTTCGCCGCCGATAATGGTTGCTGCTGAACGGGAGACGCCCGGTACAATTGCGATTGCCTGGCAGAGTCCAAGGATAATGCAATCACGATACGAAAGCTCCCCGATCGAGCCGGTTTGCTCGCTGCTGAGCCGGTCGAACGCAATGAGTGCGATGCCGCCCAAAAAAAGTGATCCGATGACAACGTACAGGTTGCCATTGAGAAATTCCTTAAAAAATGGATACACGAAAAGGCCGATGAGGCCGGTCGGGATGAACGCAACCGCAAGTTGAGTGATGAGACGGTGGTCAAAAAATCGCCGCCAAAACAGCACGACAACCGCAAGAATAGCGCCGAGCTGGATCGCGATCTCAAAACTCTTTTGCACGTCGGTCTGAGCGAGACCGAGGATCGTAGAGGCGAGGATAAGGTGCCCAGTCGACGAGATAGGAAGAAACTCGGAAAAACCCTCGACGATTCCCAAGATAACAGCCTGCAGTAGATTCATGTTGTATTCGAGTGTATCACGCGCTTATACCTTACCCCAGGTGTGCATGATCGTTCCAAACGAGCACATGCCATGGGTTGAGGTGTTCGTGCGATTGATCATAACGAAAAACAGAAAGTCCGGTGTTAGTAGAGACGAAGCCGCGTGCAAATGGCAAAAACTGTTCACCGGTGAGTTCGGGGCCACAGAGCATCCGTGCCATAAGAACCCGCGCAAAGTACCCGTGGCTCACGACTAATATGCGCTCCGCGTGATGCGACTCGAGGTAGGTAAGCGCCGCGTCGGCGCGTGTTTTGAGATCGTCGAAATTCTCCCCATCCTCGACTCTGCCTCCATAACCCTCGCTTGTGCGCAGCCACGTGCGCATGAATTCCTTCACCGCGGGGTCACTTTTACTCTTGCCGATCACGGAAGTAGGAATATGACGCTCCTCGAAAAGGGATGAGTATTCGATCGGGACATTCACCTGCGCGAGAATAAAATCTGCCGTCTCACGCGTACGCTGCATGGTGCTGCACACAATTGCCTCGATGGGAAGCCGCGTGACACGCTTGCCGATAAAATCTGATTGCTGCCTCCCCTTCTCCGTCAATCCCAGGGGGCCATCATCGTACGTCTCGGAAACATTCACAATGCTCTCGCCGTGGCGCACCAGATAGACCGTCTTCATGGATGGAGCATACCATGTACTGCTATCCCCGTCAGCGCATTGACGGAACAGCCGCTTCTGCTAGGTTTGCAATAGTTTCTCGTACACTCAATCAAGGAGAAAACTATGATTGCCTACGCAATTGTTGTGTACCTGTGCATGCACGATACGCCGTGGCTGTGCAGGCACGAGAATATCGGCACGACCTCATCCGAAAAGTCGCTCAGCGCATTTTGTGTCGAAGATGCGCCAAATATCGTCTTGCGCTGGCAAGACATACACAAAGAAGTTGATGTGACCGGATGGGATTGTCGCAAGGAATCACGATGAGCAAGGCCCGCGAGAGTGCGGGCCTTACTTTTTACCCTGCGTCTAGAGGCGAAACTGCCCATCTTTGTAGATGAGGACCTCTCTGCCGTTGTGGAGGTGAGCAACAACCTGGCGACGTGTTGTCGAAATAATGTCGGTGTGTACCGATGAGTCATTGAAGCCGAGCTCATCGAATGCCTCTTGAGAAATCTCACTAATGTCGCCGATGTGCGTATCTCTGTATGCCATACCAAGCGCGAGGTGTGTGTTGCCCTGCGGCCCGCCCATGTTTTCGTCAAATAGCGTTTCAGCCATGAACTTCGTAATGCGAGAATGGCGAGAATCGGTAAGCGAGTACTCGCCGATCTTGTTAGCGCCGGGTGTCGCAATCATCTGTCTGAGGAACTTCTCGTTTGTCGTCGCGCTCGATTTAACGACCACACCATCCTTGAACCACAGTTGAATCCCCGTAATCTTGTTGCCATAGCGGTAGAGCGGCTGATTAAAGCGTATCCAGCCATTCGTGCCGCGCCAATCGGGTGAGGTGAAGATCTCGAAACTCGGCATATTGAATCCGCGACCGGCGAGCCACTGACGATTCTTACCGAGTGTTATCCAAAGATCTGAATCGGGGCCCGTCATGTGAAGTGTCGCGATGTACGGCGAAAGTCTATTGAGCCTGTTTTTGTAGTACTCGATCTCTCGGTAAACCTCGCGCCACTTTTTCTTGGGATCTGGCAGGTCGAGGAAGCACGCCTTGATAATCTGATTCCAGTAGGCTTTTTCGGAAAGGCCAGCCTCTCGAGCCATGGCAGGCGTTCCGTACATGCCGATTGTCCAGGTAAATTTCCCCTTCTGCTGCTTCTCATTGCGCCAGTCCATAAAAGGCTTCATGGCGACACCGCGCGCCATAATCTTCTTGGGATCAACGCCATCCAAAACATGCGGATCGGCCTCCGATAGAATGAACAGCGAGTGGTCGATCTCATCGATCAATCCCTTTAAATACGTTGCCGGGAAGAAACTAATTTGCTCCTTCGTTGCATGTTCATAAAAATAGCGGGTCGTCGAGCTGCTGCGGCGGCCGTTACCTTTCGCATCATCGGGGCTATAGTGGCTAATGACGTGTCCCCCCGCTTTTATAATTGCATTATGTGCGGCGACGTAGAGGGGCTTCGCGCTCTCACTCGCCGAAAGACGCACGATATCGCCCCTCTTGATGCCCTTGCCCATATTGAGCGCAAAGTTCACCAAAACGTCGGCGTATTTCTCTAATACCTCTGGTGAAGGCGTGTAAGGTTTTCTCATGGTGCAAGAGTACTCGTCGAACATGATGTTGTAAAGAAAAACGACGCGGCGCCGTGAGACGCCGCGTCGTTTTCGGCAGGGGTTACTGCGTCGAGTTGCTCGTGGATGCCGCCGAAGTGCTCGCGTTGATCTTCTTTATTCCGTTGATGACGGTCTTAAGATCTGCACGTGCAGCTTGGAGATCCTTCATCGCCGACTGGAGCTTGGCGCGGGCATCCTTGAGAGCCGTCCTATTGCTCGCGGCGACAGCGGTATCGCCATTGTCTGGTTTGAGGTTTGCTGTCATCGAGACGGCAGCGTCGGCTTGCGTACCTGCATCTGCAAGCTTGCTTGCCGCGTCAGAGAGGGCAGTCTGCAATGCCGAGACGTCGGCACCGGTTCGTGATACCTCGCTCAGGCGCGCCGAGAGCTTGGTTGAAAGTGCCGTGATTGTATCAATGGTGGTATGGATCTTATCTGCAGCAATTGCGATGTGGGCCTGCGGGACTACCAGCATGAATATGCGGTATCCCTGCGTGATCGACTGAAGATCCGACTTGAGAGTCGTCGTGGAGGTTTCGGCGTCGATCGAGGCCTTGAGGCTTGTGAGTGCAGAAATCTGCGATTTGACCATCGCATCTATAGAGGCTTTAACCGCATCAGAGACTTTGGTCATACTGGCGACCTGTGCATTAAGATCGGTGAGGATACTGATGCGGCGATCGATCTCCTTATCGCCGCGAGCCTTCGCCTTGGCCTCGCGTTCGCCCATGATGTTCGCCTTAATTTGAGCACGAGTTTCAGTCGAGCTTGCGCTGGCGCCGAGAGATACCGATGCGCCAAGGTTTGGTCGTGCGGCCAGTGCCGGACTTGCCGATGCCATGATCACGAGGGCGGCAGCGGCGGGAACAAGTGTGTATTTATTCATAGTTCAGATAAATATGAATTAGTAACTAGTATCGCCGGCCTGGTCGTCCATGCTTTGGTCGATATTGGTCGAGCTTTGCGATACGCTCTGTATTGACGCGTCAACCGCCTTGAGGTCGGCCTCGAGGGAGGCATCGGAGGTACCACGCCCGCCAATCTGCAGACCGGCATTCTCCTGAGGATGCGCGGCTGTTGTCGCATCAGGCGTCTGCGATTGTTGCTGAATCGCCCCCGGTTGAGGCTGGTAATTGTCGCCTGATGGATGTGCGTAGGTAAGGTAGCCCCAGATTGCGGCAATGGCGATAGCAATCGGGATCACAATTTTTAGTGCAATACTCATAGGTATATTACTAACTCGTATTTACTAATAATACAGTATTATTCTACGATTCGAATTCCTCCACATGGGATAAGACGATCGAGTTGTACACTCCTTACCACTTACCACGTTGCACCACACAATGCATTCTCAAGTCTGTCGAGTGCTATGGCGAAGGCGCCACGGCGCAAATCCGTTTTAAGATCACTCGCGCGGTCATAGACCTTTCGAGACTGCTCAGCGAGAATGTGTTGGAGCCTTTTGACCACATCCGCCTCGCTCCAGTGTTCCTCCTTGAGATTTTGTTCCCATTCGAAGGTAGAGACGATAACACCACCCGCATTTGCGAGAATATCGGGTACGACCGGAATGCCTCGTGCAAACAGCGCATCGTCGGCTTCCGGTGTCGTTGGTCCGTTCGCCAGTTCGAGGATGGCTTTGGCGCGGATATGGGCGACGTTCTCACTGGTAATTTGGTTTTCGAGCGCGGCGGGAATGAGAAGATCGCACGCAAGTTCGAGCAATTCAGCGTTCGTAATTGTCTTCGCGCCGGAAAAACCTGCGAGCGAGCCATGTTGTTTCTTATATGCTTCTACACGTTCGACATCGAGCCCGCTTTCAGAAAAGATGCCACCGCGAGAATCGGACATCGCGATAATCGTGTGGCCATGATCGGCGAGAACGCGCGCGACTGCGCCGCCGACATTTCCCATCCCCTGTACCGCCACTCGCACCGGTGTGGATATACCGATCTTCTCGCGAAGCGCCTCAAATACAAAGAAGCCCCCTAAGCCAGTTGCCATAACGCGCCCTTCCGAGCCGCCGCTATCGAGAGGCTTGCCCGTGAATGTGGCATGGCGTGTGTCGCCGGTGAGCTTTTCGTACTCGTCGGCCATCCAGCTCATGATCTCGGGCGTCGTATTCACGTCGGGCGCGGGAACATCACGCTCAGGACCTAAGACGGGATAGAGGCGTTTGACCCACCCGCGCGAGAGCCGCTCGAGCTCGTGTTTGGAGAGACTTTTCGGATCGACGGTGATGCCGCCTTTGCCGCCACCCATGGGAATATTCGCGACAGCACACTTTATGGTCATCCACAGCGCGAGTGCACGCACCTCATTGATGTCGGTGTCGGGGTGAAAACGAATGCCCCCTTTGTAGGGACCGCGCAAGGAAGAATGCTGCACACGATAACCCTCAAAGATCTTCGTCGTGCCATCATCCATGGTAACGGGTATCGAAACCGATATCTCGCGTTCTGCGCGCGAAAGGTGCGCTATTGTCTCGGGTCGTGTTGCGCGGACTTCGGTCGTGCGAGCGAGCTGTTTTAAGGCGTTTTGAAATGCATTCGCACTCTCCATGAGCACTCATTGTACACCGGTAACACGGCTTCCGCTGCCCATCACTTTCGTATGCCATTGGGGTGCTTTTTGGGATCGAGAAGCCACCAGAAGGTTTTAGAAAAATTTTTAGAATCTTTGCAGACACGCTTGATATAGTAGAGGTCTTTTGTGGGGATCGATTCCAGAATCTTCCCCATTCGCGACATGGTGATCTTTTCGTATCCATCCTGGATGCGTGTCGCATTGAGCTCATCGCAAAAGTAGCGCATGAGTTCCCCGCGCTCCGTCTTACGTATTTTGCTCGCGGTAAACTTGAGCTTTCCACCGATATGTTGCATCGCCATGGCCGCATTGTAACGCCTCTGCTATGCTTGTCGCCATGTATTCGATATTGCCGTATACGGATAACCCGGCGCTCCGCGAGAAGGCAAAACCTATTCCCGTGCACCGTATCGACTCGCCAGCCATCGAGACGCTCATTAAAGAGATGAAGCAGCTCCTCTCGCGTGAGCAGTATGGCGTCGCACTCGCCGCACCCCAGGTAGGCGAATCGCTACGGCTCTTTATTGTGTCTGGCAAAGCGCTTCTCAAAGCAGATGAAAATGAGAACAAAAAACAAAATGAGTCGGCGTTGCCTGATGTGGTGTACATCAATCCGGTGGTGACAAAAATATCTCACCAGAGGAGTAACAAGCATGAGGGTTGCCTCTCCATACGCGGTAAGTGGGGCGTGGTGCCACGTGCGGAAAAGGTAACGATCACGGCATACGATGAGCACGGCAAAAAGTTTACGCGCGGCGCATCGGGATTCCTCGCTCATATCTTTCAGCACGAGATGGATCATCTTGAGGGCATTCTCTATATCGACAAAGCGACCGAGCTCTACGATGAAGAGCATGAGTATGAAAACTAGACTCCCCTTCGCGTATTTTGGCACCGGCAACATTGCCGCGATGGTACTCGACGAGCTCCTGAACGCGGGATTACGTCCCGAATTCATTGTCTCGAGTCCGCCGCGTCCAGCCGGGCGAGGCAACGTGCTCACGCCGTCGCCGGTTGCACAGAAAGCAACTAAACTCGGTATTGATCTCCTCATGCCGGAAACGCTCGATGATACAGCGGTCGAGGAGATAGCCGCGCGTGTTCGGGCGCGCGATATTCGTATCTTCGCCCTCGCCGATTACGGCGCGATTATTCCCGCTAAACTGCTCGCGGTGCCGGAGAAAGGCATCGTCAATATGCATCCGTCGCTGCTGCCGCGTCTGCGCGGCCCCTCGCCTATTCGGAGCACAATACTTTTCGGCGAAAAGCCGGGTGTTTCGCTCATGATTCTCGACGAACTGATGGATCATGGTCCCCTCCTCGCGCAAAGAGAGGTCGATACCTCACCGCTCGGACCAGTGCCCGTTCACGGCGCGGCACTCGATATGCTTCTTGCGCAGGCGGGCGGCGCGCTTCTTGCAGAGACACTCGAGAGCTACATGCTCGGGAAAATCGAACCGCATGAACAGGATCATACTGCTGCAACGTACTGCACAATGTTTACCAAGGAAATGGGCGAGCTCGATCTTGTGCACGGAGATCCGATGGAAAACTTGCGCAAAATACGAGCGTTCGAAGGCTGGCCGGGCACGTACGCATTTTTTTCGCGTGGCGATAGGCGTGTGCGGGCGAAGATCATCGATGCGCATCTCGAGGGTGGGAACCTTATTATCGACACCGTAATACCCGAGGGGAAAGCGGCGATGCGCTACGCCGATTTTGTACGAAGTGGCGCTCGGCCGATAGCTCAGAGCTTATAATAAAGGTTCGATGTGCCAGGCAAACTTGCCACCGCCTGCGTACATCGCACAAGAAAGGCCCGTCGGGGATCGCGAATGATTCCCGACGGTGTTTGGATGGGTAAACGTGTCAGAGCTCGGTGTTTTCTCTACGGAGCCACGACTTGATACGTGCGCCACCCCTTTTGAGGAGGGCGAGGGCACGATTCTTTTCCCTGCTCGTCCGCCGCACCAGTTCATCTTTGGCGATATCGATTGCCGCATTGATCGACGCCCCATGCCCAACGGCATGCAACCGCTCGCCTCCGGCAAAGATCGAATAATCGGCCCTGTATACGAGGCCAGTTGCGTGTTTATCATCGTGCGAGAGCAGGATATCGCAGGAGATGTCGCTCTCGTTGTGATTCCCGAGCACCTTGCGCACCGCACGCGCTTTCTCTTCGGCGTAAGTACGAATATTCGGAGTGAGATCGAGGTTGTGGGTTTTGATTGAAATATTCATAGCGTGAGCTGATGATTATTGCGCAAGTATAACATCGAATCGCTTGCGCGACGATCGGGCGCCGGTTCTCATACGGACGTTTTTAATCGGTACGTTGTAGCGTAACGCCACAATTTGGCGCAATCGGGCATTGGCTGCGTTTCCTCGTGCGGGCTCCTTTACCGATATGCGCAGCGAATGCGGGCCACGTTCTTCTACCTTTTCGCGGCTCGCATCGGCGATAGCCTCGACTATGACGCTCACTCCTCCTCGATCCATATCGCTACGGATTCCGTCGATAGAGTCCGGTAAGGCGCGTCTCGGCAAT
>Ga0272446_1004522_pt1 | contig 16367 bp, 14 predicted proteins | sample YNPCB0061_FD_194587 | JGI IMG/M metagenome (GOLD analysis project Ga0272446, IMG submission 194587) | Hot spring microbial mat communities from Yellowstone National Park, WY, United States - YNP-CB-006-1 | ecosystem: Environmental > Aquatic > Thermal springs > Hot (42-90C) > Sediment | place... | reverse complement strand
CGATAGCGCAGGGGCACGCCCAAAAAACAATTCATATTGCAAAATTCAGTAGCTTGAACCTTTGGTTTTCTCGGTTTTTCTTACTTTTGTTGTTTGAGTAAATCGATATGGCTATTCTTGTATTAGGAAGTTCAGGGCAGTTAGGAAAATCTATAGACCTCATACATTCATCTATGTATTCTGAGGTTAAGGTTTATTTTACAGACAGAAATACGATTAACCTTGCACAACCCAACACCTTAAAGGCTTTTTTAGACACACACAAAGATATTGAGGTTTGTATCAATGCGGCGGCATATACCGCCGTGGACAAAGCAGAACAGGAAATCAATCTTGCTACTCAAATCAATACAGATGCGGTGGGGCAGATAGCAAGAATGTGTTCCATGTACAACATCAAACTAATACATGTTTCAACAGATTTTGTTTTTGACGGACAAAAAAACACTCCATATACAGAAACAGATGCTACATTTCCGCTTAATATCTATGGTAGAACAAAAAGAAACGGTGAAATTGCAATAATGGAAGAAACAGATAATTACATTATTATCCGAACTTCATGGTTGTACTCCCCTTTTAATCAGAATTTTTTTAATACTATCACCCGATTAGCCAAAGAACGCACTCAATTAAATGTAGTTTATGACCAAGTTGGTACACCGACTTACGCTTTACATTTAGCAGAAGCTATTTTACATATCTGCAAGCATCAGTCTATAAAAAATGGAATTTTTCATTACAGCAATGAAGGGGTGTGTTCATGGTATGATTTTGCTCATGAAATTGTGAGATTACAAGAATTACCTTGCAAGATATATCCTATTCTGTCAGAACAATATCCTACACCTGCACAAAGACCGCATTATTCTGTGCTGAATAAGCATAAAATAAAAGAAACATTTAATTTGCATATCCCACACTGGATACAAAGTTTACAGGAATGTATTTCGCTACGGAATACACTTGGCGGTACATAATTTAGCATAAGGATTTTGAGCAACAGGCATATTGCTTTTTACAGAAAGCATAGCAAAATGCAAATGCGTAGGAGAGCGTTTTTTATAGGCATTCAAACCTGTTCTACCTACTGTACCCAAGCTCTGCCCTGCGTAAACTACATCTCCAACATCAACAAATATAGAGTGCAAATGGGCATAGTAAAAAAGACAATCTTCACTTGGACTGTACACCCACACGTATATACCTCCGCGCAAAGTAGAAGTCGTATCCCAGCTTTTACTGCAAGCTACCACAACCCCTTCCGTAACAGAAAGCACATTAACAGGTTTTTTCTTTGTATCTTCTATACAATCCTGATTGTAATCATAAATAAAAATATCATGTGCAGGATGCGCCTTATGGTTGTTTCCTGTAAAATAATCATATCCTTGTGGAATATAACCTTCTCCATTTTTTCCGCCAATAAATTTAGGTGTGTACCCTTGAATAGGAAATACCCACTCTTTTGCTTTTTGCAAATACAAGGCTTCCAGTCTGATAGCTTGTATGAGTGTAGTGAATTCTTTTTTTGCCATAGCAGTATCTGCGGTTTGGTCGCGGATTTGGGTATTTAAACTGTCAAATCTGTGACATAAACGAAGTAGATTTTGGGCGCAGACTAAAACAGGAAAAAGAAAAACAAGAATACTTAAAAAACGCATATTGAATTAAAAAATGTTAATCTTCTGTACCATTAAGGACTTTTATATCTTCGGAAGGCTGTTCGTAAATAGCATTTGCCATGTTTAATTCCATTTTACAGCCACCCATATATTTGGCACCTTTTTCTATAACCAAAAAAGCGGTTTCCACATCACCCAATACACATGCCGAAGATTTAAGAGAAAGTGTATTTTTTATTTTTATTTTTCCGATTACTTCCCCAATTATTTCTAATTCGTCAGCCATAATATTGCCTTCCACAAACCCATTGATGCCTATCACCACTTTTCCAAAAGCGAGTATATTGCCTACAACCCTACCGTTTACACGTAAATTGTTGCTGCAATGAATATTTCCTCTGATAACAGAATTTTCATCAATAATAGTAATGGTATTTTTATCTTGCATAAGATATAGTTGGTTTCACTTTCAAAATAAAAAACAAAAAAAGAAAAAAGCAAATTATTTTTCTTTTAGCAAGGAAGGTCTTTTTTTTTGGGTGCGTTGTAAGGACTGCTCATATCTCCATTCTTCTATTTTTGCAAAATGACCTGAAAGTAGTATTTCGGGTACTTTCCAGCCTTTGTATTCAGCGGGTTTTGTGTACACAGGCGGTGCAATCAAATCATCTTGAAAAGAATCTGTAAGCGCAGAAGTTTCATCAGATAGTACACCAGGTATAATCCTTGCCAAAGCATCTACTAAAACTAATGCGGGCAATTCTCCGCCGCTTAACACAAAATCACCAATAGAAATTTCCCGTGTGATGAGATGTTCCCGAACCCGCTCATCTATACCTTTGTAATGTCCGCAGAGCAAAATAATGTTTTTCAGTAAACTCATCTGATTTGCCATTTTCTGATTAAAAAGGTCGCCATCAGGGCATAAGTAAATAATTTCGTCATACGTTACTTTTTCAGCAAGAGATTGAATGCAGTTGTCAATAGGTTCTATCATCAGTACCATGCCTGCACCGCCGCCGTACACGGTATCATCTATTTGTTTGTGCTTGTTGGTAGCATAATCTCTCAGATTATGGATATGTACTTCCAATAAGTTTTTATCCTGAGCACGTTTAAGTATGCTGTGGTGCAAAGGACTATGCAACAGTTCAGGAACAGCAGAGATAATATCAATGCGCATATTTTATTCAAATATAATAAAAAACTGCTCTGCTTACATAAAAACAGAGCAGCAGGTTATGAGAAATTAGCCTTTATATTTCATTCAGTATTTTTTCTATAAAAGAAAGCATTTGGTCTGCTTTGCTGTCTGTGTTGCAGTTGGCATATTTCACGCGGGCATCAGGGCTGATAATAAAAATACTTGGCATAGATAAAGAGTATGAACCATCTGCGTCTGTTTTAGTCAATTTAAGACCTTTTCTTTCGTACATACTTTTAGTAAGTTCATCTAATCGGTACGTTACTTTATATTTGGTATGAATATTATAGTTTTTATCTTCTATAAAAGGAACTTCATTTGTAATACCTGCACGTGAGAAAGATTGCTTTGCCATTTCTCTATCCGGACCTATGGCTATAACTGTTCTACCTGCTTTTGCCATTTGCACCATTTTATCTTGCAGTTCAAAAATTTCAGGTTTTCCATAAGGGCATACGGCATCACGGTAGAACACCAATATCACAGGACCTTTTTTAAGAAGTTCTTTTAGGGAGACATTTCTTCCTTCTATATCTGTTTCTGAAAATTCAGGGGCTTTTTCACCTCTTTGTAATCCTTCGGGATAGGCATGCTGAGCAAAAAGATTTGTATTTAACAACAAAAATAACCCTGAAAGTATAATATAGGCGTAACGCATACTCTATAATATGAATAATCAAACTTTTGCAAAAGTACAGAATCTGTTACAAACTTCAAAGCAAAATTTGATTTTTTTATTTTAGAGAGAGTATGAAATACATACTTTTTAGGTTCGGAATAGATTTTTCATGTTTACAACTTTTGATGATTTACCTTATTTAGAAATAGGTAAGCAAACTATTAGAGCGTTCCTGCTTGCTGCGCGGCGCAGTCGGCGTGCTATGGGCTACGCTATCGCTTCGGTGCTTGGCGCACCATGCGTGCAAGCACGCATGCCCTCCGCATGCCTAACGCAAATCAAATATGTATGTTTTTGGGATTTTTTGCGAGGGCGGGGCTTCGCCCCGCCCTCGCATCTATTCGCAAATTATTCAAAAACAATACTACATCAAAAATGTTAAACGTGGGCTTTTTACCTTGTTTTTCGCGTGAGGGATAGCAGCGAAAAGCCCGCAACAGGCGTAGCCTGTGGAGTACAGACGTGGCATGCCACGTCTCTGCCAGCGTATAGCCCGACCCGAAGCAGAAGGGCGTTAGCCCTACCTGCGCAGGGACACGCCCATAAAAAACAAACCCAAACAGAAATTTTTATCATCTTGAATAGCATAAATATACATCTAACCCTAAACTGTTTTAAAATCGGTTTTTATATCTTTGTAGTATGGTTACTTTCTCCCACTTACATTCCCACACGCAATACAGTTTGTTAGACGGTGCGTCCAACATTCCTAAACTCATGAAACACGTTGCTAAATCAGGTATGAAAGCCATTGCTATTTCTGACCATGGCAATATGTTTGGCGTACCTGCTTTTTACTACGAAGCCAAAAAAAATGGTATCCAGCCTATAATTGGGTGCGAGTTTTATCTCTCCCCTACTACTCATGATGATAAATCTCCGAAACTTCCTCGCTATCATCAATTGCTTCTTGCAAAAAATGTAACAGGATATAAAAATCTTGTTAAACTGAACTCTATTGCCTATCAAAAAGGATTTTACCGTTATCCGCGTATAGATAAAGCTCTTATTCAACAATATCATGAAGGTTTGATAGCTACTACTTGTTGCCTTGCCGCAGAAGTGCCTTCGCTTATTGCATCAGGGCGCATAGATGATGCCCGTAAAGCCTTTGAATGGTGGTTAGACTTGTTCAAAGAAGATTATTATATAGAAATTCAACGCCACCCGATTCATGAGCAAGGATTAGACGATATTCCTGAACAAAAAATTGTCAACGAAGTGCTTTTGCAATGGGCAAAACGCTACAATGTAAAAGTTATTGCTACCAATGATTCACACTATGTAGCCGAAAAAGATGCAGAAGCGCATGACGTTTTGTTGTGCATTCAGACAGGTTCAGAATTCAATCAGCCGAACCGATTTAAGTTTTCGGGCAATCAATTTTATGTAAAAACGCCTGAAGAGATGCATCAACTTTTTCCCGACTTAACCGAAGCCCTTGAAAACACACAAGAAATTGTAGATAAAACCAAATTTGAACTGCCTTTTGGTAATATTCTACTTCCACAATACCAACTTCCGCAAGGATTTGCGACTGAAGATGACTATTTGGCTTATTTATCTTATGAAGGGGCAAAAGTCCGTTATCAGGGTATACCTATTGAGATAGAAGAACGCCTGAAATTTGAACTGCAAACCATCAAGCAAATGGGTTATGCGGGATATTTTTTGATTGTACAAGATTTTATCAATGCGGCAAGAAAACTTGGGGTTATGGTAGGTCTGGGCAGGGGTTCTGCGGCAGGTTCATTGGTAGCGTACTGCACAGGTATCACCAACATAGACCCTGTTAAGTACGATTTGCTATTTGAACGCTTTCTCAACCCTGAGCGTGTATCCATGCCTGATATTGATACCGATTTTGATGATGTAGGCAGACAAAAAGTGATTGAATATGTTATTCAAAAGTATGGCAGGCAAAGTGTATGTCAGATAGTTACTTTTGGCACAATGGGCTTAAAGACTGCCATCAAAGATGTGGGGCGGGTGATTGGTATTCCACTGCAAAAAACAAACGAGATTTCCAAGTGGTTAGATGCACTACCACTCTCTTTACCTGACGGAGAAACAGAATTTTCTTATGCGATCAAAACCATTCCTGAATTTGCGCAAGCCAAGGCGAATAGTTCAGACGACCTCAAAAAATTATTTGATTATGCGGAAGTACTGGAAGGTTCAGTCAGACAGACGGGTATTCACGCCGCAGGAGTGATTATTGCTCCTGGTGATGTATCTGACTATGTACCTGTGTTTGTACAAAATAAAGATGATGAGGAAATTGTTGCAGTTCAGTATGACGGCAAATACATAGAAAAAGCGGGTTTGCTGAAAATGGACTTTCTGGGGCTTTCCACTTTAACCATTATCAAAGATTGCTTGGCTTTGATAAAAACAAGACATAACCTTGAAATAGATATAGACAACATACCGCTTGATGATGAAAAAACCTACAAACTCTATCAGGAGGGGAACACTGTGGCTACTTTTCAGTTTGAAAGTGAAGGTATGCGGCAATACCTGCGCCAACTGAAACCTACCAACATTGAGGATTTGATTGCTATGAACGCTTTATACAGACCAGGTCCGTTGCAGTATATTCCGAGTTATATTGCCCGCAAACACGGTAAAGAAACCCCCGATTATCCGCATGAGTGTTTAATTCCTATTTTGGAAAAAACATTCGGCATTATGGTATATCAGGAACAGATTATGCAAGCGGCACAAATTATGGGAGGATATTCTCTCGGCGGTGCGGATTTACTCCGTAGAGCAATGGGTAAAAAAGATGCCAAAGAAATGGAAAAACAAGAAAGTATTTTTGTAGAAGGGGCTGTCAAAAAAGGAATTGACGAAAAAACCGCTAAAAAAACTTTCGATATCATGAAAAAATTTGCGGAATATGGCTTTAATCGTTCTCACTCTGCGGCATATTCTATACTTGCCTATCAAACAGCGTATCTTAAAGCGAACTATCCTGCGGAATACATGGCATCTGTACTTACCAATAACATGAATAACATGGATAAACTCTCTTTTTACCTTACAGAATGCAAATTTATGGGTTTGGAAGTATTAGGTCCTGACATTAACGAATCGGATTATGTATTTACTGTAAATGAAAAAGGACAAATCCGATATGGATTGGGAGGATTAAAAGGTGTAGGCGAGGGTGTGATTGAAGCTATAACCGAAGAACGCAAAAAAAACGGAAAATTTAAAGATATATTTGATTTGGTCAGCCGTGTAGATTTAAGACAATTAAACAAGCGGTGTATGGAAAGTTTTGCCCAAAGTGGCACATTTGACAGTTTTGGTGCAAAAAGAGAACAGTATTTTGCAGAAATTACAGATAAATCAGGTAAAGGTTTGTTTTTAGAGCGCATTTTACGGTATGGCAATAAACTTCAAGCAGACAAACAAAATCAGCAGGTCAGTTTATTTGGAGGCAATAGCGATAGCAGTGGTCAAGATTTAGCTCCTGTATTTCCCGAAGTAGAAGAGTGGTCTATTTTGGAAAAATTAAACAGAGAGAAGGATATTTTGGGTATTTACCTTTCAGGACACCCCCTAGACCCATATACATTGGAAATACATAGTCTTAAAATGAACATTGCCAAATTGGAGCAGTTAAAAAGTCAGAAGCATGAACATAGTATCCGTTTTGTGGCTATGGTAGAAGACACGCTCAAAAAACAAGATAAAAATGGTAATCCTTATTTGCGCGTTACATTAGCAGATTTTGAAAGCACAATGGAACTTACACTTTTTAACAAACAATACGCAGAATTTGCCAATTATATGGAAAAAGGTCAGATTCTTTTGGTTACAGGAAGGTTTCAACCCCGATACAAGGGTAGCACTGAGGTAGAGTTTTCTTTGCAAAAAGTTGATTTTATGACGGATATAGTGGAAAACAAAATCAAAAATTTATATATAGAAATTCCGATTGAAAAAATCAATGTAGAGTTAACTACAAAACTTCAAAATGTGGTTGCAAAAGAGAAAGGTACAACTCATTTATGTTTTACCATTACAGACAATACACAAAATCAAAAAATTAAAGGATATTCTCGTAAATATCAAGTTAAACTTAGCCCTGAGTTAAAGAAGTTTTGTATTAAGGAGTTCAGTTTGGAAATGTGTACTGTCAGTTTTTGATTTGAGTAGGAGTAAATTTTTTTGGGCGTTCCTGCTGCGCAGTCGGCGTGCTGCGGGCTACGCTATCGCTTCGGTGCTGACCGCACCATGCGTGCAAGCACGCATGTCCTTCGCATGCCTAACGCGAAAGAAGTGTTTTTTATGGGGTTGATGGGTTTACCCACCCACCCGCCCCCGAGTTCAAATGAGGTAAAAAACACTTCTTTTTTATTGTTTGTGGGCATTTTTGAGAGTTTATACGAGGGCGGGGCTTTGCCCCGCCCTCGTATCTATTTGTTAATTGTCTAAAAACTATACCACCTCTGATAAAGTAAACGTACTATTTTACCTTGTTTCCCGCGTGAGGGATAGCAGCGAAAAGACCGCAACAGGCGTAGCCTGTGAGGACTTGTAGCGTATAGCCCGACCCCGAAGCGAAGCGCAGGGGACACGCCCAAAAATTAAAAATCATATACATCAAATCACTGTAATACAGCTGTTATTTCAATTTCTACCCATAAATCAGGGTGAATGAGATTTTGCACCTCTACAATACTGGTAACAGGTTTAATATTTTTGAAAAATTCTCCGTGTGCCTTGCCTACATCTTGCCATTTGGTAATATCGGTAACATATATGCGCGTACGCACCACATCTTTGATACTGGCATTAACCTGATGCAGTGCATTTTCTATTTTTTGTAAAATAAATTTCGTTTGCTCATAAAAACTACCTTTACCTATAATATTACCTTCACCGTCTACTGCGGCTGTACCCGCTACCTCAATAAAATTACCTATTCTTACCAAACGGCTGTATCCTACAATGTCTTCCCAATAAGCCCCTGAACTGAGGTTAATTCTTTGAGAGTTATTATTCATTTCTGATGACATATTACTTTATATTATGATAAAACAATTTTTGAACTTCTTTTTTTAACTTTTCCACATTAACAGGTATAACCCCTACTTCTTCACACACTAAACCGCCTGCAAGATTAGAAAGTTCTGCTATTTCTTGCAAGGGCAATTTTAATGCCATGCACAAGGCAATTACACTTACTACGGTATCTCCCGCTCCTGAAACATCAGCTATTTTGCGTACATGTGCAGGAATATGAAAAAAAGCATTTTTATTTCCTATGACTACGCCGTGTTCGCTCAAAGTAATCATAACATTTTCACAAGATAAAGTATCCTGTACAATGTGTATAGCTTCTTTTAATTGTGTTAAATTTTGAGGATTTATGTTTAAGTGCAATCCCTCTTTGAGTTCTTTGAGATTAGGTTTGAATAAAGTGCATTCTTTATATGCGGTAAAGTTTCTGAATTTAGGGTCGACTACCACAGGTATCTGACGGGATTTAGCTAATTGAGTAACTTGTTCTATAAAATGAGGTTCTAATGCCCCTTTGTCATAGTCTTCAAAAATAATAACATCAATATTGTGTATCGTATTTTGAATAAGCTCAAATAATTGTTGATGTGCCGAAAGGGGTACAATATCTGTTTGTTCCGCATCTATGCGCAATAAGTGCTGATGATGTGCAATAATTCTTGTTTTTACAGTGGTTTTTCTGTTCTCTACCTCAAAAATCCCTTCTGATGTTAGATTTTCTTTTTTCAATAAGTCGTAAAATTGTGTTCCATAATAATCATTCCCTATAAAACCGCATAAAATAGCTGTTGCACCCATACTTTTCACGTTCAATGCCACATTTGCAGCACCGCCCAAACGCATCTCTCTCTTTTCCACACTGACCACAGGAACGGGTGCTTCGGGAGATATGCGCGTAGCATTACCCCATACGTATTCATCAATCATTACATCACCAATAATGAGAACGTTGATGTCCTTAAACTGTTCAAAAAGGGTATCTATATTCATATCAGAAAACGCAAAAATAGAATAAATCTATAACAAGCGGTTTTTTTGATTTTATTTTTTTGAGAAAACAAGGTTAATCAGTATAGTGAAGTTTCCTTGTGTTTCATAAAGCATAATCTACCCAAAATTCTGTATTTTTGCTGTACTTTCAGCATGAAAAAGAAAAGTCTGAAAAAAAATATCCCTCAACAGGAAGAAGACGAATATATCATCATACCCAATCCTATTTATGATGTAGTATTCCGCTATCTCATGGAAGATACTGAAAGTGCTAAAATTGTCATTTCAACCATTATCAACCAAAAGATAAAAACCCTCATTCCTGAACCTTTAACCCATACTGAAAAAGATGACGCACTCATAGACCCCCAAACCAATGAGGTCATACGTTTATTTCATTTGGATTTTACGGCAATTATAGAACTCCCTGACGGCACAGAAGAAATGGTCATGATAGAACTGCAAAAAGCCTCTGAACCTGATGATATATTCCGTTTCAAGCGGTACATTATGAAAAACTTTCAGAAAAAACGCCCCCGCACCCTCACAGACCCGCGCACAGGTGAAGCCAAAGAAATAGACGTTCCCATACGTTTAATTCCTATTTTTATCTTAAATTTCAGAATAGAAAACGAAGTCAATGATTTGGTTATTGCTACAAATAGGGTAAAAACAGGAGTATTCAAAAATCATATCTTTACACAGCATAATGAGTTTATAGACCATTTGAGCTATGATATGTATGTAGTTCAACTGCCCAACCTGTACAATATCAAGGAAGAAGAGTACCTGCATGATGAATATAAGCGGAATTTATACAGTTTATTGAAATTATTTGACCAAAAATCCATAGTCAAGGACAATCAGCACAGATTGCGGTTAATCCGCAGGTTTTTACCTGGTTTTTTAGAGAGGGTTGTTAAGCGATTACAGATAGTATCTTCACAAAAAGCAGATTTAGAAGAAAAAATGCACATAGAAGATGAATATCTGAAAGTATTAGAGGAACGAGATAATGTTATTTCTTATTTACAGGCGCAGGTGGAGGAAAAACAACAAGAATTAGAAGAGAAAGATAAAGCATTAGAAGAGAAAGATAAAGCATTAGAACAAGAAAAACAACGCGCAGAGCAAGAAAAACAACGGGCAGAACAAGAAAAACAACGAGCAGAACAAGAACATAAAAAACTATTTGAAACAGCAAAATTACTTCTATCTTTGGGTGTAAGCATTGAAATCATCAAAGAAAAAACAGGACTAACCCAAGAAGAAATTGAAAAATTATAGTTTTACCTTGTGTGATACGTGAATGTACGCGCGCGCACCTGCGTGAGGGATAGCAGCGGAAAGCCCGCAGTGAGCGCAGCGAACGAAGTACAGGCGTGGCATGCCACGTCTCTACCAGCGTATAGCCCGAAGCGAAGCGAAGGGACACGCCAAAAAGAATACAATACGCTTAATAGTTACAATTTTTGTATATTTGCACGCCCTCATGAAAAAAATAGCTTTATCTGCCAATACGCTTATTATTGTAGTTATTTTGTTTTTGCTGAATATTCTTATATATCGCTTTGTATTGCGATTGGATTTAACCCATGAAAAACGCTTTACTCTGTCTGCATCTACTAAAAAATTAGTCAGTTCCTTAAAAGACCCTGTGTATTTCAAAATATATTTGGAAAGCAAGAATTTCCCTACCGATATTCAACATTACCGAAACTCTATCAAATACCATCTTGATGTATTAAAAGCATACTCAGGTTCTAATATCCAATATCAATTTGTAGACCCTTCTGAAAACAAAGATTTACAGGTTCGTTTAGCCAAAGAAGGCATGATAGACAGCTATATTGACCAAAAAGACGAACTTTCTGCTCCTACGCCTGTTAATTTCTTTCCTGCTGTATCCGCTACGTACAGGGGCAAAGAAGTGTTCTACAAATTAGTGAAAGGACAAGGCAAACGAAGTGAAAAAATGCTCAATGCGGAACAAAATTTAGAATACGATTTTTCTGCGATTATTAAAATGCTTCAAAATGAAAGTAAACCCCAGGTTGCTTTTTTAAGAGGACAAGGAGAATTAGAATTCAAGTATTTACAGGAAATAAAAAATATACTCCGAGAAAATTATGATGTGGGAGAGATAGATTTACGCTCTGGGAATGCTATTCCGCCTACGGTAAATGCTTTGGTAGTAATGAAACCCCAATTTAAATTTTCTGAACGCGTCAAATATGAAATTGACCAGTATTTGATGAATGGAGGAAACATAATTTGGTGTATAGACCCCATAGCCGCCGATTTTAACAATAATGATAGCCTTGCTTTTAGCTTGAATCTCAATTTGAAAGATATGTTCTTAAAATATGGGTTCAGGATAAACGAAAATTTAGTTCAAGATTTGCGTTCTTGTGGAAAAATATTTTTAACTCCTCGAAATGGTACAGAACCTACGGCTGTGCCTGTTACTTATTACCCTAAAATTGTTTTGTTTCCCAATCACCCAACGGTGAGCAATTTAGTAGCGGTTAATACATTTTTTGCTTCTTCTGTGGATACCGTAAACAATGGTGACCCTGATATTCGTAAAACACCTGTTTTAGTTACTTCTCCGTATAGTCGTGCCAAAGGACAACCTATTATTATTACTATTCAAAAAGCCCTTCAGCCTCCTACTCCTGATGAGCTAAAACAATTTACTACAACTAAAATTATCGGATTAGCATTAGAAGGGAAATTCAGTTCCGTGTTTGAAAACAGACAAGCGCCTCTGGATAGTATTGCTAAAAATCCCCCAAAAATCCCATTTAAAGGAAAAAGTTCTTATGCACGCATGTTAGTCATTGGGGACGGGGATATTGTACTTAATAAACCTCTGCCCAATGGCAGTATGCAACCTGTACCCAAAGATAACTTAATGCTCATCAAAAACACCTTAGATTGGATGACTTTGGACGAAGATATGATTGCTCTCCGTGGGAAAGCGGTTAAAGTACGCCTTCTTGATTCAGCAAAAACAAAGAAAGATAAAGTTTTTATTCAACTCATCAGTGTAGTGTTACCTGTTGTTTTTGTGGTCTTGCTGGGAGTAGTGTATCATCAGATAAGAAAAAAGAGATTTGCACACTAATATATGAAAACAACTACTTTTATTACTAATATCATTTGTGAAGAATGTGTGAAGGAAGTAAGTCAGGTATTGCAAAATACGCATTGGATACAGGATTTCGTATTTGACATCAGCAATGGCAAAAATTACCTTAAAATCACTTTTCATGAGGTTTACTCGGCAGATGATATTGTTAACCTTATTCAAAAGGTAGGATACACAGCCAAAGAAAGAAAATCCATTCTGCGTTTTTTTACTCTTTAACCTTATTTTTTGCCTTGTTTATGGAAGTTATACATAACAAACAAATATCTATCTCTATATCTGAACCTTTGGTAATTACTATGGGCGTTTATGACGGTGTACATGCAGGGCACCAACATATTTTACAACATTTAACTCAATATGCTACCCAAATAAATGCCAAAACACTCTTACTCACTTTTTATCCTCACCCTCGCAAGGTGCTGTATCCTGAGCAAGAGATATTTTTACTTAATAGTCTGAACGAAAGATTAGAAAAACTTGCTGAACAAAATTTAGATTATGTATGGGTCTATCCTTTTGATAAAGAATTTTCTCAATTATCAGCGGTTGAGTTTGTTCAAAAAATAATTGTGGAACAACTTCATGCACATACGATTTTTGTAGGGTATGACCATAAATTTGGCAAAAACAGGGAAGGGAGTTATTCAGCATTTAAAGAATTGGGTGAAAAATACGGATTTCAGGTCATAGAGATACCTGCTTATCGTGTAGATGAAGTTAATATCAGTAGTACAAAAATCAGAAATGCATTGTTGGAGGGAGATATTCAAACTGCGAATATCTTTCTCAAATATCCTTATACACTTTCAGGTATTGTCATAAAAGGAAAGCAAATTGGCAGAAGGTTAGGTTTTCCTACTGCCAATCTTAAACTTTTTACTGATGAAAAACTGATTCCAAAATCAGGCGTTTATATAAGCAAGGTAAATCTTAATAATCAAATATATCATGGTATAACCAATATCGGGCAAAGACCTACACTTGAAAACACTTCGCATTTACATATAGAAACACATATTTTCAATTTTCATGAGGACATATACGACCAAACTATACAAGTGTTTCCTTTGGTTTATATCCGTCAGGAACAAAAATTCAATTCTTTGGACGAACTATCTTCTCAGATTGAAAAAGACAAACAATTTGCCTTGGAATATATAACAAAGATGCAAAAAAACAAAGGCAGGTAATGTTGCTTGCCATTATATTTTTTTCGCTCTATTCCACTTTTAGGGTGATGTATCAAGACATTACTTATGAATGTTTTATTTGGGCGTTCCTGCTGCGCAGTCGGCGTGCTACGGGCTACGCTATCGCTTCGGTGCGTTGCACCATGCTAACGCATGCCCTCCGCATGCCTAACGCGAAAGAAGTGTTTTTTATGTGCGTAATGTACATATACGCGCAAGCATCCGCGTGAGGGATAGTAGCGAAAAGCCCGCAACAGGCGTAGCCTGTGGAGTACAGGCGTGGCATGCCACGTCTCTACCAGCGGATAGCCCGACCTGAACGCAGTGAAGGACACGCCATAAAAAATGCTTGACAAATTCTATACAAAAACTGAATCCTAAATAACTTCAATATAAAAAAGCAGACCTCCGTCAGGAAGTCTGTTGAACAATTGAACTTTAAAGGGCTTTTTATTATTTACCTGCCAGTTCAAACAACTTCTTAAATCCTTCTAAAGATTCTTTACCTTGTGAAGTAGAATATACCACAAAGTCATTTACTGCCGAAGACATCAAGTCCAAACAAGCGGAAGGTTGTATACCAAACCATATTGCAATAATAACCAAAGGAATAACCGAAGCGTACTCACTACCTGTCATAGGTTTGAGTTCATTTTTCCATGAGGGTACACGCAAATATAACGGACCAAAGAACATTCTTTGCAAAGCCCATAAGTAATAAATTGCTGTAAGTAATACGCCCAAAGTAGCAATCATAGTAATCGTTTTGCTAGTTTCAAATGAACCAATGAACACCATGCTTTCAGAAACAAAACCGCTAATCATAGGTAAGCCTAAGGAAGCCATAAAGGCAAATATCACAAAACCACCATAAACAGGCATTTCTGCAAAAAGACCTCTGAAACTCGCTATCTGACGGTCATGGACACGGTCATAAATAACTCCAACCAGAATAAACAGTAAGGAAGAGATAATACCATGGTTAAACATCTGGAATATAGCACCATTTACAGCTAACGGAGTTAAAGAAGCGATACCCATAGTTACATATCCCATGTGGGAAACAGAAGAATACGCAATCATTTTTTTCAAATCTTTTTGTCCCGTAGCACAGAAAGCCCCATACAGGATAGCAAATGCGCCTAATACCATAAGTGTATTTTGGAAATAAATACCCCCCTCGGGGAATATTCCATAACATATTCTCAAAATACCATAACCGCCAAGTTTTAACAGAATACCTGCCAATACCGCAGAGATAGGTGTAGGTGCTTCTACGTGTGCATCAGGTAACCATGTATGCAAAGGTGCCATAGGCACTTTTACCGCAAAGGCTAAAAACAATACGGCAAAAGCTAATACTCTTGCATTCATGCCAAACATCTTACCGCCAATGGCAAACACACTGTTGTCTATATAATTCTTCGGATTCATCATGTCTATCATACTGAAAGAATGTTGTGCCACACTCATACCTCTTTTAAGTACTTCCTGTGGATTGGTTACTACAGAAGTATATAACCCTATCATGATTAACAGCATGAATACAGAACCCAACAAAGTATATAAAAAGAACTTCATTGCCGCATATTCTCTGCGAGGGCCACCCCATATACCAATTAAAAAGTATAGTGGTAAGAGCATTACTTCCCAAAACAAATAAAATAAGAAAAAGTCTAATGCACAAAATACTCCAAAAGTAGCTGTATTAAGTAGTAAGTACATGGAATAATATCCTTTTTGATTTTTTTGAATGTTCCATGAAGCAAACACGCCGATAAAATATACAATAGCAGAAAGTAAAACCATAGTAATACTCAATCCATCTACACCCATAAAATATTGTATATTCAATGTGCCATAGTTTTTAAGCGTAAAAGTTATCCAATTTGCTTTTTCAATGAATTGATAAGCACTTGCTTTGTTGATGCCTGCCTGCTGTGCATTAAATGAAAACACTAAAAATAAGGTTAGGGCTAATTGTATACCTGTAATGGCTAAGGCTAAGTAACGGTACGTTTGTTTAGCTGAGGAGGGTATGGCTAAAATAAGTATTGCCCCAAGAATAGGTAAAAAGGTTATTGCTGAAAGTAATCCCATACTTGTATTGCTATAATGGGCAAAGTTAGGATAAAACTTTCATTCAAGGCAAATTTTATTGAAAATTATCTATTACTCATATCTAACTTTTTATCTTTCAGTGTTTTATATTTTGTTACTTTATCATGACTACTTAATTCTTATTTTTTTTCATGGGCGTGTCCCCTGCGCTAGCGCTTCGGGGTCGGGCTATGCGCAGTAATGTTAAATTCTATGTAAATTTGTATATTTGTGGTTGTATTAACGTAATAAAGTTGAATTATATTATGGAATTTAACCAATTTATCGCACAAACGAAAGATAGCCGCAGACTTCAAGGTCAGCGTTATAGTTATGAAGCTATGATGTGGATGGTATTCATAAGTATTGCTTGTGGGCATGAGAG